>Ga0232064_100204_pt1 | contig 14168 bp, 15 predicted proteins | sample LAC_MetaT_8_FD_169130 | JGI IMG/M metagenome (GOLD analysis project Ga0232064, IMG submission 169130) | Metatranscriptome of anaerobic ammonium oxidizing microbial communities from anammox membrane bioreactor (MBR) in UC Berkley... | ecosystem: Engineered > Bioreactor > Anaerobic > Unclassified ... | reverse complement strand
GGTAACTGCTGGGGGCATTTCGTGTTATTCTGTAGGTAAGTGAACCCAATCACAAAGAGGAGAGCTCATGCAGCATCAAGACTGGTTATTCATCGGCGTATTTCTGGTGCTTGCGCCTGTCTTCCCTGCCGCGGCGTTACTGATCCCTCGCCTGCTTGCTCCGAGAAAACCAAACCGAATCAAGTTGCAAACTTATGAATGCGGCGTGGAAACGATTGGCGATTCGTGGGTGCAATTTAGAGTGCAATACTACAATTTTGCGTTGATCTTTCTGATTTTTGATATCGAGACGGTGTTTTTATATCCCTGGGCGGTGGCTATGGATCAGTTGCCGCTCTTTGCCGTCGTGGAGGGTATTTTATTCATCCTCATCTTGGTCGCCGGGCTGATGTGGGCCTGGCGCAAAGGTGTTCTCCAATGGTCTTGATGACCTACATCTTTATAAATGAAAGGCTGAAGGATAACCCCCTCAGCCTTTTCTCTGTTTTCCCTCGGCGAGATCTTCACTGTGCTCGCCTGTTTTTTGTTCATCAACTTATTATCATCGGTAATGCCGATCCATCAGGAGCGTTGTGATGTTTGATCCCATTAACGCGATTGCTCAATGGCTTGCAGAGCTGCTTGCTGGTTGGGGATTATCCTCCGGCCTGGTGAATTTAATTCTCACCTTGCTTGGCGTGGTCGTCGTTGCCTCTTTCGTTCTGATCGTGGATATCTTCCTGGTTTGGGTGGAACGAAAAGTGGTGGCGCGCTTCCAGGACCGTTTGGGGCCAAACCGTTTAGGACCTTTTGGCCTGATCCAGCCGCTGGCGGATATCATCAAGCTTTTGATCAAAGAAGATATTACCCCGGTTGGCGCAGACAAAGTGGTGTATAACCTGGCGCCGATCCTGGCGCTGGCCACGGTTCTGATGCTTTGGGCAGTCATTCCCTTTGCACCCACAATGCTTGGCGCAGATCTAAATGTGGGTGTGTTGTATATTGTGGCGGTGGGCGCGGTCGGCACGCTGGGCATCATTATGGCTGGCTGGGCGTCGAATAACAAATATGCCTTATTAGGCGCCATGCGCACGGTAGCCTTGACCATTGCCTATGAGGTGCCGATGGTGGTTTCATTGCTCGTTCCGGTCATCCTGGCGCGTTCGATGTCCATTCATCAAATCGTCAACATGCAAACCATCTGGTATATCGTCGCCGCGCCGTTGGCGGCAGCGATCTTTCTGATTTCCGCCATCGCCGAACTGGGGCGTGCGCCTTTTGACCTGGCCGAAGCTGAATCGGAAATTGTGGCTGGTTTCCACATTGAATACACCGGCATGAAATTCGGTTTGTTCTATGCCGGTGAGCTGCTGCATGCCCTGACGATGGGCGCTTTGTTTGCCTCGCTGTTCATGGGCGGTTGGCGCGGCCCGTTCGTTGAGCAAGCGCCTATCCTGGGGGTGTTGTACCTGTTCCTGAAAGCCATGTTTATCTATTGGGTCATCATGTGGGTCAAATACTCGTTGCCGCGCGTACGCATTGACCACATGCTGAACTTCAACTGGAAATTTCTTACCCCTTTGGCGCTGGCTGTCGTAATGCTCACCGCATTGGCGGATAAGGCGCTGGTTGAATTCGGCGTTTCCGCAGGCAGCCTGTCCTATAGTTTGTCTATGCTGGCGGTTAACCTGTTGATTGGTTGGATTACACTTTCTCTGCTGCGCTCATACGCCCGCATTGAACGGCGGCGGGTGGCTGCGCCGCGCCCGGCGGCTTCGCCGGAATATTCTGGAGTAGCCAAATCCTGATCGAAATCCCGATTAAGGAAAATGCTTATGACCCCTTTGCAAATAATCTTCATTCTCGTAGCTGCCATGACGCTGGGCGCCGGTTTGATGGTGGTGACCGCACGCAACCTGGTACATTCCGCGTTGTGGCTGATCCTGGCATTGTTTGGCGTGGCGATTGTGTACGTCTTGCTCCAAGCCGGTTTTTTGGCTGTGGTGCAGGTGGTCATCTATATTGGCGCGATTGCCATCTTGATGATCTTCGCCATCATGCTGACGCGTAACATCGCTACGGAAAGCGGACCGCGTTTCAGCGAGAACTGGTCTTGGGCGCTGGTGATCGCCCTGGTCTTGTTCGGGACGCTGGCGTGGATGCTTTCTGGCTGGGAGGGCATTGCCGCTCAGGCGCCTGCCATTAGCCCGCGCTTCGATACCGTCCGAGAACTGGGCCTGGCATTGGTTTCGCCCGATGGTTTCGTGTTAGCCTTCGAGGTAGCTTCGGTGCTGTTGCTGGCAGCGTTGATCGGCGCGCTGGTTATCGCCTGGGATCGAAGATAGGAGGCCGCCATGATCCCGCTTTCGTGGTTATTGTTTTTTGCCGCAGCCCTGTTCTGCATTGGATTATATGGCGTGTTGGCGCGTAAGAACGCCATTGCTATCCTGATGGGCATCGAGTTGATGCTGAACGCGGTGAATGTCAATCTGGTGGCTTTCTGGCGTTATCGCACGCCGGAGATAATGGCCGGCCAGGTGTTTGCAGTGATCGTTTTCGCGGTCGCCGCCGCTGAAGTGGCGGTCGGTTTGGCGTTGTTTATCTCGGTTTATCGCCGCCGCAAGACAATAGCTGCGGATGAAATTGATATGATGAAGTGGTGAACCTATGACGACAGAAACATTGATCTGGCTCATCCCGCTTCCGCCAGTGTTGGCGTTTTTCCTGATTGTGCTGTTTACCAATCGCAACCGGGCGCTCAGCCACAGCCTGGCGGTTGGAGCGGCTTTTCTGTCCTGGCTGGGAAGCATGGTGGTCTTTTTCCGCGCCGTTTCCACCGAACATCTGGGCGAACATCCTTTCGTATCCTCTATCCCCTGGCTGGCGACGGGCGATACCTACTTTCGCATCGGCGTACAAATTGACCCGCTCTCGGCGGCGACGCTGTTCTTTGTCGCCTGGACGGTGTTGATGATCTTCATCTACAGTGTCGGGTATCACAATTACGGTCAACCAAAAGGCGATCACGATCGGCCGGGTTTGCCGCCGCACGGCGCGACCGTGCGCGACGCGCACGGCCATGAACATCATGTGCCGTCCATCGAGCCGATGTACTCACGCTTCTTCGCTTTTATTGGTTTGTTTGCCTTTGGCATGTACACCCTGGTGGTTTCCGATAATCTGTTGACCCTGTTTGTGGGCTGGGAAATCATGGGGTTGTGCTCTTATCTGCTGATCGGTTTTTGGTATGGCAAGCCATCTGCTCGGGCGGCGATGATCAAAGCCTTTATTACCACCCGCATCGGCGATGTATTCATGCTGTTGGGCATCGCCTACCTGTATTCGCTGACCGGCACGCTGAATTACCGTGAAATTTTCTACAACGAGGAAGTGTTGCGTCACCTGGCGGAAATGCCCTCTTATATTGCTGGCTTTTCCGCTGCGGCGTTGATCGGCGTCTTGTTGTTCATCGGCGCGATCGGCAAATCGGCGCAGTTCCCCTTGCATGTGTGGCTGCCGGACGCTATGGAAGGTCCCACGCCAGTCTCAGCCATGATCCATGCCGCCACGATGGTTTCTGCAGGCGTCTATATGGTGATCCGCGTCTTTCCGCTGTTGGCTGCTGGGTATGAGGAAACTCATCATCTGACGCAGCCCATGCTCTTCATGGCCTTCATCGGCGCGTTCACCGCCCTGTTTGCAGCCACCATCGCGGTGGCGCAGAATGACATTAAGCGTGTGCTGGCTTATTCCACCATTTCCCAATTGGGTTATATGATCGCAGCCCTGGGCATTGGCGGGTATGTGGCTGCTGCTTTTCATCTGATCACCCACGCTTTCTTCAAGGCGTTGCTCTTCTTGGGTTCTGGTTCGGTGATCCACGGCATGGAGCATGGTGTGTTGCACACCGGCAACCACCATGTGGACCCGCAAAACATGTTCAACATGGGCGGACTGCGCAAGAAAATGCCCATCACGTACTGGACTTTCTTGATTGGCGGGCTGGCGCTGTCGGGCTTTCCCTTCGTCACCGCCGGCTTCTGGTCGAAGGATGAAATCCTGGCAGACGCCTGGGCGCACGCCCCGCTGGTGTTTGTGGTGTTAGCTCTGGCGGCGCTGCTCACGGCTTTCTACACCATGCGCCAGATCAGCCTCACTTTTGGCGGCGAGCCGCGCACCAAAGAAGCAGAGCACGCAGTTGAATCCAAATGGACGATGACCTTACCGTTGGTGATCCTGGCAGTGTTTGCTGTGGCCGCTGGCTGGGTTGGTATTCCTGAATGGATGACTGGCGGCGCGATCCCCAACTGGTTTCATGAGTTTGTCGGTGGAACATTGCTCAGCCATCCAGAGGCTCTTCCCTTTAATATCGTTCCGTTGCTTACCTCGTTGGTCGTAGCATTGGGCGGCCTGGGTCTGGGTTTGTTTGTCTATCGCGATATTCGGGCTGGCGCCAGCGATCCGATGGAAAGCTTCCTGGGCGCAGGTTTATACCGTTTGCTCAAAAACAAATACTACTTTGATGAGGCTTATGACCGTCTGTTTGTTCAGCCTGCTTATTGGCTGGCAGAGACATTTACCTCGCTGTGGATGGACCGCAAAGTCATTGACGGCGTTCTCCATTGGTTTGCTTATATTTCCGGGGTCATCGGCGAGTTTCTGCGCAACGCCATTGATAAACCAATCGTCAACGGTTTTGGCGATTGGGTGGGAGAGAGCGCCAAAAAGTTGGGTGTTTTCTTCCGTCCGATACAAACCGGCCGCGTTCAGCAATACATGATCCTGGCGTTGTTTAGCATTGCCGTATTCACGGCCCTGTTCTATTACCTGCTGCTCACGGCGCGCTAGCCTGGCGCGGCGAGAACTTTCGTAACAGGAGCGAGTGATGGATTTCATTCTCAATAATCTTCTTACGCTCATTTTATTCACCCCTGTCCTGGCGGCGGTGATCTTGATTTTGCTGCCGCGGGAACAGGATAACCTGGTGCGCTGGACGGCGTTTGTGCTTAGCTTCATCCCGCTGATCCTTTCTGTAGTGTTGTGGTTCAACTTCGATCCGAACGCGCCTGGCTTCCAGTTCAGTCAGAAAGCGGTCTGGTATAGCGCAATCAATTCGTCCTATCACGTGGGCGTAGATGGCATTTCACTGACCATGGTGCTGCTCACCACCTTGCTCACGCCGCTGGCTATTTTGGCCTCGTTTTCCATCACCGATCGAGTGAAAACCTATATGGTGCTGTTCTTTCTGCTCGAAATGGGGATGTTGGGTGTGTTCGTGATGCTCGATCTGTTGCTCTTCTTTGTGTTTTGGGAGTTTGGCTTGGTGCCAATGTACTTTCTAATCAATCAGTGGGGCAGCGAGAAGGGCGAGCGCGAGGTGTGGCGCGGGCGGGTGATCCCGGCGCGGGTGTACGCCTCTATCAAATTCATGATCTACACGATGGCGGGTTCGCTGGGTTTGCTGCTGGCGATCCAGATGATCGGCGCCGTGTCGGGCACCTTCGATATCCCTGAATTGTTCCAGCGTTGGACTTCGTTGGATGGGACGCTTTTCGGTTTACCCATCGGCGTGGTCAAGGCGATAGCCTTCTGGGCGTTTGCCATTGCTTTTGCCATCAAGGTGCCGGTGTGGCCGTTTCACACCTGGCTGCCAGACGCGCATACCGAAGCGCCTACCGCCGGCTCGATGATCCTGGCAGGTGTGCTGCTCAAGCTGGGCGCGTATGGCTTCCTGCGCCTGGTGCTGCCGCTGTATCCCGTAGAGGCCAAATATTACGCTGGCGCGTTGGGCTTTTTGGCGGTGATGGCGATCATCTTCGGCGCTCTGGCGTCGTATGGGCAGGATGACTTTAAACGTTTGGTGGCTTACTCTTCGGTCAATCACATGGGATTTGTGGTGCTGGGCATCGCCGCTGCAGCCTTCACTTATGGAGCGACCGACCCGGCAGTGAAGCAAAGCGCCAATATCGCTTTGAACGGCGCGGTGTTGCAAATGTTCAATCATGGCCTTTCGGCGGCTGGCATGTTCTTCCTGGTGGGCGTGATCTACGAGCGCACGCACACCCGTAACCTGAACGATTTCGGCGGTTTGTTCCCGCTCATCCCGGTCTATGGCGGCATTTTGATCTTTACTTCAATGGCTTCGCTGGGTTTGCCGGGCTTGAACGGTTTTATCTCTGAGTTTCTGGTGGTGCGGGGCGCGTGGCCGATTTTCACCCTGTACACCGCCCTGGCGATGATCGGCTTGTTCTTCACCGGCGCGTATATCCTCAAAGGCATCAAGCAAGTGCTGCATGGCCCATTGAATGAACATTGGGTTGGCCATGTCAGCGAGATCAACCGCCGTGAGCTGTTCGTTATTACCCCGCTGATGGTGTTGATGCTGTGGATCGGCGTCTGGCCAGCCTGGATCCTGGATGTCATCAACAAGGCAGTGGCGATGGTGTTCAATCTGATCTAATGCGTATGCGCAGATGGTTGCGTTCGCCCCACGCCTGGACGAGCGAACCGCGTGATACGTGATGAGGTGAACAATGCAATTTCCATTATTGAGTTTCATAGTTTTTACCCCTATGCTGGCAGGATTGCTCATCCTGCTGATCCCTGGCGAGCGTAAGACCGAGATCCGCGTAGCCGCGCTGGCTGCCGGCGCTTTCGCTCTGGCGCTTTCCCTGTGGGCGTATTTCGCTTACGATGTGGCTGCCGGGGGGTATCAATTTGTCGAGCGCTATAACTGGTTGCCGGCGTTAGGCATCTCCTATTATGTGGGCATAGACGGTATGAACGCGCCGCTGGTGCTGTTGACCGGTGTGGTGATGTTCACCGGCGTGCTGATCTCTTGGGGCATTGATGATCGGCCGCGCGAGTTCTTTGCCTTCCTTTTCATCCTGGCGACCGGTGTGTTTGGCGTTTTTGTAGCTTTAGATTTGTTTATGTTGTTTTTCTTCTACGAAATCGCCGTGTTCCCCATGTATTTGCTCATTTCCATCTGGGGCTGGAAGGTGACGCGCGAATACGCCGCCATGAAACTGACTTTGTACCTGTTCATCGGCTCGGTCATTGCGTTGGTCGGCGCGCTGGCGATGTACTTCACCTCTGGGTTGGGCACCTTTGATATGTTGGCGTTGGAGCAGGCAGGCTTTTCCACTGCCTTCCAACGGGTGGTGTTCCCCTTTGTATTCTTTGGTTTCGCAGTGTTGGGCGGCATTTTCCCCTTCCACAACTGGAGCCCAGACGGTCACGTCGCCGCGCCAACGGCGGTTTCTATGTTCCACGCCGGTGTGTTGATGAAGCTGGGCGCTTTCGCTGCGTTGCGTGTGGGCATCATGTTGCTGCCGGAGGGGGCGCGCTTTCACATGCCATGGATCATTTTGCTGACGCTGGTTAACGTTGTCTATGGCGCCTTCATCGCCAGCGTGCAGACGGATTTTAAGTATGTCATTGGTTTTTCCTCCGTTTCGCACATGGGACTGGTAGCTATGGGTTTTGCCACCCTCAGCCGAGAAGGTATGCTCGGGGCGGGCATCCAAATGTTTTCGCACGGCGTGATGACAGCCCTTTTCTTTGCTGTGGTCGGCATGGTTTATGACCAGGCGCATACCCGTGAAATTCCGCAGTTAGGCGGGTTCCGTAAGTTTATGCCGGTGGTGGCGGTCGCTTTTATTGTTGGCGGTCTGGTATCTATGGGTATGCCTGGTTTTTCCGGCTTTGTGGCGGAATTTCCCATCTTTATGGGCTTATGGAACGCCAAACCGAGCTGGTTGTGGGCAAATTACACCTGGGTGGCGATCATCGCTGCCATATCTATTGTCATCACCGCATCGTATATCATCCGCATCATTGGTAAGGTATTCTTTGGGCAGCCGCCCGCTGAGTTCGATGGGCATATCCATGATGTCAACGTTTTGGATAAAGTCGCTTTGGTGTTCCTCTCGACGATTATGATCGCAATCGGCGTCTTTCCAAGGCTGATCGTCCCATTGGTGCAATCGGGCGTGGATAACGTGCTGCGCCTGTTGGGAGGTGCTTGATATGTCGCTGAATCCATCCATGTTTATCCCCGTTTTACCGCAAATCTTGTTGCTCGCGCTGGGCATCGTGATCCTGTTTCTGGATGTTCTTTTGCCGCGCGAACAGCATCGTTATCTGGGCTGGGTGGCTGCTGTGGGAATGGTGGTCATCATGCTGGCCATTCTGCCGTTCATGCCGCAGGAGCAATTCCAATTAACCTGGGGCGGGATGGTGCGCTTTGATTGGATGAGTTACACCTTTTGGATGTTGTTCTTGTTCGGCGCGGCGGTCACCGCCTTGCTGGCGATGGATTACCCGGAGCTGGGCGAGCGCGGCTCGTTCTATCTGCTCCTGATCGCTTCCACGATCGGGATGATGTTCATGGCTTCCGCCGGCGATCTGGTGATGCTCTACCTGTCTATTGAGACGGTGTCTATCCCTTTGTATATCCTGGCTGGCTTCTTTGTGCGCAGCGACGAGTCGACCGAAGCGGGTTTTAAGTATCTGCTCTTCGGCGCGATGACTTCCGCCATCTTGTTGTACGGATTTTCGCTGTTATATGGTTTTTCGGGTACCACGGATCTGCACCAGATCGTGCTGGGCATCGTGCAAGGCAAGGTCAGCCTTCCGTTGGCTTTCACCAGCATGATGCTCGTGCTGGTTGGTTTAAGTTTCAAGGTTTCGGTGGTGCCATTCCATTTCTGGGCGCCAGATGTATATCAGGGCGCGCCGACTCCGGTGGCAGGCTTTTTATCCACGGCTTCGAAAGCCGCCGGATTCGCCGTTTTGATCCGCATCCTGTTCATCGTTTTCCCCATCCTGGGCAACCAATGGGCGATTGTGTTAGCCGCGCTCTCGGTGGCGACGATGACGCTGGGCAACCTGGTCGCCCTGGCGCAGCGAAACATTAAGCGGCTGCTGGCGTATTCATCCATTGCCCACGCCGGCTACATCTTGATCGGCGTGGTTTCTGGCTTTTCCGAGCTGGGCATGGTCAGCGTTGTGTATTACCTGGTAGCTTACTTGATGACAAACCTGGCGGCTTTTGGCATCGTTTCTGCATTTGGTCGCGTGGCTGGGTCGGACGATATGACCGCCTATTATGGCCTCAGTCGTCGCTCGCCGGGGTTGGCGTTGGCAATGCTGGTGGCGTTCCTCTCCTTGGCGGGCATGCCGCCCTTTGCCGGGTTTATCGCCAAAGTGTTCATTTTCGCAGCGGCGGTTGGGGTGGGGCAAATCTGGCTGGCGGTTGTGGGTGTGCTCAATTCGATCATCGGCTTGTACTACTATCTAACGGTGATGAAATATGTGTATCTCTACCGCTCCGAGAACGATGACCAACCCGTGCCTCTAAGCGGCTCGTTCAAACTTGCTTTGGGCGTCCTGGTGGCAGGCATCGTTGTGATCGGGGTTCTGTTTTCGCCCTGGTTCAATTGGGCGTCAGTAGCCGCGCGTTCGATGTTCTTCTAAGCCGCTAAAGGACAGGTGCGATGCATTTCATTCATCCTGGGGACGCGTCCATCCGCAAAGGTTTTCGTGTGTTTGTTGTGAAAGTGCGTCGCACCTTGCCAAAGCTCCGCTGGTTTGAAGTGGTTTTATTGACGGAATTAAAATCCTTGTGATACAATTCGCAGGCGATGATCCCGAACAACAACCCGCCCGACAAGAATCGCGCCCCTTACACCGTTGGCGCCAAGTTTATGGTGGTGGGCGGCGAAGTAGGTTGTCTGACCTTGTTAATCGTTCTTGGGGCGGTGTTTGGCGGGTTGTGGCTGGATCGGTTGTTCGGCACAAAACCCCTGCTTACGGTATTACTGGTTCTGGCTTCTGCGCCGCTGTCGCTGGTATTGACCTTCTGGATTGCCAAGCGCGCAGTTAGCAGTGTGACGCCTCCACCCAACACGGAGGGCAATCTTCATCCTACAGAAGGAGATAAGACTGGTGAGTGAGCAAACCAAAAAATGGCGTTATGGCGTCAAACGTTGGATCGTCCTGGCGTTATTCATCGTCGGCGGTTACGCCGCCTTTGGCAGGAATACGATGCTAAGACCCATCAGCCCGGTGGTGGTGCTTCCGGCTGAGCCGATTAGCCCAAATTCGCCGATTACGAATACCATGTTGGCGACTTTAATCGCCGATGTGGTACTGCTTTTATTTGCTTTTGGCGCTTATCGTTTCCACAAGCAGGGTAATCTGGTGCCCAATGGTTTATATAACTTCTTCGAGACCATCATTGAATTCTTGTGGAACACTGTCGAAGGCGCCACCGGCAAATGGGCAAAGCGCATTTTCCCTGTGGTGGCGACGATTTTCCTGTTGATCTTTTTCGCCAACGTGATCAAGTTGTTTCCTGGCTTTGAGAGCATTGGCTGGATGAAAGAGGCGCATAAGGCGCCCGCTTACGCCCCGGTGAAATTATTTGATCTGGGTGGCTTGCCGGTTTATACAATTGATAAAGGTCGCCCGGTCGAGGTGGAAGCGCATGGTGAAGAAGCGACCGCTGCTGCAGGCGCTGAAAGCGAGCATGGTGAAGCCAAAACAGAACCCTGCCATGCCTGTGAGGTGGTGCCGTTCTTGCGCGGCTCGGCTACTGATTTAAACTTCACCATTGCTTTGGCGATCATCGCAGTCGTCATGACCCAGGTGTATGGCGTTTGGGCGTTAGGACCTTCCTATTTTAGTAAATTCTTCCAGTTTGGCGCTCTGGTTAATGGGGGCATTTTTGGCTTGATTAACTTTGGCGTTGGCTTCTTGGAACTGATTTTGGAATTCGCCAAGATTCTCTCGTTCAGTTTCCGGTTGTTTGGCAATATCTTCGCTGGCACTCTGTTGTTATCTATTGTCGGCGCGCTCTTGCCAATTGTGATCCCGCCGGGGCTCTATTTGTTCGAGATCTTCTTCGGCATTATCCAGGCGTATGTGTTCTTCCTCCTGGCAACCATGTTTATCAGCATGGCTTTGGTCAGCCATCATGGGGATGGGCACGGCGAAGAGCATCATTAATCAAATCATTCTGGTCGAATACCATTACAACACAACGATTGAGGAGTTAGAGAAATGAATGATCCAGTAGCATTTGTAGCGGGTTTGAAACTCTTGGGCGCCGGTTTGGCGATGTTGGGCGCCATTGGCGCGGGCGTCGGCGTGGGTATCGCCGCCTCGGGCGGTGTGCAAGCGATGGGTCGCAATCCAGACGCTGCCAACATCATCCAGACCAACATGATCCTGGGTATGGCGTTTGCGGAAGCCGTGGCCATTTACGCCCTGGCGGTCGCCCTGATCATCATCTTCGCTGCATAATCTATTCTTAGCCAGGCGAGGAGGATTCGGTATGGCTGCATTGGGAATTAATCTGGGTTTTCTTCTGTTTCAGGTGTTTAACTTTGTCATTGTGTTGATCCTGTTATACGCCTGGGCATATCAACCAATTGTCAACGGGCTGGAGAATCGCAAGAAGAAGATCGCGCAAAGCCTGGAAGACGCTCGCATCGCCGCGGAAGCGCGCGCCAATGCGGAAGAGGAAGCGCGGGCTATCCTGACGAAGGCGCAGGCTGAAGCGACTGAGAAGATTCGAGAAGCGACGGTGCGTGCGGAGGCCGCCGCTGCGGATGTGAAGCGTCAGGCGGAAGTAGAGGCTGCTAAACTGCGAGAGCAGGCAATTGCCGATGCAGAAGTGGACCGCGAGCGCATCCTCTCTGAGGTGCGCGGTCAGATCGCGGCGCTTTCCATCGCTGCAACACAAAAGTTGATTGGAGATGCGTTGGATGAGAAGCGCCAGCGCGCCTTAATAGATGAGTTCTTCTCCGGCGTCAAGGCTGGCAAGGTGACGTTGCTGGATGAAAGCGATGTTCACGGCGCTTCCGCAGAGATCACCAGCGCCCTGCCGCTCACCGACCAGGAGAAGGAGACCGTCCGCCAGCAAATTACGACGAAGATCGGCGCGCAAACGGTTGCTTTCCGTGTTGATCCGAACATTCTGGGCGGCCTGGTGGTCAAGGTCGGCGATAAAGTGTTGGATGGCTCGGTGGCGGGGCGACTGGAGAACTTGCGCCAGAGCTTGAGCTGACGCCCACCTCATCCCGAATCATCGAACGCCTGGGCGTAGATCCCAGGCGTTCTTTGTCCTCAACGATGGATGAAGGATGAAACTGGCTCATTTGATTGCTCGTTTGATTGAAGTTGGCATTCCATTGCCGCAAGAGGCGCTCACTGCCGCCGACGCCGGCCGGGATGTAACTGCGGTTTGCGCCGATTCACGCCAGGTTTCGCCTGGCTGCGTCTACGTCGCTGTGAGCGGCGGAACGACTGATGGTCATCATTTTATTCTCGACGCCATCCAGCGCGGCGCTGTCGCCGTATTTGGGACGCGACCGTTGGGCGGATTGCCTATCCCCTATTTCCGTGTGGATGATAGCCGTCAGATGTTGGCGTATCTTTCAGCGGCTTTGCTCGACTTTCCCGCGCGTAAGTTGACGATCATCGGCGTCACCGGCACGGACGGCAAGACAACTACTTCGGGTCTGATCTTCGAGATTCTCAAAGCCGCGGGTCTGCGCGCTGGCATGGTCTCTACCGTCAGTGCGGTGATTGGCGACCAGGAACTGGACACTGGTTTTCATGTGACCACCCCTGACGCTCCGGCAATGCAGAGCTATCTCCGGCGCATGGTTGAGGCAGGCATGACGCATGTGGTTCTGGAGGCCACCTCGCATGGCCTGGCGCAGGCGAGGACGGCTGCCTGCGATTTTGATTTGGCTGTGGTCACGAATATTACCCACGAACATCTGGATTACCACGGTAGTTACGAAGCCTATCGAGCAGCTAAGGGATTGCTCTTCGCCGGGCTGGTTAATACGCCGCCCAAGGCACATCAACCTGCACGCGGCGCGGCGTTGAACTGCGAAGATGATTCTTTTGAGTACTTAAAAAGCGTAACGCAAGTTCCCGTATTGTCTTATGGCTTGCAAAACGGTGATATTCACATAGAACCAACTGCAGATCTGGCAAGGCCATCCCACACCTCGCCAGCGCACGGCATTACGCTGCGCGTTGCGGGTAAGGAATTACAGGGCGACCTATTTCGCTTTGAGGTGAGAAGCAGCCTGGTTGGCGATTTCAATCGTTATAATCTGCTGGCTGCCATCGCCCTGACGCGCGGGTTGATGCGTTTGCCCGACGCAGCCATTCAGCAGGGGGTGGCGGCGGTAAAGGGCATTCCGGGGCGCATGGAAGCGATTGAGATGGGTCAGGATTTTCTGGCTCTGGTGGATTTTGCTCATACCCCTAATGCCTTGCGTCGCGCCTTACAAGCGGCGCGCCAGATGACTGCCGGGCGGGTGATTGCGGTATTTGGTTCGGCCGGCTTACGCGACCGGCAGAAGCGCCGTATGATGGCGGAAACTTCGGCGGAACTGGCTGACCTGACCGTGCTAACCGCCGAGGATCCACGCACCGAATCGCTGCCAGACATTCTGTCTGAGATGGCAAAGGGGATGGAAAGCCACGGCGGGCGCGAGGGGCGCACTTACTGGCGTGTGCCGGACCGCGGCGAGGCGTTGCGCCTGGCCGTTCGACTGGCGCAGCCCGGCGATCTGGTGATCGCCTGCGGCAAAGGGCATGAACAATCCATGTGCTTCGGCGAGATTGAATATCCGTGGGATGATCGCACCGCGTTGCGGGCTGCTTTGGCGGAATTGCTTGGCGTGGAAGGTCCGCCGATGCCTTACCTGCCTACTCAGGATTGAGACGATCTGTTCCAGGATGTGTATCTCTCTCCGCTGAATGGTCGCCAGAAATCTCGCTCAATATTTCAGATCCTCGCGTGTTGGGCTAAAGACGTCAATCACGCGCGCCGGCTGAGAGCCGACGACCAAAGAATGTTCCACGCCGCCGGGGATGACCATCAACTCGCCGGGACGCAAGGTACGCTGCTCTCCAGCAATATCCACGTGCAGTTCGCCTTCGAGTACGAAGGTGATTTGTTCATGTGGATGGCTGTGGGCGGGCAATACAGCGTTGGCATCTAAATCAACCACGCCGAGCAACATTTGATCGCCCCAGAATGTGCGGGTACGAATGCCAGGAAGCAGGTCTTTGACGGCGCGTACGGCAGGATCGTAATAATACATTTTTTACCTCGGCAGTTTGAGATCGGAAATGATTTGTTGGCGCGCTGGTGG
>Ga0232064_100189_pt1 | contig 14709 bp, 12 predicted proteins | sample LAC_MetaT_8_FD_169130 | JGI IMG/M metagenome (GOLD analysis project Ga0232064, IMG submission 169130) | Metatranscriptome of anaerobic ammonium oxidizing microbial communities from anammox membrane bioreactor (MBR) in UC Berkley... | ecosystem: Engineered > Bioreactor > Anaerobic > Unclassified ... | reverse complement strand
CCCTTTCAAGGTCTAGATCATTCCGCGCCGCGCCGTCAAACTTGGTTTTTTCCAAATTCGCAAGTTGAGGAACGTCAACGCGGCGATTTGTTTTACGAGGTTTTCTCGTCCTTGGCAAGCGATTCGGACCACGCGGCGATGCGTTTGGACGCCGTTTCGCGTCCGCCCAAACCGAACGCCAACGCGACGGCGACGGCAATCGCGCCAAAGAACAAACCGAACGCGAGAATCACAATCGGTTCGGCAAAGCCCATCGTGGTCAAGCCCATCGCGCCCGCAAACGCAATGATGGACACGCGCGCGACGAGCGCCAGCAAGCTCTTGTTCGGCATAGTTGTCCCGTTGATGAATTTGGCGGCGAGATTGCCCAAATAGACGCCGATGGCGATAATGACCAAGCCAAAGACGATGAGGACAATTTGCGTGCCCAGCGCGCCAATCGCCAGCGTGACGGCAGTCCAGCCAATGATTTGCGCGGCTTGGACGGCTGCGAGCATCATCACGACCACCAACACCAGGTCGCCAATCCACTGCGCCAAGGTGCGTTTGCCAATCGTATCCGATTCGCCAAATCCCAACGCGCGCGGAATCGAATTGACGCCAACGCCGGTGAGAATTTCGACGAGGATGCCGATGAACCAGCGCGCCAGCACGAACGTAATGACAAGCAGCGCCGCCGCCGCGATGTAATTGGGAATCGCCGTAATGACCTCGTTCATCATTGCCGTCAGCGGCGCGGTGAGCGAATCAAGATTCAACGCATCGAGCGCGGCGGTAATGACCGGAATCAAAATCAGGACAAAGACAATCAAACCCAACAGCGCCGAGACGGTCATCCCGCCCATGTACTTGGCAATGCCGACGCGTTCCGCGAACGCGTCCACGCCCGCCGACGCCAAGAAACCGGCGACGATGCGCTGCACAATGCGCGCGACGAACCAGCCCACAATCAAGAGAATCACCGCTGCGGCGAGGTATGGCAAAAAGCTGAGGAACTGGTCAATCATGTTCTGGACCGGAACGAGCAAGCCCTGCAAGCCCACCGTGCCCAGAATCGCGGGCAAGAACAACAGCCACACGAGATAATACACCGCGTCGCCAAGCGGTTTGCCGACGGACGCTTTCGAACCCGAGCTCTCGGCGAGCCGTTCGTCCACCTTGCGGCGTTCCAACAAGCCCACCGTCAATTTACGCAGAACCGTGCCGACGACATGCGCGATGAGCGCCAAAATCCCCGCCCCCAACAAAGCGGGCAGCCAAGCCGTGACGGTCGCCAGCAGATTATTTATCGGCGCGGCAAGTTGCGTAAAGTTGAGAACTTCGAGCGCGCCGACGACAAAGAACAAAAAGATAAACCAAAAGATCAGTTTACCCGTCCATTCTTCAACCGGGTAGCCCTTGCCCTCGGGGCTCTCGGTCCATTTCGCCACGCGCTTGTCCAATTGGACGCGCTTGAGCAGCGCTTTGACCACGCTCGCAACGAGCGCCGCAATCAGCCAACCTACGAGCAGCGCGAGGACTGCCGCAATCAAGCGGGCAAGCCCCGCGCCCATGTATTGGCTCAATGTATTAACGATTCCTTCCATGTCGTTTCCTCCAATGAGTTGAAATGATTATTGCCGCGCCAAATCGCGCTGACAATAACAAGATTTCCGAACGTCCCGCTGCAGACGCCGGAAATCAAAAATAGTATAGCATACAAAACTTTGTACGGCACACCCAACGAACCTGCGATAACTTTTTCCCGCCCGTAAGCGTTAAAAAACGGGCGCGCCGCCTACTGCGTCACGCCCGTAAAATTGAATCCATCCACCGCCAACGCCGGCGCGCGAAAACTCATCGCCGCGCGCTCGTCGTGCATCAATTTTGTTTCGCGTCCGACCGCGCGCGTATTCTTCAAAACGTCGAGATACGACGACGTAAAGCGCAGGTTCTTGACCGGCAGCGTCACTTGGCCATTTTCAATCAGAAACGTCCCGTCGCGCGTCAAGCCCGTCATCACAACATGCAGCGGATGCACTACGCGCGTGTACCAAAAGCGCGTGACCAAAATGCCGCGCGCGACCGACGCAATCAATTCGGCGCGGCTCGCGGCGCCAGGCGCCAGAAAAAGATGCTGCGGCAGGGGCCCCACTAAATTCGGCGCGGGCAGGGAATGACCCGTCGAAGCCACGCCGTCGCGGCGCGCAGTGAACGTATCATAGACCACCGCCTGCGCGCAGCCCTTTTCAATCAGCGTCACTTTTTGGCGCGGCGTCCCTTCAAAATCAAACGGCAGCGCGAACGTATCGCGCGCGTTCCCGTCGTCATACACGCTCACCAACGGACTGAATAATTGTTCGCCGCGCCGCCCGCGCACAAAAGAGCGCTCTTCTTGCACCGCCAGCGCGTTGAATGTATTCCACGCCGTATACTGCAAAACCGACGCGACGGCTTCGGGTTCCAGAACGACCGTGTACTCGCCCGGCGCGAGCGCGATGGGATTTTGCGAACGCTGCGCCTTGTCCAACGCCGTGCGCGCCACCTGCGCGGCATCCAACGCGCGCGCGTCCGGCGACGCGTCGGACGCGAAACCCGACGCCGTTCCCGCGTCGTTCAGCGTCACCGTATGCAAATCCGCAATCGTGCCGACATGATACGCCCACGCGCCCAAAGAATTCGCGACGGCGCTTTCGTGAACGGCGGTGCGATACGCGCCCGCCGCGATAAATTTTTGCGCGGCGGCGGCGCGGCAGATTTGTTCAATCGCGCGCGCGCGCGTTTCGGGCGTACACTCTGCCGTTTGGACAAAGTACGCGTTCACCGACGGCGCCGCGCGCGGCGGCGGCAGCGGCGCGTTTTGCGGATTCTCGGGCTGCAATTGCGCGATGGCGCGCGCCATATCCACCGCGCGTTTGATGCCCTCGGCTGAAATATCGTTCGATTCCGCAACGCCGGTGCGTTTGCCGAGAATGACGCGCACGCGCAGCGTTACGTTCGATTCAAAGACGTTCTGATGAATCGCATTATTGGCGAAACGCGAGAGCGCCGTATCCGTCGCGCGCAAAAGGATTTCCGTCTGCTCGGCTTTGGAATGGGCGAGCGCGGCGTCTGCGAGTTGTTTTAATTTTTCTGGACCGAGCATGAATGATGCGTTAAACGTCGAACGGCGTACCGTTCAACGTTCAACTCTTGGAAAATACTTTGACGTTTCGGAAGCGGGCGGGGCTGGCGCCGTGGCCGGTGCGAATCGTTTGCGCGGGCTGGCCCTTGCCGCAGCGCGGCGTGCCCCATACCACCCATTCGCTCGCGTCGCCAATCGCGTCGCAGCTGCGCCAAAAATTGGGCGTGACGCCGGTGTAAATTGGATTTTTCAAAAGACGCGTTTTCTTGCCGCCCTTGATTTCCCACGCCAATTCCGTCCCGAATTGAAAATTCAAGCGTTTGTCGTCAATGCTCCACGAACGATTGGTGTCAAAATAAATGCCGTCGTCCGTATCCGCAATCAAATTTTCCAGCGTCCACGCGCCGGGCAAGAGATTGATATTGGTCATGCGAATCAACGGCAAGCGGTTCCAACTTTCGGCGCGCATCGTGCCGTTGGAGCGCCCGAGATTCAATTCTGTCGCGAGTTCGCGGTTCGTCATGTAACCGACAAAACGTCCGTCGCGCACAACTTCGACGCGCTGCGCCGGAACGCCTTCATCGTCGAAACCAAAAGTGCCGAGACCGCCGGGGAGGGTCGCGTCAGCGGTGAGATTGACGATTTCCGAACCGTATTGAAAGTTGTTTAATTTTTCGAGCGTGAGAAACGAGGTGCCGGCGAATGACGCCTCTTGCTTCAATACGCGGTCCAGCTCTATCGGATGGCCGCACGATTCATGCACTTGGAGCGCGACTTGATTACCGCTCAAAATTACGGTCGTCGCGTCGAGCGCCGGACACGCGTCAGCCGTGAGCAGCATGAGCGCCTCTTGCGCGAGGCGCGGCGCGTTTTCGACCAACTGCTGTTCCAACACAAATTCGAAACCGCGCGTCTGTTGATGTCGGCCCCACGGATAGGTGCGCGTCTGCACGTCGCCCGCTTCATCCGTCGCCTGCGCCTGAATTTCACAACCGCTTTCGACAATCTCTTGCTGAATGTACGCGCCTTCGCTGGACGCAAACGTTTTTTCCTCGCGCACAAAAATCAATTCGCCGCGCGTCAGCAAATGCGCTTTGGACATTTTCACGCGCCGCATTTCGGAATCGGCTTTGAGGAGCAAATTGATTTTGTCGGACATGGACACCATGAACGGGTCCATTTTGTAGGCGGAACGAAAAACGCCTTTGTTGGCTTCGGGCGGGCCCAACTGCACGTCGCGCGTTTTGGTCAGCGCGCTGGCGCGCGCATTTTGCAGCGCGCGTTGCAGCGTCGCGTCCACGTCCGCATAATCATCGCGCGAACAAGACGCAAAACCCCAGGCGCCATCGGCAATGACGCGCACGCCGAACCCTTGCGATTCTTGCTGGAGCATTTCCTGCACGCGGCCATCGCGGACGCCGAGCGTCTGGATGGTGCGATTGACGATACGCACGTCCGCATACGACGCGCCGCGCATCTGTGCCATATTGAGCACGCGGGCTGACAAATCTTTCATGTGTGAACGTAACCGCTAGCAAGCGGCAAGCGTTGGCGCGGCGCGCCTATGCCTTACTATTGGCTACTTTGGCTTCCATCTCTTGTTCCACCAATGCAAACGGAATCGTTCCCGAATCCAAAAGCAAGTCGTGAAATTTTTTCAACGGCAGGCGGCGAAATTTTTTACGCAAGCGTTCGACTTCGAGTTGGCCGACGAGATAGCTCATCGGCTGGCCCGGCTCGGCGATATAGCGGCGCGTTTCCGCGCGCGCGGCGCCGTGCGTCAAACCCACCTTGTCCACCAAAAAACGCGCCGCGTCGTCCATCGGCAAATCGTAACAGTGGATGCCGATTTCGTTAATGACGCGCGCCGCGCGCCACAAGCGGTCTTTGAGTTGAAACAAACGCACGCGCGGGTCTTGATAATAACCCGCCTGATTCATCAACTCTTCGCTATACAGCGCCCATCCTTCGGCGAAAATCGAAGACGAAAAATGTCTGCGCCAACGCGAACCCGCCTGATTCGCGCGCACCAATTGCACGTGATGGCCGGGATACGCTTCGTGCGCGGCGGTGACGGGATACAAAAAATTGCAGTGTTCTTCGAGTTGTTCGATTTGCTGCGCGCGCGGCGCCGCCAAATCCACCGGCGTAACCCAAAATTGGCCCCGCTGGTCTTGCTCGAACGGGCCCGGCGCAATGTACGCCGCAAAACTATTGAGCGCGCGCTCGAATGGCGGCGTTTCGACGACCTCGCAATCCTGTTCCGGCAGCGTCACCAAATCATGCGCGCGCACAAATTCGCGCAAGCGCTCGACCTCGCGACGATACGCGCTCAACAGCCGATGCCGTTGTGGAAATTCCGCGCGCGCGGCGGTCGCAATATCGCGCCACGATTTTTGCTTGTCAATTCTTTTTGCCCACAACGCCATCTCGCGTTCGGTCTCTTGAAACACGCGCTCGCCCATCGCCACAACTTGGGCGATGGTGTAGGGCAGCATGTGGTCGTATTCAAGAATTTTCGCATAATCCTTTGCGCCGACGCCGAGTTTGCCGGTCGAGGTCAACATCAAATCGTCTTGGAGATATTTCAAAAATTCGCGCAGCGCGTGCGCCGCCTGTTTTGCCGCACGCACCAAGCGACGCGGCGGCTTTATTTGCGCGGCGATTTCGGGAATGAGCAGCTCGCAAAATTCAATCGCGCCTTCGGTTTCTTCGATGCCGATTTCGGTGAGAATGTGCGGCGGATTTTTCAAATTCGCGCGCGCCGCCGCGAGCAAATCGGGCGTCTGTTCCAAACGCGCGGCGACATTGTCCACGCGCTCCGCCAAGGGCGCAAAGTCGCGCGAGGCGACGAGAAAAATGGCAAAGAAGGGGTCCGCCACATAATACGACGGGTCGGTTTCCCAATCGCGCGTATCCTCCAACAACCACAATTCACTTTCTATATCGCTCAAAATCAGCGTATAGTCGGTGACGACGGACGCGTCGCCATTTTTCAAATGGTCAACGTCGAGCGCGCGAAATTTCCGTCGAAACGCTTTCAGTTCGCGGATGCGCGTTTGCAGGGCGGCTTGCGACATGTCGTCGAGCAAATGGTCGTACGTGTGAATGCCCAAATCCGTCGCCATCGTCGGCGAGGCGCGGTACGCGGATTCAAAATATGCGGCGGCGAGCGTTTCAAAACGCTGCCGCTGCTGTAGCGCGCGCGCGGCGACCGGCGGCGCAATGGACGTTTCTGTCATCCGCCTTGAGCCATGAATTGCGCGCGCTTTTGTTCAAAGCGCTGATTAAAGCGTTCCAAATCTACGATATAGCGCGTATGCGTGCCTTCGCCGATTTTTTCCGCGTCGTCCCACGCTTCAACCTTGAACGTCAATTTGCGGCCCTCGACCGCCGTCAATTCGGCGCGCGCGCGCGCGGTCATGCCCACCGGCGTCGCGGCGAGATGTTTGACATTGACCTCCGAGCCGACCGTCGTTTGCGTTGGCGGCAATACCGCTTTCATCGCGCTGAACGCGGCATTTTCCAAAAGCGCCACCAAACCGGGCGTCGAAAAACTTGCGACCAAGCCGCTATCCCAATGCGCGGCGGTAGATTCTTTTGTCACCGCTTGGCTCGCTTCGCCCACAAGCCCCACTGCGATTTCACTCATGTTGTTCTCCTTTCCATCGGCGGACATTCGTCCAAAACCGTTCAAACGCTAAATCGAAATAGCCGAGTAGCAAAACGCTGCTCGGCTATTTTACTCACCTTTCAATTTCGTACATCATGCCGGCGACGGCGCGAGCGGCGGCAAGGCGCCGCGCTCAACTGACGGCGGCGAGTCCTGCTTGGGCGTGTTGGCTGCGCCAGACGTCGCGGGAATGGGAACATAGCGCGGGCGCTCTTGCGGCGGCGCGTCCGCAAACATCGCTTCAAATTCGGCGGCGTCCACCGTTTCGACTTTGATGAGCCGTTCCGCGAGTTCATCGAGTTTCGCGCGATATTGCGTCAAAATCGTAATCGCGCGGTCGTACGCCTGCATCACCAAGAGCTTGACTTCGTTATCAATCTGCTGCGCGACCAATTCCGAATAATTGCGTTGTTCGGAAATTTCGCGGCCCAAAAAGACCAATTCTTCGCGGTCGCCAAACGTGCGCGGCCCCAGCAAATCGCTCATGCCATAACGCGTCACCATCGAACGCGATAAATCGGTTACGCGTTCCAAATCATTCGACGCGCCGGTCGTAATATCGCCAAAGACAATTTGCTCTGCCGCGCGGCCGCCGAGCAGCGCCGCCATGTCGTCGGTGAATTTACTGCGTCGCATGAGATAACGGTCGTCTTCCGGCAAGTGCATCGTAATGCCGAGCGCCATGCCGCGCGAGACAATCGAAACTTTGTACACCGGGTCGCAATTGGGCAGCATCCGCATCACAATCGCGTGGCCCGCTTCGTGATAGGCGATAACTTTTTTCTCGTCCTCGCTAATGACGCGGCTCTTGCGTTCGGGGCCCGCAATCACCTTTTCGACGGCTTCTTGCAAATCCGCCATGCCAATCGCTTTTTTATTGCGCCGCGCCGCGAGAATCGCCGCCTCGTTCACCAAATTCTCAATGTCCGCGCCCGAAAAGCCCGGCGTAGATTTGGCGACGGCAACCAAATTCACATCGTCGCCCAACGGTTTGCCGCGCGTATGCACTTCGAGAATCGCTTTGCGCCCCACCATGTCGGGACGGTCCAAAATGACGCGGCGGTCAAAACGACCGGGCCGCAAGAGCGCGGGGTCCAAAATATCGGGGCGATTGGTCGAGGCGATAATAATGACGTTCGTATCCGTATCAAACCCGTCCATCTCGACCAAAATTTGATTCAACGTTTGTTCGCGTTCATCGTGCGAACCGCCGAGTCCGGCGCCGCGATGGCGACCCACCGCGTCAATTTCGTCCACAAAAACGATGCAGGGCGAATTGCGTTTGGCGGTGTCGAACAAATCGCGCACGCGGCTCGCGCCCACGCCGACAAACATTTCGACAAATTCGGAACCGGAAATGGAAAAGAACGGCACATTGGCTTCGCCCGCCACTGCGCGCGCGAGGAGCGTTTTACCGGTGCCGGGCGGCCCGACGAGCAGCACGCCTTTGGGAATGCGCGCGCCGAGCGCGGTAAATTTATCCGGCTCTTTGAGAAATTCGACCACTTCAGCCAGTTCCGCTTTGGCTTCTTCGACGCCCGCCACATCCGCAAACGTCACCGTCGGTTTATCGCCGCTGAACATGCGCGCGCGCGATTTGCCAAAGGACATGGCTTGATTGTTGCCCGATTGCGCCTGGCGCATGAGGAAAAAGAACAAACCGCCGATTAACAAAAACGGCAAAATCGTTCCCAACAATGTAATGATATTGTCCCATTGCGGCGGGTTTTCGTTGGTAATGTTTGCCGCTTTTAGCTGTTCGGGTGTGACGCCATAGAGCGCTAGCGTCTGTTCCAACGAAACGTTGGGATTGCGGCTCAAAGCAACCAATGCTTGCTTGTTATCGCTCTTGTAGGTGATGGTAACGGTTGAGCCATTCACCGACGTCTTGCTCACATCGCCATTTTGAATGGCTGTCACCAAGTCATTGAATTGGATTTGCTTGGTTTGGCGTGGCTGTTGGAAAAACTGATATGCCAGCGCCGCCAGCACAACCACAATGAGCAGATAGACCAGCCCGTTCCGATACCATTGATTGTTTGGATTCATCTTGTAATCACCGTGCCTTTATCCGCCCGTTGTGCGGCGGTGTCCAAATTATAACAGAAATTCCCGGCTTGTCGAACAAATTTGCGAATCTGTCGTCACGCCGCGTCCAAAAAAGCGCCGACCAATTGATTGACCGTTTGCGGCTCTTCTTCGTGCGGCAAATGCCCCGCCGTTTCAATCCATTCCAAACGCGCATTGGGCAGCGCGCGATAATGTTTTTCCGCATGACCGACGGGAACAACGCGGTCACGCCTGCCCCACACGAGCAAGGTCGGCGCGGTCACCTGCTCCAGATGATACGGCACATCGGCTTCGCGCTTTGATTGCGACATGGAAATCAGGGCGTCGTGCGTGCCGCGCACGCGCATCATTTGTTGGCGCAATACAATCGAATCTTGGGTAATCCGCGTCGGGTCGCCGTACGCCAAACGCACCGGATTGCTGCGGTCGCCCTGCCATTTTTCATACAACCCCATCACGCCGCGCGAAACGCGTCGCGGCAGCGGACGCAAGCCGTTGCGCGGAAAAGCCGCATACAGATACGTGGCGGGCGCAATCAATACCAATTGGTGAACCAAAGCGGGGAAATCATACGCCAATTGCAAAGCCAAAGCGCCGCCCATCGAATGACCAATCACGGTCGCGCGCTCAAGCTGCTGCGCCGCGAAAAATTCGCGTAAAAATTGCGCCTGCTGTTTCAAGGTATAAATCGGCGCGAGCGCCCGGTCGGACGAACCAAAACCCAATACATCTAGCGCATACACGCGATGCGTTTGCGCCCAAACCGGGATATTGCGCCGCCACGTTTGCAGAGAATCCAAAAAACCGTGAATCAACACCACCGGCGCGCCCTGCCCCTCCACTGTATAGTGCATCCGCCAACCCGCCGTCGTGGTGAAAAAAGCGCCGCACGCGGCATCTTCGGCGCGCGCGTTTTCAAATTCATCCAAAAAGCGATTGCCGTACCGCAACGCGGCAAAGAGACCCGCCGCCGCGCCCAATGCCGCCGCGCTCCAACCGAGTTTTTGCCAATGGTTATTGCTCATACAAATTATTTTTCCAATCGGATCGCACTGCCCAACCTACCTTACGGATAAAACCTTAAGCCCACATGAAAAAAAACGCGTTTGCGTCTGCGAAAAGCGTTTGGTCTAGTCCAAACTCGCCGCCAACGCGCGCACTTTTTTTGCCGCATCCACCACATACGGCGGATTGTGCGCGGGCAAAATGATTTCAAAATCCAATTTTGCCACCGTTCGCAAAGAGCGTTCGTACGCCGCCGGGTCCACAATCGTTTGTGGCGGCGCGAGCCGAAAACCGCCCGCGCCCGCGCTCAATAAATCGCCGCTAATGAGCAAATCGTGTTTGTGCAAACAAATGTGGCCGGGCGTTTGCCCCGGCGTATGAATGACGCGCCAGCCGTTGATTTCATCGCCGTCCTCCAAAACGCGTTCCAATGAAACCGCCATCGCGTCGCCAAAACCCACTTTGGCGATGGCGCTCTGAAAGACGCGTTCGACGGAACGACGCGCGCCGCGCCGCGGACGGCGGCCGGTAATGTACGGCGCGTCGGCTTTGTGCGCCAACGCGTGCGCGCCCGTCCGCCGTTTCAAAAGCCACAAGCCGCCCGTGTGACCGAGATGATGATGCGTCAAAATAATTTTACGGATTTGAATCGGTTGGACGCCGATGCTCGCCAAATCGCGCAGAATCGCATCCGCGCGGCCCGGCGCGCCCGTATCAATCAACATCGGTTCGGGGCGCGCGATAAAATAGACGCGGCACCCCGCGCCTTCGCTGCAAAATACCCCTACGCCTTTGTCAATTTCGTAAATCATTTTCGACGTTCAATTTTCGTCGAGCAATCCCGATAGTTCCAGAACGCGCGCGGACCACTGCCCCGCTTGAGTCGCTACCCGCTGACGCTGTTCTATGTTATTCCAAATGCTTTGCCATTTGCGTCGCCACACGGCGAGTTGAATTTGCATTTCGACCAATTCGCTCGCCGTATTGATTTCAGCATCGGGCGCGGTCCATTCAATCAGATATTCGCTATCTTGAATCATATTGCGCACCAGTTCGGCGTGCGCCTCATTCGCAGAAGCCGATTGAATGCGCGCCAAATTCGCCGCAACGCCGCCCAAGCGCACAGGCACTGCATCCTGTACAAAACGTACACGGTACGCATACCAATCTCTCACGGGACAACGCCTTTCAACAGGTCGTCTACAATGCGCTCGATTTTGTCGCGCAGCAGGGGATTCTGCAAATACATTGAGCGATTGCCTAAACGCGGACGGATGTTCAACATGGCTTCATATCCGAGTTGTTGGGTTAAAGGATACCAATCGGCGCCCCAGATATCATCATTGTTGCTGCCCTCCTCCAACAACACGGCTTCACAATCGGCGTGTAGCGCGCCGCCGCCCGCCAAAATTCCGCGTTCGACATCCACCGCAAGCTTGATGAAATCACCAAGACCTGAAGCATGTCGTGTAATTCATCCGGCGTAACGCGCGCCATAATCAAGTGAATCATGTTATTGGGTCAAGCCCCTCAAACACATCCGTCTCGCCGTTCGCGCGGCTCGTGCGCGCTTCGGCGAGCATAAGCGTTTCGATTTTGAGCATGTCGCGCCAGAGCGGTTCGGGGATGCGGCGAAAGAGCGTATTGGGGCCCATCTGCGTCGCATGGCACAACAACGATTCGATTTTAAGGTCCACGAATTCGTGTACGTCAATGCGCGTGGTAATCGCTTCTTCGGGCAGCGCGCGCTGGGCGAACCCTTCCAGCCAGTCCGGCGGCGCCTCGCCGCGCGCGTGCAGATATTCGAGATAGGTCTGGAACCGCGAACGGGGCCACACATTGAAATACAATTTTGACGGCGCCCACGCCTCCAAGCCCTGCGCGATTTGTTCGGGAAAGCAGCGCGCGTCGCCCGCCATCCAAAACGCCATCAGCGCGGCTTTGTGAATTTGAATGTGGTCGGGATGACCGTACCCGCCCCACGCGTCGAACGTAATCATCACTTGGGGTTTTTGTTCGCGCACCCGACGCGTCACCTGTTCCGCGACTTGGAATAAATTCGCTTGATGCAGAGAACGCGCATCTTGATTTTCCGCCGTACCAATCATGCCGGAATCGCGATAGTCCAACATGTACAAATGGCGCACGCCGATTTTCACCGCCGCGCAGCGCATTTCCGCTTCACGCACCTGCCCCAGCGTTTCGGGCGTCGCGTTTGTGCCGGGCGCGATTTCGCCCACCTCGCCGCGCGTCGCGCACAGGATGCCGGTATTCACGCCTTGCCGCGCGTATTTTGCCAACAGACCGCTAATGCCTTGTTCATCGTCAGGATGAGCATAGACTGCCATGAGAGAAAGTGAATTGGACACGAAAACCCTCTTAATTTAATTTGTGATCAGAGTGCGATGACGCAATCGTGTAATAGCGCGATGTATGATTTACGATTTCGAACTGATTGCTATTATATACAAAAACGCGTCATTCAAAATGACGCGTTCATTTTTGCCTGCAGGCGCTTTTTTACTTCCGCCCATTCGTCATCCAAAATGGAATAGTACACCGTCGAACGCTCGTAACCGTCGTGCATGACGACGACGCGGCGCAGCACGCCTTCGCGCACGCCGCCGATGCGTTCAATCGCGCGTTGCGAACGTTCGTTGCGTAAATCGGTTTTCAACGCGACGCGAATGCAGCCGAGCGTTTCAAACGCGTGTTGCAGCAGCAAAAATTTACATTCCGTGTTGAGCGGCGTGCGCCAAAAATTTTTGCCGAGCCACGTCCAACCGATTTCGACATGGCGGTCGTGCGCGGAAATATCGAGATAGCGCGTGCTGCCAATCGCGCGCTCTGTTGCAACATCCACAATCGCAAACGGCAAGACCGCGCCGCGCGCTTGCAAATCGAGCGCGGCTTGAATCCAGGCGCGCACATCGTCCGCGCGCTGCGGCGTCGGCACGGGCATGTGCGCCCAAACTTCGGCGTCCTGTCCGACCGCAAACAAATCATCCGCGTGCGCGAGCGCCAAGGGTTCGAGCCGCGCAAATTTGCCTTGCAGCGTGACAGGCGTGTTGTATTGGGACATCAAAGCATCTCCTCTCAAACTTGGGATATGTTATGACTCATGCTACACAGTCGTCGTTACGATTTCAATCGTTTTTTTATTCTGCGATGGCGCGCGCGGGCTGCAACTGCGGCGCGGCATCCACCTCTTCAAAATCAATGTCGCGGCGGAATTGGCTCATGTACAAATCGTGATAGAAACCATGCGCTTGGAGCAATTCATCATGCTTGCCGCGTTCGATGATTTGTCCATCCTTTAACACCAACACCATGTCCGCATGACGTATCGTACTCAAACGATGCGCGATGACAAACGAGGTGCGCCCGTGCAGCAATTTTTCCAACGCGCCTTGAATCAAACGCTCGGTGCGCGTATCCACCGACGACGTGGCTTCGTCCAAAATCAAGATGCGCGGGTCCGATAATGCCGCGCGCGCAATCGCCAACAGTTGACGCTGCCCTTGCGACAAGCCGCCGCCGCGTTCGCCCAACACCGTGTCGTATCCTTGCGGCAAACGTCCGATAAAAGTATCCGCGTGCGCGAGTTTCGCCGCCGCGTAAACCTCCTCGTCTGTCGCTTCGGGTTTGCCGTAACGGATATTTTCTTTGATCGTCGTACTGAACAAAAACGAATCTTGCAGCACCACGCCGATTTGATGGCGCAGCGTCGCGGCGGTCACATCGCGCACGTCAATGTCGTCAATCGTCACCGCGCCTTTTGTGACATCATAAAAACGCGGAATCAAATTCACAATCGTCGTCTTGCCCGCGCCCGTCGGTCCAACAATCGCAATCGTCTGCCCCGCTTCCGCGACCAGATTTACATCGCGCAGCACCGGTTGTCCTTGTTCGTATTCGGCGTACACATGGTCAAACGCTACGCGCCCGGTGATGGACGGCATCGGTTTTGCATTCGGTTTGTCCACAATGTCGGGACTCGTATCGAGCAAACCAAAAATGCGTTCGCCGCCCGCAATCGCGCTTTGGATATTGGTCCACATCGTCGCGATTTGGGCAACGGGTTGATTAAAGCGCTGCGTGTACGCAATAAAAGAAATCACCAAACCGAGCGTAATCGTTTCGCCCGCCAAGTTTTGCGAATTGAGCAGCAGCAAACCGCCCACGCCCGCGACAATCGCAAGCGAAACGTAACCGAGCGCTTGGAGTACCGGCAGCAGCGCGCTCGTGTAGGACACAGCGCGGATGCTCGCATCGCGCGATGCCGCATTCGATTCATTGAACGCTTGAATATTTTCCTCTTCGCGATTGAACGCTTGCGCCTCGCGCACCGCCGAAATACTTTCCTGCAAATTCGCGTTCACCGTGCCGACGGATGAGCGCACATTGCGAAACGCTTTGCGCGCCTGTCCCGAAAACCACGAGGTCGCAATGAACATGAACGGCACGACTGCGAGGCACACCAGCGCGTAATAAAAACTTTGCGAGAGCATCGAGTACGCAATCCACACAATCAAGAGCGAACCTTGCAGCACACTGACGAGTGGAAAACTGACAGCTTGTTGAATCGAATCGGCGTCGTTCGTGATGCGGCTCATCACATCGCCCGCTTCGTGTTTGGTGTAATAGCCGAGCGACAATGCCTGCATGTGCTTGAACAAATCCAAACGCATCTGCCGCAACACGCTCTGCCCCGCGTAGGTCATCAGATAAAACATCAAACCGATGAGCGCGGAACTGCCGATATACAAGCCCACCATTGTCAACACCAATTTTCCCAAACCCGCGATGTAATCTTGCGTCGTCCAACGCGGATCCACCGTCGTGTACCAACAACCTG
>Ga0232064_100184_pt1 | contig 14944 bp, 15 predicted proteins | sample LAC_MetaT_8_FD_169130 | JGI IMG/M metagenome (GOLD analysis project Ga0232064, IMG submission 169130) | Metatranscriptome of anaerobic ammonium oxidizing microbial communities from anammox membrane bioreactor (MBR) in UC Berkley... | ecosystem: Engineered > Bioreactor > Anaerobic > Unclassified ... | reverse complement strand
GGATATGAGTGAGGCTATTAAGCGGACCTGTCCTGCCCCATCTTATAAGACTCATGAAAAGTCACCTCCTCTCGGTTTCACAAAGGTATTAAATATAAGTAAAATCTTGTAACCGGTTCTTTGTCCAGGATCTTGGCTGTATTGTTCTGTACTTCTGGATTGATTTCTTTGGTTGTTTTTTTAATCTTTCTATAATCCTGAATACACGAATCATTTATTTTGGAGCGATAGCCAACAAAACGTTTCAAAGAAACCCGTGCACGAGCAAATGTCTGCGAGGAGTGATGCGACGAAGAAGTCTGTTATTTACAACAGACTTGAGATTGTTTTGCTGTCGCTCGCAAGGACAATAACATCCGGAGACACTTTTTTAGAATACTGCACGGATTACCATGGTCTTTCATCGTTAGGCCTTTCGGAAAAGGCAAAATAACATCTGGTAATTCTACACGAGAATAGAGAATTAGCAATAAAAATACTAATAGAAAAAAGCGTTTACGGCAGGGAAACACAAGGGTAAGGATTTTCTGTGATCGGCCATTCTTATGATTTAACAAATCTTTTACCCGATAATTGTTTTGCCAACTTTTTTATTTCAAGGATAAGCAAGGTACTAGTCACAACGGAGGCAGGAAGTTTTGTTATACGGATAATTTCGTCAATATCTCTCGGGCTGCTGGACAGGAGTGAAAATATCTTTTTTTCCTGGGAGTTCAGCAAGAGGTTCCTTGGGTCAGTTGCGAAAGACGCTTCGCTATCACCCAGGGCTTCTGCAAGCGGCCCCAACTCTTGGATAATATCGGAAATATCCTCGACGAGCTTGGCGCCATCCTTAATTAATTTGTGAGTGCCCCGGCTGTATATATTATCAATATTGCCGGGTATCGCAAACACCTCTTTTCCTTGCTCGAGCGCCCACTGTGCCGTTATCAGAGAGCCACTTTTTAATGATGATTCGACCACAAGTACGCCCAGTGACAAACCGCTGATCAGTCGGTTTCTCGGTGGGAAATTACGAAAATCGGGAGGTGTCTTCATGGAAAATTCGGATACAATTGCGCCCTGCTGAGCGATTTGTTCTGCCAGTTCGATATTTTCTCGTGGGTAAATGACGCCCAGACCACTGCCGAGTACCGCAATGGTACGTCCATGGGAGGCAATAGCGCCGCGGTGTGCAGCGGCATCTATGCCACGCGCCATGCCACTGACAATACAAAGCCCTTTTTGCGCAAGAAGCCGGGCAAAACGTTCGGCCTGCGACAATCCGTAATAGGTGCAGCGCCGTGCACCCACAATAGCAAGGGCAAGGACGTCTGTTTCCAGGATACTGCCCTTGACATACAGAACGAGTGGCGGATCATAAATGGTTTTAAGATGTTTTGGATATTGCTCGCTGGTATACGGCAGGATTTGAACTCCCATCTCCCTGGCTAAATCAATTTCAGCTCCAATGTCGATAGTTTTCGATTCCTCGACGATGGCGTTTGCCAGCTTTGGACCAATGCCTGGCACGGACTCTAATTCCGCCCTTGGGGCGTCAAGAATTGCCTCTGAAGAACCGAATCTTTCCAGGAGCGTTTTGTATGTCCTTATCCCGATCCCCCTGGTCATATTCAGACGCAGGAGGGCATCAAATTCTGTCAAGGTTATCTCCCCATAGAAACAACATGCGGGCCATCACAACAATACACACACACACCATGTGCTATCTGTTAAAGAGGTTGGTTTAATACTCGGCATAAAATTTCTTCCGTTACCTGCTCTGAGATAATGACCTCGCCGATTTTTATTGGGAGAATAAACCGGAGCCTGCCGGCAATGGCCTTTTTATCTGTGTACAGGGCGCTGACAATATCCTCAGATGGTAAACCGGTATGAAGTGTCAATCCTAGCCGCCTGACTAATGAAAGTTGCCGTTCCAGCACCAGCGGATCGGTTAGCCCCATTTCAATGGCAATCTTTGTTGCATACAGCATTCCTATGGCTACTGCCTCCCCGTGTCTGTATCGTGTGTAATTCGTTACCGTTTCAATGGCATGCCCTATAGTATGTCCGTAATTTAATATCGCCCGCAGGTGTGTTTCCTTTTCGTCCTCTTCCACAACCTTTGCCTTGATCTTACAGGAAGTAGAAATGATGTTTACAAGGGCATTGTGGTTCAATTGCAGAATATCATGCAGGGAATTTTCTATAAAGGCGAATAATTCAGCGTCCCGAATGACGCCGTATTTGATGACCTCCACCAGTCCCGCCACCAGCTCAACGGCCGGCAAGGTCGGGAGGGTGTCAGTGTCAATAAACACCGCCCTGGGCTGATAGAAACTTCCAATCATGTTTTTCCCCCTCGGATGGTTCACGGCTACCTTGCCGCCAATACTGCTGTCGACTTGAGCAAGAAGTGAAGTAGGCACCTGAATAAAGGGAATACCACGCATGAAGGTGGCTGCAACAAAACCGCTGATGTCACCCACGACACCTCCGCCTAAAGCAACGATCAGGGAATTTCTATCCAACTGATGATCAAAACACGCATCGTAAAGCATCATTGCCGTATCAAGGGTCTTCTGCTCTTCACCCGGTTGTAATACGATGCGTCTGACATTAAACTTTTTCCGGGAAAGGCTTTCAGATACAATATCTCCATAAACCCTGTCGGTGTTTTTGTCCGTAATCAGGAGTGTCTTGCAGTGACCCTTCTCCTGAATCAGGATATCACCGATTCGCTGGAGGAGTTCTTTGTCTATCAGGATGTTATACCCATTGGAGGACAAATTAACACGTATGGTTTCCATATATTTTTATGAGCTCCCGGAGAGACCGTACATAAACGTTCAGGTTAATATTTACCATAGATTCAGCTCATTTTACAGAAAAAATGCATAGCGAGGCAAAGCCGCAGCCAAATCCTCCTCCATCGATGGAGGACAAAAAACTTGCAAACAATTTTATAGGGTAATGCTACAAATGCATTTCACAGCAAGCGGCTGAACAGCGAGTTTAAAAATCATCACGCCGGGGAATAATTGCTTACCTCGGCACCAAAGCCCAGATACGGCACTGTCCTCCGGATCCACCCTCAATCTTAATGGGCGCCACAATAAGAGTGAATTTACTGGGCGGCAACGTGTCAAGATTGGCCACATTTTCCAGAATAAATTTTCCGGCGCGATTCATCACGTGATGAACCTGGAAGGTCGAACTGTTTCCACAATCACCACTCAGAGTATCAATACCTACACCCTTCACGTGCCGTTTTTCAACCAAAAAGACAGCTGCTTCCTTCGAATAACCGGGAAAATGCATGAAGCCGGTCATGTCCCGGTTTTTGTACTCCTCAAAATTATGCCATCGCTTACCCCAGCCGGTATGCAGTAACACTATTGAACCATCGGGTATCTGCCCATGGGTCTTCTCCCATTGTTCAATATCAGATAACAAAAGCACATAATCATGATCTTGCCCTGCCTTGCCGGTTATGTCTATCGTAACAGCCGATCCGACCAATTGTTCAAATGGAATTTGATCTACCGAGGCCTGATTCAGTTCAAAATGGTTGGGTGCATCGATATGAGTACCCAGATGTTCCGGCGTACTGTATCTGCCGAAAAATACCATATCCTTTTTTATATTCGCAAGGCCCTCATACCTGAACGGAGTATAGTTTCCCACCGGCCAGTAAGCATTCTTTTCATTCAGGGGATAAGTCAAGTCAACAACCGATGCCTTGCCTTCCATTACATCTTCAAGAATACCCGCATGCAGGTATGGTTTCCAGAAAATCAACATTACCCCAAGGGTAACCGTTCTCACAAAAATATTCATCCTGTGTATCTCCTTAACATGGTAATCTTAAGCTGTCAGAATCAGACCATCATTAAACCTACTTCAATCCATTATTTCCATAATTTTTTTTCAGGAGTACTCCCAGGATCGGTGAGTTAAATACAAATTGCAACGTATAGGGAAACGAAGCAAATTAGTATACATGCAAATGTATTGTGAGGATGGCAGCCTGAAGCAATCTCCCGCGCCCGTATTGTTTAGCGGAGTTTACCCTAAACAATGCGGACGTGCTCGCAATGATAACGTTCTTTTGCGTTCGTTGCAGTAAAATAAAAACAGGGCTAAAAAACATTTCTGGCGGCTTTTTTCAGTAGAAACTCTGATTGTTGTAAAGCTGCAGAAAAAGGGGTGCTATGTTGGAAGGCATGACCCTATTTCTCTTTAAATTCATGTGCGTGTTCAAAATAAGCCCGCAATATCTCGCCAACGCTCCATGCCTGGGAGATACAGCCACGGGCGATATGGGGATAATCACCATCAAAGATCTCGGAAATTGTTCCTAATCCGGCATCAAACAGATGTGCATGAAATGGCAAAAAAAGCCTTTTGATATAGGTTGCCGTCCCTTCCTCTCCTGCATATGCCCTGGCATAGGCTGAAATGTACGGGCCGATCAGCCACGCCCACACCGTGCCCTGGTGGTATGCCCTGTCTCTTTCGTAAGGATTCCCACAATAACGGCCAAGGTAGTCCCGGTTTTTCGGTGATAAACTTCGCAAGCCAAACGGCGTTAACAGATGCTCCTTTACAACCTCAACAACTCTTCTCTGCTGCGCCAGTGACAGCATTGAATAAGGCAAGCTTACTGCAAATATCTGGTTCGGGCGAATGGCAGTATTTCTTGTCCCGCCATCAATGTAGTCATAAAGATATTGCCCCACGTCATACCAAAAGACATTGCGGAATGATGTCGCTGCTTTTTCGGCGAAAGTATCATGCCTTGCACTTTCTTCCGGTAAATTCATTTCATGTGCAAGGAACGACAAAATCTTCAGGGCGTTATACCACAAGGCATTGATTTCCACGGCCTTCCCCCGCCGGGGCGTTACCACCCAGTCGCCCACCTTTGCATCCATCCAGGTTAGTTGCACTCCCTCAGCGCCAGCATAAATCAAACCATCCGTATCCATATGGATGTTATACCGGGTGCCCTTTTCATAATAATCAACAATCTCTTGTAAAACGCTATACAAGTCTTTCCGAATCGTTTTCAAATCCTTTGTATATTGCACATACTGATATACCGCATGGATATACCACAATGACGCATCAACGGTATTATACTCAGGCTGCTCCCCATAATCGGGAAAGCGGTTTGGTATCATTCCCTTGTCTGCATACTCGGCATAAGAAAGTAAAATCTTCCGCGCATCTTCAAACCTGTCATGCACAAGGGTAAGTCCGGAGAGGGAGATCATTGTGTCGCGGCCCCAGTCCCCAAACCAGTGATATCCGGCAATAATGCTCTTTTTGTCGCCTTCGCGCTGAACGATAAAGCTGTCCGAAACTGCCGAAAGGGATTCGACCAGTTCCGTGAGTTTTGCCTCTTCCCCTTCATCCAAGCCTTGTGAAGGAGGGGAAATGAGGGGATTGGTTTGATTGTTGAGGTGTTTCACTCCACCGGTATTTTTCCTGCGAGAGATTTCTCTGCGGAAAAGTTCAAAAACATCTACCGAATCGTGCGCCTTTGTAGATGCCACAATAAAGAAATCCGACCCCTTGTTCAAATCAAAATGCAAGGCAAATGGACTGAAATGATCTTCATGAGCCTCAAGACCACGTTCCATCTCCTTTGGATATTCCATGTTCTTATACCAAAAGGAAGTATTGTCTGTTGTGTGGGCATTATGAAAAAGATAGAGGGGCGGAAGCGTATCATAGGGTTGTATCGATATCCCGTTGGCGAGGACTTTATAATCGGTTTTCAGATGAGGATTCTCGTGGGTAACGCAGTGATAGTCGCGAAATGCGATCATAGCCCGCACCTTTAAGACAGAGGCATGCGTCTGTTCTTCCCTGTCCTGTACCTGATAAAGAATTACCGTAGTGTTTTCCCCGTGAACCATGAATATCGTTTTTTTGATCCGTATGCCGTTTACCAAATAGTCGAAGGCTGGAAAGGGATTCAAGCAGAACCGGGCAAGATTCTTATATCCTTCCGGATAGATTGTGTTGGGATAGATGTTGGTAGAAAGCGGTATCTCCCTTCCCCTAATACAGAAAAACTCTTCGAGCTTGGAGAGCAGCAGGGTTCTTCCCAGGGGAGGGCGTGTGGTGGCCATGAGAAGACCATGATACCGCCTCGTATTTGCACCGGCTATTGTTGACGAGGCATACCCGCCGATACCGTTTGTTTCCAGCCATTCCCTTTCAAGGGAAACTGTAATCTGTTGACAGAGTTCTTTTGCTAAAACGATGGTCATTGCGAGTAGACCCTAAGGTTAGCGTTTCACAACACAGTTAACTCAAGCGCCGCAGGATAGGTGGCTAATAATTCCAAAGAAATACAGGGCGCTATCCCACCGATGACAATCATTGTAATCCTGAACTGGTTGGTTTCGAACTGCGTTGAGATACCACAACAAAACAGGATTAAAGCAAAGAGTACCGTAATTCTGGTGAAATTACCAGAATTTTATTGAATCACCTTGCCTTCTCAAACTTTTGCGCAGATCCTTCACCCAACCGTTTTGCTCCCTGCTCTGGTTCAAGGCAATATTCGCCCGTAACAAAAAGTTGCGGAGGTGCCTGGGAGTCCCGAAACGGCTTTGCGTCAGTTATGCGCTTTGCTTCAGGTCTGAAACGCTTATAAAAAACTCCGCAAGAAAATCCCTGTGGCGTTCCTTGCTTTTGAGATATTCTACAAAGAGTGTTCCATCAATTGTTCGCAGTTGTCCCGCGCGTATGAGTTGCTCAGAACTCTTGCGTCCTGGGGCATTCACGGTGTTGAGCCGAAATGTCCGGGTTCTGCTCCGGAGTGTTGTCTGATATGCACATCAGGCAGGGGCTATTGTTGCCTGTTTTATAGCATGTTTGCAGCGGCCTTTTTTGTGTCCCTTGACAAACCCATTGAGGACCTCTTTGAGCCGGGGGTTGTTCTTACAGACAGCCCACGCAATACCGCTTCTCGTGCGCAGAACAAGATTTTTATGCACACGCAGGTTCGCGAATATTTGCCGCCAGAATTCGGCAAGGTGGCTATCGACTACCGTTACTGGAATCAGGCCAGAGTTAACCATCTTGAGAAGGTCTTCGTCTTACAGATTTTCATCAACCGTTGTAATAACAGTCCCGGCCCTAGATTAGCCCGGTGATGAGCTGATCACGTCTGACGGGAATGAAGACAACGTGAATTTTTCTGGGTTTGGTCTTCTCCCGTTCGTTGACAAACTTCTCAAACTCCAGGAAGGCGTCATAGGTAATGCCGCGCTGACGACCACGATCGATAAAGTACGACGTCTTCCCAAACACGACAAGGACACGGATGATACGTCTTCCAACCATCTCGTCATAATCGCCGGTCAATGGCTGCATAATCCGCCCGGCAACATCGAATGATAGATTCGGAGTGGCTTCCAGTGCCCTCGTGTGCGATGCAAACAGTACGAGAATGCCGATATACCTTAGTAGCCAAAAGCGTTGTGTTGCCTTAGTTTTATCTCCCTCTTCTTCAGAATGTATGGGCGCCCTGGCTTACCATGATATCGGAACCCCCATTCTGATTAAGGCTTGAAGAATCATCTGTATCCCAAGCGCAACCTGTAGTACACCGAGCACACTGCCGAGGATTTGCAGGGTTATAACGAAGCCAACAAACTTTACTATTTTATGCGCGAACAGCATTGCAAGGAAATTTAAAACCATAATTCCCAGGAGTATTCCCAGAATGCCAAGTTGGCGAGTGCATTCCTGAGCCGCTGCCATAAGAATAATGAGAATTGCGATGCCATAGGGGGTGGCGATCGTAGGAAACGAAAGGGGGGAAACTGCCAGAGCGAGTGTTGGAGGAGACGGTGTTTTTTCTCCCCGGGAAAAAGTCGAATACATCTGCATAATCATTTGTAATGCTACCAGGAAGAGAATAATCCCCCCCGCAAGCAATATGGCAGGAGGTGAAATGTGCAGAGATCTCATAGACCTTTGACCTAAAAAAGCAGCCGCAAGACAAGCCGTGGTAGAGACGAGGCTGGCGGTGAGTGCGAGTTTACGGCGAAATTTTGTATCTGTGTCTCTGGTTATCTGAGCAAACAGGGCTAAAATCCTCATAGGACCCAGCATGAGGAAGAAAAAGGAAAATATCCCGAACAGATCCAGGATATAGCCTGTCTGTTGATTATCGGAAGCAATTGACCGGAACTGACTGAAGGAAGTTGTTTCTGCAATCGCCGGAGGCATCAAACTGAGGAAAACGATCATGATTGCACCTGGAAAAAAGAGCCTTTCTTTCATAGAGAGTATCCTCCTTGCGACGATAAATAGACCCCGGGAATAAACAGGGCTGTACCATTTGGTTTTTTGAAAAATCTTCAGCATGAATACTATTGTCTTGTGAGGCAGGTTTCAAACCTGCCCCTTCGCTGTATTCCATACCCTGTTTTTGTTGGAAATTTTTTAAAACCTGGCTGGTTACTGCATTTTATCTTTTTAAACCAGGCGTCATATCAATCACCGACAGGAATTGTCACAATCGGAGCGCCTTCTTTACTTTCGGTCTCCGTAAGGGTAAAGACAAACATGAGCGAGGAAAATAATCTTTTGGATGGCATGTCCTTGTCGTCAATCCAAAACCAGTGACCCCGGTAGGGAATCGCAATGAAGGCATCCAAAGGTTTTTCCTGAGAACTGTGTATGCGAATCAGGGGCATCGGAGGGGCGTCGGCAACCGGCGGATCCTTTAGGGTTGGACTCACTCGCTTCTCCGCCACATGCTCATCGGGCACCTCAATATACGAAGCCAAATCCACAATGATTTCTAAAACCGAACGCGTGAGGATAGCGATCTCTTTATCACTGGTGGAAAACGAGCCGTAAATTACCCTGAATTCATGCGTGTTGGGGTCGAGACCAAGTTCCTTTCGGGTGGCGAGGACGTCCGCCTCTAAAGCAGGATCTACCTTCTCGCGGAAAAAGAGCTCGAGAGTCGCCTCTTCGGCGCCGTGTTTTTTAATCCGCATCCCCATAACTCCGGCAATCTGAACCTTTCTCATCCGCTCAAGCAAAGGATAAAACTCCGGATCTGCCGGACGCGTCCTCGCTCCCCCTCCGAAACGATTTTGTGTCCCGTTAATGGCGTGTATGCAGAGCCTGAAAACGAGATCGATGGGAAAACCGCTTTGAACCATACTGAGGAGAGAAGGGGGCGGAATGGGATTCATCAGTTTCTGGGCAAATTTTCCTCCTGTCATCGGGCTGAAGGTAATAGTGGGACGGTCAAAGTATCGCCCGATTCCTCCGATGCCCAGGATATTGCCAAATCCCTCTTTGGGACTGCTTAAGGAACTGTTCAAACTGATTGCACTATCCAGCGCATACTGACTGATAATAGAGGTTACATCCAGAAAAACAGGGGCATCTGCGTAGCGGATTTTTACGATATTCAAAAGCATCTGATCCTTCCATGAATCAGAAATGGCCGTGGTATAATCAAACCGGTCACGCGCCAGGAATCGTGGTCCAATGCTGATACAACCTGTAAAACAGGCCATCAGGAAGAGGCACCATGCTCTGGAAAACCAACCGTTGCATATCATACGAAATTACCTTTTTATTCGTTGCAGAGATTATGTCCAGAATATTATCCTGCGTTCAGAGAGGTACCTCTATTAATTAGGCTGGGTTTTAAAAGACAAAAATCCAGCGATTTTTCACCCACCTGCAAATCCTCTTTCAGTGAGGGATTTACGGATGAGTAGGGTAGGAACAGAAAGTTTGAAGTTCCTCTCTGGTAGAGTACGCCTGGTAAAAGCCAATCTCCGTTACTTCGCTTATCGTTAAGAACGCCCGCTCAGCCTGGGTGGGTTGTCCTTATCAGGCAGTCACCGGCATGTGTTGTACGTGATGACGACCCCGGTTAAACGGGCAACAATTAAGGGGGATAATGTGCAGCCCATTGCGTGAATACCCCCCCTCTACAACATTGTAGCAAATGCTTTATTTGTTAATCTTCGTAATTTTTGTACCCTGCAGGCTAAGTCCAGCCATCAATCCTTTCTGATCGACGAAAAACGCATAAATCTGGGATTGTGCGGTTGTGGTTGTCAACGCTTTTGCTGCGCCAACGTCCACGACTACAATACTCGGACCAACTCCAAGCTCCCAGCCGTCGCTCTTGTCGAGCCAGGACATTGCGGACTCGCTCATGAAAAACAACACATATCCGTATTTTTGTCCGCCGGCTTGCAGTCCGTAGGAAAGCTGAACGGTATTGTAATATCCGACAGTTCTTCCATTTTTCAGCAGAGAGCCTTCACCATATTGTCCGCCGACAATAAATCCTCCCTTGATAATGCTTGGGAAAACGAGGATGCCGACCGCCTTTTCTCCCAGCGCTTTTGCAGCCGGTGAATTCGCATATAAATTATCCAGGGTCATTCTGGCCTTAAGATCGATTTCGCGAGCTGTAGCCGCTCCGGCTTGATTTTCAAACGCACAGACGCCTGCAACAAAAGCAAGCACGAAAAGAATGGCGGTCAAACGAACGTGTTTCATGGTTGTAATCTCCTTTTTGAATGATTATTTATCCGTTTTTACGAGTGGTATGCCTGCGGCAAATTCATAATAAAGCGCAGCCTGTATCTTGTTTTCGATCTGGTAGTAACGCATCACCTTAGTCTCAGGGAGTACTTCGCGGAACTTGGGAAGGAATTTCTTACGGAGCTTCAGCGTCAGGCTCTCAATGTTTATGTACTCATCAATAAGCGTCCTGGCAACATCCTCCGTCATAGCATTATTGTTATAGGCATTCCGGTAGTCGCTGATCAATTTCGCGGAGCGTGCGCGAATCAGGAACAGCTCGTCCTGGTACTGACCATAGACAGGCCAGAAGCCCTTTGCTTCATTCTCCGTAAGCTGCATATTATCCGCAACAAGGAGTTTTTTGTCTGCGCGCACCTTGTCAACAAGTATTTGCATATTGTCCGCCGGCTTGTCCTGCGCGGATACCGTAACCGTCCATGCCATAGCAGCCATGAATCCCGCACAAAAGAGTTTATTTTTCCATTTTGTACTCATTCGTTTTCCTCCGTTTATTATTTTCCCGATATAAAATAGGTATTCCTCTTCGTTTCATAGAAATTGTTAACGGCCTTGTGGTGCACTTGAAATGCGCTTAGCCCGCGTTTATAACAAATCACTTAAAAATGTTCAAGTTAATTGTGATCTTCATTTTAAAATATCCATCCCATCTGAAACGCGTTCGGATAGAACACTCTCTTTTACAAGACGTTCTTTTTGGCTACCCCACGTAAGCGTTGAGAAGGTGACGAGGCACATCGTTTCTCATATTAAAAATTCGCATCACTTTCGTTTTTTGAAAAACTTCTGTACCAATAAAAATAGCATGCATGGAGGAGGTAATATAGGGATTATCCCCATGCTCAAAGAATTCACCATTGGCGAATCTTCACAGGTTGTCCGAGAATGTCCACAACAAATGAAAAGAAAAGACGAAATAAATCATGTATAAACTAAATGTGTTCTATAAACAAATCAGAAAAAGGTTAACCTTTTTCTATCCAACTTATAATTTTGTATCTCCGGAGCATAAAAAGAACCTGAAACTACCAAATGAGGGCTTGTTTTCCTTGTATTACCTTATACCGTGGCGAGCCTTATTCCCAGTTTCAGCATCTTTTTTAAATTCCAACCAATACACATCAGTTGAAACTCCGCACGGACTTTTTCCAGTCCGCGCAAGAGAAAGTTGCGATACCCCACGTTAAATTTCAGATGCCCAAAGACGGGTTCAATGATATACTGACGCATAAAATATTTTCGCCTCCCCTCATCAGATATCAACTTTTCTCTCATCTTTTGTAAAAGAGGTTCACGAATATCTATGAGTAGTTCTCTCGCCTTTGCCTTTGTGCATAATGACCGCTTCTGACATGCCCCACACTCCCTCCCCTTGTACACCTTATGATTCCACTGGCGGCTATCGGTCTTCTTTGTTCTGGTCTTCCAATACGTCAACCGCTTCCCTTCAGGACATACATAACTGTCACTTGCCGAATCATAGGTAAAATTGCTGTAGTGATACCGATGCTCTTCTTTCTGGTACTCTCCCGATTTGTACTGTTGAAAATGATCATCAGGCACATATCCATCTATTTCTCTTTGCTCCAGATACTCATAATTTGCATAGCTCCCGTAACCACAATCTGCCGCTACTTCTTTGACTTTTTCCTGTGTGTTTGACTCTGCCTGCTCTATCACGGGTTTCAATTGATTCCGGTCGTTTGCTTCCGTTACCGATTCTGCTGCCACGATAATGCCACTCTCCGCCACCGATGCCTGACAGTTATAGCCAGGGCGTATGTCTTTACTTCCCCCCGATTTCATATGATTGGCATCTCTGTCGGTAAGATTGATCTTCTCTTTCCCCTCCTCCTTCATTACCTCCAGCGCCTCTTCTATTCTCTTTTTCAGGTAGGTGCGGTCTGATAATTTCTTTTGTAATGCCTCTTGTTCACGATCCACTTTGCAGGTGTCGTCTTCTTGGTTGTCGATCGTTTCTGCTTCCTGTAATAGGGTGACTATCTCCTCCTCTATCTCTGAGAGCCACTTCTCAAACCCCGCACGATCTTTCGTCCGCTTTGCTGATGCATTGCCCTTTATCTTCGTCCCATCCAGGTATATCTTTCCTACACTCGTATATCCCAACTTACTGAATATCCTCACGATATCCACAAAATACTTCTCTATCGCCCTGAGATTATTCTTGCGGAAATCACTGATTGTTCGATGATCTGGTGTGTAGCACTGCATCAGATAAATATAGAAGTGATCGCTTAGGCATCTCTCTTCTAACTTCCTACTACTCCGTACCCCTGTTGCATATCCATAAAACAGCACACTCAAGAGTAACTTCGGATGATACGTTCGCTGACCTAAAAAAGAATATTTCGCCTCTATGGCTTCGGTATCTAACGAAAAGACCACCTCTTTGACTAATCTGCAGAGATGGTCTTTGGGTAGTACCGTCTCGATGTAATCTAAAAACGCCTCGGGAGTAAATCCTATCAGGGGTTTCTGAAATTCATGAAATGGTTTGAATTTAACCATGTGGTCTCTTCTCCTCTGCTTGATATCTTCTGGTAAAAGAAAAAGGGGTACGGTTGGTTTGCTCGGTACAATGGGCAACTCAATGAATAGTTTTAACTGCTTGGTGCGTATTTGATGTGTTGATTTCATTGAGTTTTATTCTATCCTTGAACTTCTGTTTCGCAACCGCATTGACCCATTTTTTATGGCTTCTTGAAAAAAACCAGGACACCACATTCTCGGACAACCTGTTAAGATGTGACCCTTCACCTTCCCCCCGGCACGTACCGGATTTAAATGAATGCATCTGGATGGGACAATTAGGTAGGTTTCCGCGTCCACGATTATTCCCTTAAATCTTCCCTTAAAGAGACGACCAAATCTTTTATGCCTCTTGTTTGTATAAATCGTATAACTTGTGTAGATCTTCTGCAGGATCTGAGAGATATTTTGCATTTGGTGTTTCTCAAAAAAGGTGATAATGATTTTCCGTCAAGGTATATGCATGGAGAAGGTATCCAGGTCTCTCTTTTGTTCTTCAGAAAATCTCTAAAAACCTTTTCCTATCGTTATCATCAGAGAATATTCTATCTCTCAGATTGCCTTTTGAAGTGATATGATAAGAAGCACCTTCAAATTCCAATCGTAACGGTCTTGCCATAGCGCCACATTTATCCATTATGACCCGGCTGACCCCCTGATGGATTCTCCTTGGTTGGGTATCTTCTGGTAAGGGAAATAATGGTACGGTTGGTGTAATCAATAAAATGGATGACTCAATGAATAGTTTTAGCTGCTTGGTGTCGTTTTATCTCGAAGATATCATTGCGCTTTATTATATTATTCAATTTCACCATCGCAACCGGATTACCCTATTTTTTATGACTAAATGAAGAATCCCGGAGTGGCGCATTCTCGGACAGCCTGCTAATGGGTAACGCCACAGCCTTTTTAACTTCTTATCGGATTACATGCAATTCCGAAAAGTGAGATGTCTTGTGAGCTGAATGAAATTGGCAATGTCTTAACCTCGTCTCCGCCGTAGACAAAAGAACATCACGCAGATATAATAATTTAACATGGAAAGCTTACAGATAAATATTAATCATATCTGGGTTATGGCAGCGGCGTGTATGGTGTTCTTCATGCAGCTCGGTTTTACCTCCTATGAAGCGGGCATGGCACAATCCAAGAACGCCATCAGCGTTTCTATCAAAAACCTCATGGTTACCGTTGTGGCCTCTCTGGTGTTTTACTCCGTTGGTTTTGGCTTCATGTTTGGCAAAAGCCTTGCGGGATGGATTGGGCTGGATCTTTTCTTTGCCAGCGGGGTAATGACACATACAGGGAATCTTGCTTTCACCTTTTTCTTTTTTGAATTAGTCTTTGCGTCCACTGCCGCCACCATACTGACAGGCGCCATAGCAGAACGGTCGAGTTTTATTTCCAATGTCATAAGCGTCGTGTTTGTAACGGGCATTATCTACCCGATATTCGGTCATTGGACGTGGGGAAATCTCTTTTGCTCAGGACAGGCAGGATGGCTGGAAAGATTAGGATTTATTGATTTTGCAGGGTCTACCGTAGTGCATTCCGTCGGTGGATGGTTTGCGCTGGCGGGGGCTATTGTTGTGGGTCCAAGAATCGGTAAGTATAACCCTGACGGCACTTCGAATCGGATAGGGCTGCATAACATCCCGCTGGCTACACTGGGTACCTTTTTCCTTTGGTTCGGTTGGTTCGGCTTCAACGGCGGAAGTCTTCTCAGGGCAAGCGCTGATATCGGTCTCGTTATTACCAATACCAACCTGGCGCCGGCTGCTTCCGGTGTTTCATCGTT
>Ga0232064_100178_pt1 | contig 15078 bp, 10 predicted proteins | sample LAC_MetaT_8_FD_169130 | JGI IMG/M metagenome (GOLD analysis project Ga0232064, IMG submission 169130) | Metatranscriptome of anaerobic ammonium oxidizing microbial communities from anammox membrane bioreactor (MBR) in UC Berkley... | ecosystem: Engineered > Bioreactor > Anaerobic > Unclassified ... | reverse complement strand
TAAAGTTTCCTTAGGTTTTGTTGAAGGGTTGAACAATAAGATTCGAGTGATCCAAAGAAGGGCTTACGGGTTACGTGACGAGGAGTATCTCCGACTGAAAATCCTTACCTGTATGCTCAAGGAAATATAAAAGAACCCACACGGCTACACGATGCCCCTTAATTCTCTTGCCATTAGCTTTCTTTCTAATTCCTGTTCAGCAACGTTTTGAATATCTTCGACATTGATGGAATAAATGATTTTTTCTGGATGGATCATACCTGCTACCTTTTTGAATTTTTTAAGGTAATTATCAATTTCAGATTTCAATTCTATGCCGGTTCTTTAAAACAAAATATATTATTTAATCAAACCGACGAGGAAATTATATCTTTCAAAATTATAGTCTCCATTTTTAAAGATTGACTGATTATAAATTCTTCTAGCCCTGGTTTCCTTGTATAAGTTTTTAGTAATCTCAGAATCATTATTGAGCAATTCTATTTCAGAGAATAAGAACCAATCATTTAATAGCGTCTTGTAAATTTTAGTATTATTTTTACGATTAGTGTTATCGCCAAGATATTTGAATTTTTCCATAAAACCTTTTGTGGCAATTTTATTTAGTATGTCTAATATATACTCCATTGTATTTTTGTCTCCAGATAAAAAGTCCCAAAGTTCACTTGCTAACAAAACCTCATCTAAAGCAAAATATTTATCCCCATCAATAATGGATCTCAAAAATCTACACTTATCAGACCCAGTAGGTGTATCGCTTGTCGGATCGAATGGGAACCCTATATAATACTCGATTTCTTTACTGCGAAATCTATTAAACAATGCAGCTTTTGCTTCCAATATTTTTTGTTTTTCACCGCGCATTTCACCTGCATTCGGTTTCACTGTTTTAAGTTCAATAGCAATGATTTTAGCTTCTTCCTCAATAAAAACATCGGCTGTAAAACTATTTGCATCTAAATTAGTGCTTGTTGATGTAAGAAAAATTAATTCGTTTTCTCTATTTAAATCTGGGGCGAAAACTCCATTCTTTAAATCTGTGACGATATTAGCAATAGCATTTTTTTGCTCTTGAGATACCCTTAATAAAGTTCCTCTATTTGAAGTAAATTCTTTCTTTTCACCACCCGAGAGAATATGTGATACATTTTCAAAAAAAGATTGGCCTAATGTTGTATTTAATCCATGAAGCCAACTGCTTAAACTAATGAAAAATGGAATGTCAGGTACTTTACCTTCTAGTTTATCTGCGAATGCATTTAAGAATGCTTCGTGAAATGGTGCATTTCTGTTATTGGATGCGTCAATTGGAAAAGTTTCAAACCTTGTAATTAGAGTTTTGATTACTTCAATTGCAATCTTCTCCTTTTTTGATGGTATCATTGTTTAGCCTTAAGGTGAAAAATAATTTCTGAATAAGCGCCTTTGTCTCTTTCGGTTCTATTCAACACGGGACGTTTGTATTGATTAACTATCTTCATTCCAGCCTTTTCAGCTATATCAGGATATAAATTGTATTTATCGTTAGCTACGAGGAAAATATCAAAGTCCGTAACGAGGTATTTTCTGCAATTATTTAAAACATCTGCAATGTCTTTAATATAGGCATCACGAGCCTCCCTGCCTTGTCCTTTAGAAAGCGGGCCGATTTCCAATTTATCTTTTCTTTCAAAACCGAATAAATCATATGCATAGGCATGCTGATCATGATAGTCAATCAAACCAACGTAAGGCGGACTTGAGAAAATCCCTTTAATTTTCTGATTTTTGACTGATTCGGCAAAAGCAGGATTTTTCTTTTTTAACACTTCAATAATATCAATCGTTTTTGAATCACCTGTTAAACAAACTTGATAGGTATCTGTTCGCAACATATTAAATTGTTTCAATCTTTTAATGGAGTCCTTACTGTAACGTTCCCACCAACTCAGAATAGAGAATAAAGGCTTGCAAATTTTACCATGCTTGGCACAGTAGTAAGTAGTTGTTACCGGTTCTTTCAGGGTAGCTAAATCTGCATGCGTAGTTGCACGACAAGAACGAATCGTTCGGCTTAGAATGATACTAATAACTTTTTTTGTCTGTGTGTTTTTAATTTGCTTAACAAGATTAAAGGTAAAATCTATTTCTGTTCTGATATGCTGTAAATACCACTTATCCAAAAAGCTGTTGGTTTTTTCTTGCTTTAACTGTATCCCATATTGATTAATTAATTCTTTATAAGACGGCAAAAACTCTTTCTCCTTCTTATCGCCGTATTCATCTTCATTGATTTCACTCCGTTTTGCTTTGTACTTATAGTCAGGAACAGGAAAATATTTATTATTGAAGTTTGCTAGTTCTTCTATCAGTTTACTTTCAAATGTAATAGTTTTAGAATCAGCAATAAACTGTTTTAATGCATTTGTTATTTTATGAATTTCATCACGTATATTATCAAAATCATATTTTCCAATTTTTATGTTGCTAATTAATGCGTTAAAAGCTGAAATATCTATGCCAATGGCATGCATTCCAAGTTCACTGGCTTGTACTAACGTTGTTCCGCTGCCACAAAATGGGTCAAGAACAATGTCTCCCTTTTTAAAATAAACTTCTTTTTTGAAATCATCCGTGTGGCTGTCCAAAAAATATTCAACAAGCTGTGGAATAAATTTGCCTTTATAGGGATGCAATCTGTGGACATGTTTCGTAGTATCTGCTTCTTTGAGATTGTCAAAAGATAATGCCCAATTCAAATCTTCTCCTAATTGGTCTTTCCATTTGACTTCTCTTTTTCCTAAAAAAGAATCATAATATTGAATTAAATCCTGTTTATCGACAAATATGTTTCCATTACTGCCAATCCTTTTTATCCTACCATACTGAATGAGATACGAAATATTTGAAGTGGTAACGTTTTTCTTCAAATAGTTGCTTGCCCATTCACTCGCTTCTTTTATTGTTAACAAATCTTTCTCAACGATCATTTTTGTATAACCATTCATTTCATTACAAATAGTAAGGCATAATTAGATGAAACCCGAGATGACCATCTTATTTTGCAAGCCATTTGGACATCTTTTTTCAACTTCCTCGTGAGGTATTATTTTGCCCTCGTCAAGTTCATTCAAACTCGCATCCACCTGTAGTCCGAAATACAAATCTGCCATAATATCATTAATGGTGACATTGTCAGGCAAGGACTGAATCATTCGAATAACTTGCTGTTTTACTCCTGTCATTTAACCTCCTCCGCCAAGTTCTTATTTATCCAAGACTGGTTGTTTTCTCAGCAGGTTATTATGATGGATGTTTGAATATAATTTTAATTTAAATTTAAACAATGCGCAAAATATTCTCAAGACAAATTTGAAATCAGGTATGCAGGATGTTGCAGGAGTGAAGCTTGACACGGAGAATTTCCTGGATATTGCGGGCTTGCTGCCGGATGATCCCATCTACCGTGAAGGGCATAGATGTGTGGTGTGAGGTAAATTATCCTCAGTAATAGGGAAGAGAACGGCAAGATTCTTGATTGAGAACGGACGAGGCATCTCCTCGGATGACGATGCCGGTTTCAAGAAGCGTTTATCAAGCAAGCATTACTTTTTTTTAAACAGTTTTTTCATCCCCTCAAATGTCTTCGACACGCCTTCTTTTGCCGTTTCATCAATTCCTTTGACCGATTCTGTTACGGTGCCAATTCCCTTTTCAATGGTTTTGCCTGATCCCTTGACTGCTTCGAGAATCGCCTTGTATATTGCATCTGCTAACTTCTCAATGACTGCAGGAAAGCTCGCACTGCCGGACTCTTTTCCTATATCGTTCAGTTGCACTTTCATAAGCGGTATATCCAGCGTTTTCCCCTGTAATAAGGTGGCGCTCAGCCGTATTTTTCCATTTTGAAGTAAAAATGTGTGTATTTGCACATGTTGCTTTTCCTTTTGCCCGCCTGAGGATTCACCGGGCTCTTTTGTTTGTGAACGGGACGACGAGGAATATGATTCAATATTTTTCTTAATCTTGCCAATGTTGCTTCCTTCAACGGATGTTTCATATGTTATCTCCGGGCCGTCGATAAGAATATCCCGAATGATTACGGTATCGGAGAAAATGGAAAGGGGCTTAATATCTATGGTAACGGTATCAAATTTTAATGCAGAATCCGCATGAAAGCCTTCGGGGTTGCCTATGATAAGTCCGTGTATTTCGCCATGTCCGGAAAAAAGCGACATATTAACTTTTTGCAGATTTACGGAAGTTTGAGTAATTTTTGGCCCAAAGGATTCAACGCTTTTCTTTATGATAGTGTTGATAAAGAGTGAAAAAAAGATAAAAACGATAAGAATTATTGAAGGAATGGCAAAAAGGGGAATTTTAACTATATTTCTCATATTTTGGTTTCCTTTCTCTGGTATTGGAATGAAAATATCCCTTGCCTCGGTTGTCCTCTAAAATAGCGGTAAGTGAAGCTTTTCTGTCTCCTGTAAGTTGTAACTATTCAGCGTACTTTCGCTCACAAACACGATGAGTGAACAAAATATAGATTCTGTAATTCAGAAGGGATGTCATGATTATAGCAAATCGTTATACAATGGTGGTTAACCCTGCAGGGGGGGGCTTGGTATCATTATTTCCCCGATATTTCACCCCAATGGGGTTGAATGCCCGGGTGTGTTTTTTCTCTCTCTATAATCATGTCATCCTCCCGGGATTTTCCCGTCCGCCCGTTTTCCCTATCGGCTCCTGACTATTCTGAGAAAATATTCTCTCTCACCATCAGTTTCTCTGAATAGTTACTGTAATTTTATGTAAATCGTGTTTAAACGAAAACACATACTTTTGTCATTTCGACCGAAAGGGGAAATCTTCAAACTCCGCAGTTTCAATGCTTAAAAGATTTCTTGCTCCGCTCGAAATGACATTTTTAGTAGATTTTGTTCGTTGGCATGGTCCCGGAGGGACGTCCATCCGGACAGTTTAAAAGAAGCATAACTCTGTTGCATTAAAATAAAAAGCCTTACTGTCAAAATATTTATAAATAACACCTCGACAGTAAGGCATCTTTCTTTAACTGTTGAAGCAGCTTAAGCTGCTTACAGAGCCCTTTGTTTTGTGTTCTCTGATCACTCAGGGTTTACCTTTGTCGAAATATTTATTTTTTTTCTGGATTGATAATTATTTATAAAAAAGTGCAAGGTACAGTAATGATTAATAACATCTATTTAAATCTATTTCAAGCAATAATTTCATCGATAAAAGGCTATGCACTCTTCGTCAATCTCGCTGTTTTAGTTGAAAGATGGGTTTTCTTTTGCTCAATTCAGCTCTTTCTTAAGCGAAGCTATTTAAAACGTCAACAGATCTATCAGTTCCTTCCTCGAAAATGACTTGAATAGGGCATCGTCCGATTCTACTACGGAATTCATGAGGGTGGCCTTGGTGGTGATCATGGCATCGATCTTTTCTTCGAGTGTGCCCTTGGTAATGAGCTTGAAGACTTGCACGCCACGAGTCTGGCCGATGCGGTGTACGCGGTCGGTGGCCTGGTCCTCCCGTGCGGCGTTCCACCAGCGGTCGTAGTGGATGACCACCGAGGCCGAGGTTAGGTCGATGCCTAAACCGCCAGCCATGAGGCTCCCCAGGAAGACGTTGCAATCAGGGTCATTCTGGAATCGCTCGACAACCTTGCCACGGTTCAAAGTGTTACCGCGTAAGGTCTCGTATCTGACATGGATACTGCTCAACCAGTCACCAATGATGTCGAGCATCTCCAGATACTGGGAGAAGACTACGACTTTTTCTCCGGCCTCCAGTGTCTCTTCCATGATCTCCTTGAAGATCTCGAATTTGCCCGAGGTAGTTCCTTTGGGAGTGGTTCCGTTCAGTACCAGTTTGGGATGGTCGCATAGTCGTTTCAATTTGGTAAGCAAGGCAAAGATATGGATGTATTCCACAGGTTGGCTTTCATCCTTCAGCTTTGCAATTAGCTTGCTTCCCCGTTCACTCACGATGTCTCTGTACATAACAATCTGGGTTGGCACTAATGTGCAATATCGCTTCTCTTCGGTTTTTGGCGGAAGCTCTGTAAGCACGTCTTTCTTGAGTCGTCTTAATTTAAAGGGATGAATGATCTTTTTTAACATCTCGCGCTTTTCATTGTCCTGATATTTCGTGATAGGATTCTCGTATCGTTTTCTGAAGTCATCTATGCTTCCCAGATAGCCTGGCATGAGGAAATCGAAGATTGACCATAATTCCGTCAGCCGGTTTTCAATGGGGGTGCCTGTTAGCGCCAGACGGCGCTTTGAGTTAAGAAACTTAGTTGCCTTGCGCATCCGTGTGTTGTGATTCTTGATTTTTTGCGCTTCGTCCAGTACTACGTAGTTCCATTGAATCTTGCTCAGACCTTCAACATCACGGGAAAGGATGCTGTAGGTTGTTAATACGACGGATGGGAGACTATCGGAAAGGAGGGTGTTTCTCTCTTTCCCGTAAAACAGGGCTATCTTTAATTCAGGCGCATAGCTCTGAAATTTGGATTTCCAGTGATCCAGCACGGATGTGGGACAGATGACCAGGTTAGGCATGCTCGGCTCATTTTGTAACGCAGAGAGGAGTACCACCATTGCCTGATGTGTCTTGCCCAGTCCCATCTCATCGGCCAGAATGCCGTTAAAGTTGTTCGTATGCAGGAACCAGAGCCAATCATAGCCTGATTGCTGATAGGTGCGTAATTCTCCCTTGTATGAAGTAACGGATGGCGCAGGTTGCGGCGGTGTGATGCGGTCAAAATTCGCCAAATATTTTTGCGTTTCATGACAAACGGTTACCTGTGTTTCCCTGCCGCATTCAGCACGGGTTCTCAGGTATCCCAATTTCGGCATCTTGATTCGCCCGTTTTCAAAGATGCCGTTTCCACGCTGCCAGAGGTCCATGATATCCTTGGGAATTTCTATATAATCCGTGCCCTTTCTCATGCAGCGGTTTTTATCCATGCAGGATAAGATCTCTGAAAGTGTGATCGTGTGTCTCCCTACGGTATACGTAGGATCCAGCCAAAGCCAATCGGTATCACAAGACTCCACCTGCACATGAGAAACATCGGGCTTGTCATGAACCTCTATGCCTTCTAACCGTTTTGAAGGTTTAAAGGAAGGATCATTAAGTAATTGATTGAAATCACCTTTCAAGAAATCAACGGCGTCCTTTTCCTTATAAACAAGCGGTTTTTGTTTATGAAAATAGGGTTTCAGGTTGAAGGGAATAGACTCCACCGGTCTATAAGAGTTGTTAAGCCATATCCATTCTTCACTGATGCGGTGCTCAGCTAATTGTTCCCACGGAAACGCTTGCGTCTCTTTTTTGCCGGAACTCTTCAATTTCAGGATGGGTGACAACTCAACATGCCCGTCATTGTTTATATCGGCATGAAGATAGGGGACGAGTGGCGTTTTATAGAGCTTGACTTTTCTTGCCCGTTCGGATAATTCTACCTTGTTGTCGGTGAATCTCGTTAATTTTTCAAAAATGTTTGGACTTTTTTTTGCTGAGATGTGAAATACCGTTTCATCACCGCCATGAGGTGAAACCAGTTTGATTTCGAGTTGCGGTCCGCCATTAAGCAAGTCTACCTTGATATTGAAATGATCAAAGTCAGAAAAAATTTCGCTTAAAATATTTGCGGGGCCCGGCTCGTAAGAAGAAAATGGCAAAAATCTCGTAAAAATATTATCGGTATTAAAAAGCGTTTTTTGTCGTAAGGACAGCGGTTTACAACGTTTCTCCTTGCCTCTCTGCTCAATCCACTCCAAGAGAGTGGCAACAACATGCTTGCATGTCTCCCCATCTGAGGCATACAAACACTCACAATTCATTTCATATATTTCTTCTTCATCAGAAAATATGAAGACGCTGTAAGGCGCTGTTTCACTGCCCTCAACCTCAGCCGCCAATTCCCCGTTATTATAGCTCAGATTATGTACGCGACCATTTCTGCGATAGGAAAGACCGCGACTATAGACACTGTTGTTGGAAATTGATCTGATATATTCAGCCGTAATGGTATCCAAAAAGGAAGCGCTCATACCTTCATACCCCTGTAAAATGTATTACGATTTTGAGAAAGGAACTAACATACACAAGATATATACCAATTTATGAATAAAAAATCAACTAATGACCTCAAATTTTTTTGAGAGATTCGGGAAGAAAAGAGATACGTGAGGTTTTGGATAAGGGTGACGTGATTGGATGCCCCCGTTGTGAACGTGTGTGTAATGTCCTACCAGAGGTTTATTGTGAGGCGATGGATATGGTAAACGATTTGAGATAGAAGTTCTATCTCCACGAGCATCCGCTGCAAGTCCATTTACTGCTTTGTCTAAAGTTGCTGGTATGTCAAAAATATTCTAAACTTTTTGGGGTTGCCGAAGTTGCAAAGAACGATCTTGGCGAAGCGTAGGCACGACAGCAACCCCGTTCTCCATTCAGAAGAAATGTGCCGGTTACTGCCATCTCACCCCTGTATCACCTCTTTCCGGAGGGGACTCAAAAGTTTGAAATTCCTTAACATTTAATTAGGGCATATCTCTGCGGTTTCAAAAAGGCTTTTTGTTGCTAAATACACATGAAGACATCGAACAATAAAGAGATAAACAAAGGTGCTTTTATTTTCCCCCTGATGGCCGAAGAATTACCCGCCGGCTTGATATGATATTCACCAGATTTTCCGCTATATCTTGTTTCGTCTCACATCCGGATTCAATTTTCTTGCGTGCATTGATCAAATAAGCCTTGTGAGTGCATCTTGTAATTTCGTTCTGATTATTGGCCACAACTAAATCTGCACCGTTTTCAACCAGAGACGCATATGCTTTTTCTATAAGATCATTTTTTGACAAACCTGTTTCTAATTTAAAACTTACTAAAAAAGCACGAGGCCATGTCTTCCTTATCAGCTTGATAACCTTGGGTGTCTTTATAAAGGATACCACTAGCTTGTCTTTATTCGAAGGTATCTTGCCATTACTACATGCTTCCGGGGTGTAGTCAAGTACTGCCATAGCATGTACGATAGCATCGAATGGTGTATCTTTTAACTTTTCCTGGATTGTAGCTAATAAATCATCGGTTGTCTCTATCTCAATACCGGTAAGCCGACGGGCACAATCTTTCTCTAACAAAGCAACGTCTGGAATACTGCTACCTACCCCATAGATAAACGTTACATCAGCGCCATATTTCAGGAGTTCTGTTGCAATCATAGTCCCCAATATCCCGGTCGATTTATTGCTAATGTACCTCACGGAATCGATGTAGCCTCTCGTTGGCCCGGAGGTTACCATGACACGCACTCCTTCCAGACGCCTCATGTTTACAACCTTTCTTGAAAGACCATATACTGATTTCTTTAACCAAGACATGCTACGGCACACTTATGCCTCTTCAATAGGAATGGAGAAAATTATAATATTTCTGACGACTTATTACAACATTAAGGAATAAAAGCCGATAAAATCGTATGAGCAAATATAAGCTAGACGTTCGCTACAAATTGGAATACCGTTTGGAATACCGTTCGCTAGTCTGTAAATCACCTTTTGTACTGAATTACCAATCCCTTTATTTCTTCCGTCTAAGGGAGAATTATCAACAGTTTTTTGTGTCAGGAATAGCCAACGTAAATTAATGTGTTATGCGACGACCAATTGTTCTCATAACTTTATTGCTCATATGTGGCATATGCATAGGGTCATGCACGAAGATTCCCGTGTGTTTTACCGTTGGAATGGGTTTTGTGATGTGGGTGTGCTGTCTGGCGACCTTCGTTGCTCATAAATTCAGCAAATTTTCTCTTCCGTGTCTGGCAATCTTTTTTATCGTGGCATCAATAGCATATTATGATTCCAGGAAAGATCTCTTTCCAGTCAATCATATTGACCATATTCTCACTACCAGCAAATCTCTTCTCCGTATATCAGGTACAATTATAAAACCACCTATTATCTGGGATGAAAAGATCCTGAACGCACGCGCACTTCATGCAAAATCAGAACAATCTCAAAAAAGATCCGACAGGAAGATATCATTTATCATTCGTGCTGAAGCGGTAGAAACTTCTTTGGGATGGCAAGATATATCCGGCGTTTTAAAAGTAAATTTATATCTATCAAAAGAGGAAGCTTTTGAGATAAATAAGAATGTTTCAGTTTTAAAAAAATTGGGTTATGGACAAAGGGTGGTACTCTTCGGTTCTGCATTCCTCCCAAAACCTCCGGCCAACCCGGGAGAATTTGATTATCTGCGGTATCTGCAAAGACAAATGCCCTCGATTCGGGGTTTAATGACCATAGTAAACACAAAGAATATGAAAACGAAGCCCGGGGATTGCCGGAACTGGATGTATTGCTTCGTATATGCTTTATCCAATAAGCTAAACAACACAATTTACACGCATACTTTTAGCAACAGCGCTCCGTTGATCAGCAGTATGTTGCTAGGCAACAGGATCGACCTTTCAAACGAAACGATCGACAATTTTATGAAAACAGGTATTATTCATTTTATTGCTGTAAGTGGTTTTAATGTTGGAATTGTGGTCTTTGCTGTCGTTACACCGTTGCGTTTTTTAAGAATAAATCAAACTTTATTAACCATTATCATTCTGATTACCGTTATTTTTTATGCTTTTTTGACAGGACTTAACCCGCCGGTGCTTCGTGCAAGCATTATGGCTTTTGTTTTCTTCTGCAGTTTTTTCGTGCGCAGGCAGTGGGATATCACGAGTGGTATCTTTGCCGCAGTTTTCTTTATCCTTATCCGAAATCCATCAGATCTTTTTGACATCGGATTTCAATTGTCCGTATTGGCGACGATGGGAATTGTCTATGGATCTGCAAAGATCGAAGAAACCTTGTTTAAAACAGCCCTGTTTGTTGAAAAATTGCAGATAAAGGCTGAACGTGGAAGGCTATTTTTCTTAAAAAAATATCTACGAAAATCATTCTGCATTTCCCTGGCCGCCTGGCTGGCGACTCTCCCCGTAACGGCTTATTATTTCCATCTCTTCACCCCTTTTGTTGTTATCGTGAACATCTTGGTATTTCCTCTGTTTTGGATAATTATCGTTTGCGGTATTATTTTGTTGACACTTGGAATAGCATGTCCCCCATTAGCCATCGTTTCTGCATGGTTGGCTTCCTATACAAATCTTATATTAGAATCCCTTATTTCAAATCTTGTGTCGTTGCCTTATTCTTATTTTTATGTCTGCGGGCCTTCGCCAGCGGGAATTGTTGTATACTATCTGTTCGGTATTCTCTTTCTCTATAGGCATTATTTATCTATAAATTATCCTCAACTGGTACTCCTTGGCCTGTTGAGTGCCCATGTTTTGGTCTTTCCCGATTTTCGTAAATTTTCCAGTCGTTCTTTAACAATCACGTGTTTGGATGTGGGGCATGGGGGCGCTCTCTTTATTCAATTTCCTAACGGAAAAAATATCTTATATGATGCAGGTTCATGGCAAAATAATAATGTAGGAAAATATATTATCGCTCCCTTCTTATGGAGTCAGCAGGTTAAAAAGATCGACTTGGTAATTTTATCACACGAACACAAAGACCATGTGAATGGGTTGCCATCTCTCATCGAGAGATTCCAGGTAAAATCTGTTTATTCACAACGTTATTCGTTTACATCGCAAGAGGGACAAAAAATACTCTCGTTCCTGAGAAAAAACCATGTCAGCACCGCATCGCTTTCTTATGGGAATGAATTAAAGGGATTTGAGCCTGCCGCCATAAAGATATTAAATCCTCCGCCGTTTGCTTCTGACACTGCCGCAATAAATAACAATTCCTGTGTCTTAAAAATTGAATATCTTGGATATTCTGTCCTTTTCTGCGGCGACATTAAGGAGCAAGGTATAGAATTGCTCTTGTCAAAGGCTTCAGAAATCCGATCCGATATTATTCAGGTTCCACATCATGGCTCATCCATACGCAACTTGGAAATGCTTATCAATACCGTACAGCCAGCATACGCCTTCATAAATTCAAATGATGGTGTTGTTGCCAGCGATACCCTCAATATCCTGAAAAAGCATTGCGTCAATGTCCTGCAAACGCATTTGGATGGAGCAATAAAACTCAGCATTGATAAACAGGGAATAACAAGTTCTTCTTTTTTTCATAAAGCCTTCAAATAACTTCTTCCGCAAGATGCGTTTGTTTTGCTAATTTTAAATTAGTCTGTATAATTAAACTTATGGATTTTTGTACATTTAAGGCATAATTTCAGACACTTTAACATTTCTCATTAAAGCATATCCTTATGCCATTACCCCTTTGGATACTTACAGGTCCTACGGCAAGCGGAAAGACAGAACTTGGTTTAAAAATTAGCGATGATACCGGTATGGAGATAATCTCTGCAGATTCGATGCTCGTATATCGCGGCATGGATATTGGTACAGAGAAGCCCTCGCCTGATGTAAGAAATAAAATTCCGCATCATTTGATTGATATTGTCGATCCATGGGAAGAATATAGCGTAGGTCAGTATGTGAAAGATTTTGAGACTGTTACCCAAAGTCTTCGTCAACAGGGCAAGCAATTCATCATTGTGGGTGGAACGGCTCTCTATTTAAAAGCTATTATGGATGGCTTGTTTGAAGGCCCTCCGGCAGATTGGGAATATCGCAATTCCCTAAAGACCATTGCCGGGGAAAAAGGTCCACATTACTTGCATGCTCTGCTTAGTGAAATGGATCCAGAAACCGCCGGGAAGCTGCATTTCAATGATCAAAAGAGGATCATCCGGGCACTCGAGGTTTTTAAAACAACAAAGCAACGCATCTCATCGTTTCAAACTCAATTTGGCCATAAAAACCCTAAGTACGATTGTAATCTGGTTGCGATTGAGTACGAGCGTGATGCCTTATATAAACGTATAGAAACTCGCGTTGATCGTATGTTCGCACGGGGTCTTCTTGATGAAGTCAGGGGCTTAGTAAGTAATCCGTTGGGTTTAAGCAGGCAGGCTTCACAGGCGCTTGGTTACAAAGAAATTATGGATTTTTTCAATGGGAAGTATACATTTTCAGAAGTTACTCATGAAATTAAACAAAGGACGCGACGATTTGCAAAAAGGCAGATGACATGGTTTAGGAGCTTTTCAAATATTCATTGGATTCATGCCGGGACAGAAAATGATACGACGAATCTTTCTGAGCAATTCCTTGCATGGTATACTACCGCAAAAAGACCCTATCAACAGAAATAACATCAATAAGGGATTCATCAGAAAAGGAATGAATTTACCCGCCAACCCCCTAACTCCCAATCCGTGCACTCCTTTAAAAACTTAAATTTAACAAGAGTGAATAAACATCGTAATACACCATTACATTTTTTGACTCTTACTCACCAATAGGCTTTTCTTAAGTGAGCACCACAGATTATTTTTTTGAGACAATTTCCTGCAAAGATTTTAATCAAAGAAACATCTATATATCTCTTTCCAGCATTAACAACCATAAAGATTTAATTTATTTGTTTAATTATTGAATGTATTTGTCAATTTTAACGAATATGACTAAAAATTAAACAGCTTTTCTATAGTTTAGATAAATTAACAAAGAAAGCAATTATATTAAAGAAGTAATAACCTTAACTATTTAGGATATTTAATATTTGGATTGAGATACTTTGTTTTTTTGGTATCAGATTTGTGCAAACCAAAATTGTTAACATATAAAATTAACTTTTTAAGAAATAATACAAATGAAGTTAGAGCGTCTCCTTATTAAATCTAAATTTCAAAGCTTAAATAGTCAGAAACTTTCACAAGTGTTTAAAAACTCCAGAAAAAAATCTGCCTGGGGAATTGATATTAATGAATGCTTTTTAAGGGTGGCAAAAATCACTCAGGCATCTCATGAATTATTGATTGACGATCTCGGTATAATTGAAATTCCTCAGGTTCAATCTGAATCAAATGATTCACAATCCGCTGATGTCAAAAAGGCCATTCAAACTTTTCTTTCCAAACATAACATCTTAAAAGAAGACAAAGTTGTAATGTCTATTTCTGGACAATCTGTATTGCCCAGGTTCATTAACATCCCTCCTGTAGAAAAAAAACAGTTAAAAGGTATCGTAAATTATGAGGCGAAACAACAAATTCCCTTTGATCTCAAAGATATCGTATGGGATTATCAACAATTAACAGAAAAAGTTGCCGACACAAATAGTATAGAAGTTGGTCTATTTGCCTCCAAACGGGCAACACTCGATCAGTTATTGGCCAATATCTCCCCGCTCGAGGCCAGGTTAACTGCTATACAGGCCGTTCCACTTGCTATTTATAATCTTATTTCCTTCGATCAACAAATTAACGGTCTTACTATCATTATAAACTCGGAAACAGAAAGCACGGATCTCATTATTGTTGATGGCCTATATTTCTGGCTTAGAAGTATCCCGACATCCAAAATAGATGCTGACCTTGTTAAAGAGATCCAGAGGTCCATGGAATATTACAAATCCTTAATGAGAGAGGCGTCTAATTTTCAGACTATTTTACTCACGGGAAATAAATTTAACGAACCGAACAATGTTAAATTTATTACAGATAATTTTACCTATGAGGTAAAAATTTTTAAGACCTTAAACAATGTAAAATTATCAAGCAATATAAACGCTACCGATTTTAACGAAAATATACTACATTTTACACCTGCTTTAGGACTGGCACTCCAGGGGATCGGCTTAGGCAGAATAAAGATTAACTTATTACCGCCGGAACGGATCAAGACCGCAGAAATTTCAAAAAAGAAACCATACGCTATTGCATCTCTCGGATGTTTAGCCTTGTCGCTTCTTATTCAATACTCTGGATTATATACCAGAAACACCTATCTTCAGAATTCTGAAACTCATTATCAAAAAGTATTGCAAAATATAAAAGAGCTTGAAGGAAAGTACAAAAATGCTGAAACGCATACACAAACAAACAAGTCTGCGCTTGATCTTATTTCCTCTGTCGATCCTTCACGATTTATTTGGTTAGAAGGGTTGGATAAATTAGTAT
>Ga0232064_100162_pt1 | contig 15946 bp, 15 predicted proteins | sample LAC_MetaT_8_FD_169130 | JGI IMG/M metagenome (GOLD analysis project Ga0232064, IMG submission 169130) | Metatranscriptome of anaerobic ammonium oxidizing microbial communities from anammox membrane bioreactor (MBR) in UC Berkley... | ecosystem: Engineered > Bioreactor > Anaerobic > Unclassified ... | reverse complement strand
CTTCTGCGCTGGTTTCACTAACTTGTTTATTCGCTGCATAGCTTTTTGTGTTAAGAAAGGAACACATAGTTACTCCAACACAGAGGCTAAAAATGAAAAAAAGACGAAGATAAAATCTTTTTGAACTGTGGGTCATGAATAAAACTCCTTTAAATAAAAGTTGAAATTTGTAACGAATTAAGAAAATTCTATGTTAGGTATAACTTTTTGTCAAATCAAAAGTTGTGTGAGATTTCCATAAAGCTTGCATTCATCCTTGCGCATTGATAAAATAAAAGAGTTCAATCGGGTACATTTGTGATCCATTGCGGCCAAAATAGTCCTTTCTTTGATTCACGATTTATGGGGACGATGCAAGGGGCGCATACGTTTGCGTTGGTATGTATTTTTTTATAAAAACAGGAATCTAAATGTATTTTGTTCCAAGAAACCTCGCAAAAAGGGGAATTATGAATGTGAAAAAGATGTATTGGACGGTTTTTGTTGTAATGCTGTGGATTTCGTTTTTTTATATGCAGGAAAAGGTTTATTCTTCAGATGCGTATTTTGCATCCCGGGAGATTAAAAAACAAATTTTAAACGCTATTGAAGGGTGTCGTGATTCTATAGATATTGCAGTTTCTGATATTACTTCCTGTGATTTTCTCCATGCCCTTGTTAAGGCACATGAGCGTGGGGTAAAGGTCAGGCTTGTTATTAGCACAAAACACCTCTTCGAGAAAGGGTCTCTGCCTGGTACTGATAAGGATGAGAAATTTGCAATAAAGACCGTGTTTCAAAAAGGAAGAATGCACCATAATTTTGCTATTTTTGATTCTCAATTACTGACTTTGGGGTCATATCCATGGAGGAAGAATATAGGTAATTATAATCGCTACGATATGATTTTTACCGAAGAAACAAAATTAGTTGTTAAGTATCAAAGGGAATTTGACCAGTTATTTCAAGAGGGAGGAACCACAAGCGGAAAAGAAAATCTCGTTATTGAAGAAAAAAGCCAGGGAAAATCTGCGTGTCTAAGGAAATCAGAAATTGCTCCAAAAGAGTCGGATGCGGGAAATCAGATTGTAGCGTCAAACTATGGGATTATTATAAAGGAGACCTCCCGTGGATTTATTGATATGAGTTTTGAAGACTTTGATAAGATCTTCGGAATAGCAAGTGAGTTGTCTGATGAGCAGAAAGAGAGTTTATGGAGTCAGTGTATGGGGAAAAGGGTTAAGTGGAATGGAAGGGTGGCTTATATTGGATGGGGATTCATAACGAGCTGGATGATGAGTATAAAATACGGGGATACCAGTGTTGAGGTAAAGCTAAACTCAGCCCATAAGGATCATTTTTCTCTGGTGAAATTTGGCAATACTGTGACTTATACCGGAAAGCTTGATTCGCGGGTAACAAAAGTGTTTCCGTATAAACTTGAAGATGGTGACGTGCTTGAAGTTGAGAATACCCTTCCTCAGCCGGTAGACAGGAGTAAATTGGCTGAGGATCCTTATGTCATGCCAGTTTCGCAAGGGCCAAAAAAAGTATTCCTGATAGAGTCGTTTGAAGATCTGGACAATATGTTTGGCAATGGGAGCGGGATGACAGAAGCACAAAAGGAAATCGCATGGGAACGATACAAGGGCAAATATGTCAGTTGGATGGGGACGATTATGTATAAAAACGTGGTTGCTACTGGTTTATGCATGGGAATGATGCAAAAGGAAAAAAGGGATGTCGAGGTAAAGTTCGGATTGGCAAAGAAGGATAAAGCATTAAAGTTTCAAGATGGCGAAACAATCCTTTATAGTGGAAAATTGGTGGGAAGATGCGGAGATAAGACTCCGTTTATTTTAGAAGACGGGGACATTATATCGATAAAAGAATCGGGTTTAGGATCGGGCAGTCTGTGATGTCGGATGAGATTTTATATTTTCTGTCTGTAGCGAAATGGGGTTGCCAGGGGAAAAAAATGATAATTTTGAATGTGTCCCGAATTTGAGAAGCTTGTAGACGAATAGAAATTTCCATGAATAATTTTTGGAAACTACAAATTTTATTTTGAAGCAATGAAATTTTTTTCCGTATGCTTGTTTCCTGCATAACTTCTTTGGAATGTAAGGGTTAAAATTTTTTTTGTTTTAGCAGTAATTTTTACCTTATTGTCAATACAGATTCCTATAGCGCAAACGGGCTGGTTGTCCATTACAATAACGGGGATGATATCTCGCTCTTTTAAGGGTATTTTTTTATCAATAAAGAGGTCTTTCAGTTTTTTGTGCCCGTGGGTGCCTAATGGTGAAATCGTGTCCCCGTTCTTGCGCATCCTCACAGAAAGTGGCATGGTGACGCTGTGTAAATCAAGGGCTTCCCGATCCCTTGTTTTGTGCTTTTTGTGGGTCTCCAGAGAGAAACTTTCCATATCTGATATTTCAGCTATCAAGTACCCCAAAGTGTGGATAGGTGTTATTCCTGGTATCCTGACAATAGTTTCTCGCGCTGGTGTGTTTTGTATAGGAAGACAGTTTTTTTGAAAATGAAGCATACCATGCTCAAGCCGCAGGGAATGTTTTGACGGTAGTTGGAAATGACGACTCCTCCCTTTCTTACTTATTTCATCCAATATTTTTGTATAATGACTATAGGTAATCTCACCTAGGGGGACATGTAAATTGTTAAAAAATTCTTTAAGCGTAAAATATTGTAGTATCCTAGGATATCGTATAAAATGACGGGTATCAATGGTATATAAATCTTTCTTTTCTTTCACAATGGAGACTTCTAATATTTTTTTTGCTTCCGCGACAAAAAATGTATTGTGGAGATTGAGAATTTGGCATAGCTGTACCAAGAGATTTTTTATATTGGGGTTATACTGATTTTCCAATAATGGAATTAATTCAAGACGCAATTTGTTGCGAAGATATACCGGTTCGTAATTGGAAGCGTCTGTCCTGTAGTTCCATTGTTTTTCCCCGAGGTATTTGATAATTTCTTTTCTCCAGGCAAAGAGAAGGGGACGCACAAGGTGTATTGGAGAACCTGTGGTTAATGGGCGTTTTAAGGGTATTCCTCCAAGTCCTAATGTCCCTGTTCCCCGGATTACACGATGAAGAAGGGTTTCTGCGTTATCGTCTGCTGTATGCCCGAGTACTATGGCAGAAGCACGATATTCTTGTGCTGACTCCATAAAGAATTTATAACGTTCTCTCCGGGCAGCTTCTTCAATGGAACGTTTTGTTTGAGCTGCGATTTTTTGTATATTTACATTTTTCTGAATGCAGGGCAGGGAAAGGTTGTTCGATAATTTTTGAACAAATTGTGCATCTTCTTCCGAAGATTTTCCCCGTAGTTGATGATTAAGATGTGCTAAAAATAGGCTGAGATGGAGGTTCTTCGCCAAGTTAATAGCATGAAGAACCTTAATAAGTGCAACAGAATCAGGTCCTCCGGATACACCGACAATGATTGAATCATGAGGTTTAATAAGTTGGTGTCTCGTTATGATATTAAAAATCTTGTAAGAGAAGGCGTCTAAACGCATAATCAGAACTATATCGGGTTGGTTGGAGTAAGTCAAGGTTAGAAATAGGTTGACTTTGGTTTTGAGGTTCGTAAAATATCTCAGGGTGTGATTTTTAGAGAATGGTGGTTATGGAAATGAACAGAAGGTGTGGCTATTTTTCTTTTGTGATACTTTTTATTTGCATGGTGCTAATATACGCAGGTATCAGGGAGATTTGGGGTGATGGGCAAAAAAGAAACAAGGTAATGCCTATAAGTGTGGCCGGAATTGCGTTGGAAGTAGAATTGGCAACTACTCCTGAAGATCAAATTTTAGGTTTGATGTATCGTGATCATTTAGGCGATAACGAAGGAATGCTCTTTATTTTTCCAACCGAGAAAGAGTTGTCTTTCTGGATGAAAGACACGCATATTCCCCTTTCTCTCGCCTTTATTAAGGAAGACGGCCGAATTGTACAAATAGAATCTATGAAACCCTATAGCTTGGATACTCACGTTTCAAGAGAAAAAGTTAAATATGCCCTTGAGATGAAAGAAGGCTGGTTTACAATGCACAAGGTGAAAGAAGGTGACAGGATAAAGGTACCACGTATTACGGATGACAAGAATATAAATGTGAAGGAAAGATAAAGGCTATGAGTAGGTTGTGTAAACATAAAGAAAGCGAGAATGCCGGGCATCGTAAGCGATTTAAAAAATATGAAAACAAAAACTCTTTCGGCAGTTGACTGTGAAAAGAGGGGTGAAAAGCTCTGTGAAAAGTAAGAAAAAGAGAGAGAAGAAAAAACAAGGAATTTTAACCTTTTCTTTGCTATAGGTGCTACAAACATGATGAAGTTGGCAAGTATCATTAATGAAAAGGACGGCTCGGAAATGGTTCTTGTGCCGTCGGGTGAATTTATTATGGGGGAGGAGCGAAGAACTGTTTTTGTTGAAGCTTTTTATATTGATATATTTCCTGTAACGAATCTACAATATAAAAAATTTATCGAAGAAACAGGGTCGCCGGAACCTCTGTTTTGGAATAATGAGCGATTTAATAAACCAGCTCAGCCAGTGGTGGGCGTTAGCTGGAAAGACGCTGTTTCTTATACAAAATGGGCTGGGAAACGACTTCCGAGGGAAGTGGAATGGGAAAAAGCGGCGCGCGGAGTCGATGGCAGAGAGTATCCATGGGGAAATATACAACCGGATAGCATGAAAGCTGCTTATAATCAGGATCCCAATACGGGTTCTCCGGCACTAGTTGGTAATAGAAAAGAAGGCGTAAGTCCTTTTGGTTGTTTTGACATGGCGGGCAATGTTTGGGAATGGTGTGAGGATTGGTATGAGGAAGGAAAATTTCGGGTCGTGAGAGGAGGGTCGTGGCTCAACCATCACTATATTCTGAGGAGTGCTTATCGAAGCTGCAGTTATCCCGAAGGGAAAGATAATAATGTTGGATTTCGTTGTGTCAAAGATGCCTAGCGACTATCTTTTCTTGATACCCAATGCTTTGAGTGATAGATGGATATCGTATTTCCCGTCAAATTTAAATCCTTCGTCGAAGACCTTCTTGAGATCATAAATATTTTTAAAGTCATCCGGTGAATCCGTTTCTGTTTTTCCCATGAGACCGCTTTCCACCAGGTTAAAGACGATATTACCAAAATCTAAATCTTGTTTTATCCCCCAGAGTCCGAATACGGTTAAAGACATAAAACCGAATTGTTTTAAAGCATATTTTCTGATGCCCTCCATAAGTTGTTTCCCCGTAACATGACGATCGGTATCGGTTGTTTTCTGTTGATTTTTGCCAAGCATATTTGTGGTATAATCAAGGGCTTCAAATACAAACTGGTAGGCGTGCAAGGCATAACGGGGGTCTTTTTTCATAATTTCTTTTATCTTGCTCCATGCCTTTGTCATATCTATCACTCTAAAACTCCAAATATAAAAAATTTAAGCGGGTTCAATTCTTGGGAATAAGGGTTTCCCCTTTCGTATAATCACCCCTTTTTGAAAACTTTGTTGAAACTCTAAACAAGGAGTTTGATTGTTTTCGATGATGCCAAGTTGCCGTTGAATTTCTGCAGCAGTTGTTGGCATGAACGGGTAAATGAAAACAGAAATATCTTTAATCGCTTGTGCCAGAGTGCCGATAACGGTGCTGAGTTGCGGCCTTGTCGCACTTGTTTTAGCCAGCGACCAGGGTTTTTTGTCTTCTATAAATTTGTTAGTACGGCCAATAAATTCCCAAATAATCTCAAGAGATCTGCTAAATTGAAGTTTGTCCATCTCCCGTTCCATTTCATCATGGGTAACTCGCGATGCCCCGCTCAGTTCGTCGTCAGCACGGGAAACTTCGGGAATTATTCCCTGGAAGTATTTTTCAATCATGGTTAATGTGCGTTGTAATAGGTTGCCAAGGTCGTTACTGAGATCTGAATTTGTTCTATGAATGAGAGCACTATATGAAAAATTTCCATCTAATCCAAAAGGGACTTCTCTCAGTAAAAAGTATCGATAAGCATCCGTGCCATAAGACTGAATAATCTTATGCGGGTCTATTGCATTTCCCAGAGATTTCGATATCTTTTGGCCTTCCACGGTCCACCAACCATGCGCAAAGATTTTAAGAGGTAAATCTATTTTTAACGACATGAGTATCGCCGGCCAGATAACTCCATGAAACCATAAGATTTCTTTTCCGATGATATGGACGCTTGCAGGCCAGTATTTTTGAAATAGTTGTAAGTCGTCATCGTAACCCAGCGCGGTAATATAGTTCAGAAGCGCATCGATCCAGACATATATCGTATGAGTTGGATCTGAAGGAACCGGAATACCCCATTCTACGGCGGAACGGCTAATACTGACATCTTCTATCTGAGATTTGATTCTATACAGTAATTCATTTCTTCTCGACTCGGGCTGGACGAAAGAAGGATGTTTATCATAATATTCCAGAAGACGTTTCTGATATTTGGACAACCGGAAAAAATAATTCTTTTCTTTTACTCTTTCAACAGAACGGTTGCATTCAGGGCATTTCTTTTCTTTCAACTGAGATTCAATCCAGAAACTTTCGCAAGGGATGCAATACCATCCTTCGTATTCTCCCAGATAGATATCACCATTCTCCAGGATTTTTTGAAAGATTTTTTTGACGCGTCGGCAATGCCGTTCCTCAGTTGTTTGTATGAAATCATCATATGAAATGTTGAGGTCGTCCCATAGGGTTTTGAATTTTTCTACCACATCATTCACAAATTCCAAAGGAGATTTATTGCAGGCATGAGCCGCCTTTTGAATTTTTTGCCCATGCTCGTCTGTTCCTGTCAGAAAAAATACGTCTAAGTTCCTGGCTCTTTTATATCGAGCCAGTACGTCGGCTGCGATGGTAGTATAAGAATGTCCGATATGTGGTATGTCATTTACATAATAAATGGGTGTGGTAAGATAAAAGCTCTGTTTACTCAAGACCACAATCCTTTTCGCAGGGGTGATCACAAACTGTTTCTTTTTGCCGCGACGGCTCTCTTACCCTATCAATAATATCAGAAACTAATGTGTTAACCTTACTTCCGTTTTCTAATTCAATGGTAACTTGTTGTTGTAAAACATCATAATTAACAACTTCGCCAATTCCTTGCGCAGTTTTGACAACAGAACCTTTTCTTGGCAGCGCGTGTTTTAGCTCTTCGTAAACGGTGTCTTCGAAACGCAAACAACACATGAGTCGTCCACATCGGCCTGATATTTTAGAAGGGTCTAGCGTGGCCTTCTGGTTTTTTGCCATTTTCATGGTAACAGGTTCGAGATTTTTAAGAAAGGCTCTGCAACACAGCTCTCGTCCACAGTGTTCGTAATCAGCTAAGAGTCTGGCTTCGTCACGAACCCCGATTTGTTTCATTTCAATGCGGGACTGATATTCTTTTGCCAAATCTTTTACAAGCTCACGGAAATCTACGCGCCCGTTTGCAAGGTAGTAGAAGATGATTTTTTTTGTCCCAAAGAGGTGTTCAACACTAGCCAATTTCATAAGAAGTTTGTGATCTTTTATTTTTTTTTGACAAAACTTGAATTCAATAGGAATTAATTCATCATGTATTTTTCTCTGCTTTTCCTTATCATCGGGAGTGGCTTTTCGTAAAATTTCCCCGAGATTTTCTGTTGGGACATCGTCCGGGGACTCCCTAACCTTTGTAACTACCTCACCAAATTCTACACCCCGATAAGAACGGATAATAACGGAATCGCCTTTCTTAAGGGAGTTAAAGGATGAATAAAAATCGGACGTGTTTTTCAGAACACCGTATCGAATTGTTAAAATATGTCGCATGAAGGTGCATGGCAAAAGAGGTGTATACGGAAATTTATTGATTATGATAATAACAACTCTATCGCGCCTTGTCAAGATTCACGGTCTTTAGTGATTGCCTGTGACGGTTGAGACGGATTACACTTGCGCTACCTGCTTAGAGTGTGATAATATCACCCCGTAATAGAATTAAAAAAAAGAATAATCCACAACCTGTTATTGAATTACAATAATAATTCCCGGTTGAAGCGAAAGACAGTGCAAAATCATCCTTTGTATGCTTCAAAGCCCATGGTATGTTTTCAATTTGTTCAGGTCAGATAGCGGCAAGATACTTTATGGTGTGAAAATGAAGAGAGAGAAGAAAAAGTTTTTCATAGTTCTGGTGGCGTTCATAGTTCCTGCTTTTATGATGGATGCGTTAAGTGCACAGGATGTGTCCAATAAATTGAATATGCTGGAGATCGTTATTTCAAATCTTATAGCAAGGGTGGAGGCCTTGGAAAAACGGGTAAATACATTAGAAAAAAATCTCTCTCCGGGAACCTCAAAAGCGCCCAAAAAAGAGGTTGTTGGCAAAGAAACGGTGAAACCTTTTCATACGGATGGGTTTGAAGATATTGGAAATGGATTTTTTATAAAAAACGTACGTTTCAGCCCCTTTGGTGATAACGTGCTCTTTACCGGTGAGATAGCCAACAGGTCCGAAAAAAATTATCGCTTTGCAAAATTTAAATTAGAAATCTACGATGATCGTGATTTGCTTGTTAAAAAAGAAGAATTTACTATACCGGATATTCCCAGGGATAGTATAAAATCATGTGAAACCATGGTCGTGGGAATAGAAGCGGGTCTGATTCATAGATATATTATTAGTGCATTTGAATGAGAAATAGATGTCAGGTTGCTGGGCTTTAGAGATTAAGAATTTTCTCAAGATAAATTTGGAAATTATTACGGGATTAAACGCATATATGACACGGTAGTAACATGCGGGTTCTCTCCACGAGATTAACCTTCGTAGGCTCCATGTCTGCTGTGTTTAAATGATTGCTTTTCAAAATGACAACAATTCGTTAATGCCTTCTTTGAAAATGACTTGAACACGGCATCGTCTGATTCCGTAACAGAATTCATGGGGGGGGGTTGCACAGGCTGGACTGAATGAAACAAACTTAACCCTTCAAAATTACCCATTCTCCACCTTTGCCTCATGACATAGCGTACACGATTATAGATTACACAACCAACGCAATACAGACGCTATTTTGTTATCATCAGTTAAATTTGCAGCATTTGAAAGTACACCCTTTTTGAGCAGACGCCATATTTCAACTCCCATTTTGCTTCAATAGCCATCTCAAAAAAATTTGGTTTATACCCAATTCTTAAATGAGTCTGAAATATGATTAAGATGTGTTCTGGCTGTTTCCAGTGTTCATAAGCAACTGCGGATCTATTCCACCCTTTAATTCTCCAAGGGCAATATACGAAGTCAGCGAAATAGGTATATCTCAGACAATTTTCTTGTTTGAAAAGTCTGTTGGTTCATGATTGAACAAATACAAATCAATATTATTACCAACGATTGGAACGACTAAATTAAAGGCCACAGTACGGCTTTCGTTGTCTTTTTTCCAACGGAATCCTTTTGCAAAAGATCCCAATTTCTGCATCGTACTCTGACATGGGTATCCATGTATTTGTTTCAGAATGAAGCCATTCATAAGATTTGCCAGCAACCCTCAGTGCGGAAATAATAGAGCGAGTTAACTTTCGTTGGGCCAAAACTCCGCCAATATTTCGTATTGAACCACCTTCGGAAAACCAATTCTTCAATGAACTTTTTCCCTACCGGCGCAAGAGTCCTTTTGTCGCATCTTCTCATCTCTCGGCAGAAGATGGTTGGTTGTCTTGTCTGATATCCTAGCAGCAGTTAATATGGCTGATTATATATCCGGAACGTTGTGTAAATCACTGGGTGTTTTAGCCGTTGAAGCGGTAACGTTCAGTGCTCTTACTTCTTCGACATACGGTATAGCCAGTATGTTTTTTTTATCCCTGACCAACAAAACAGTGCGAACGGCCTCATATGTAGTGTTTGAACAGAACACTCCAAAGCTTGATAAAATAAGACGAGAACAAAGGGATTCTGGATATAAAGACTCCAAATATTCGATTCATTAACACACCAGCCAAAGGACATTCGATAGAAGACGAGAAGAGATTTGAGCAGCAGAAGAAGCTTGAGGTTATATCCATTTCAGAAGTACAATTGCCAATAAAGAGCTGAGACGAGCTCCCACCGACACTGAGGGCATTGCAACACATCTACGTCACACCGGAGTTGAACGCGGAGGTATTCATGATATTGGAGGAAAAGGTACTGAAGGGGAAAAAAAGATGGGGAGATACGGGATGAAATTGTGGTATATCCTGGTCTTATCAGCAGTGAGATTAGGGTTGGATGCTGATTACGATCGGTTGGATGATTTCGTCAACCATCATAAGCTAATCAGGCAGATACTGGGGGTAGAGACAATATTTGGAGAGGGCAAGAGATTTTCAAGGCAGAGTATCAAGGATAAGGTAAGTTTATTGGATGAGGAGATCATCAACAAAATCAATGAGGTAGTGGTGAGATTGATTTGGCAAGTAGTTTAAGTGGAAAGATAGAGGCAAGTATGTTGGCAATCTATGAAAGGGTGCTCTTAATAGATCGGATAGGCGTGCAATAATTCCGCATCCTCGGTTCTGTGAGGATCAGTAAGAATAATCTCATCGTCTACTTAATCTTAGTTTTCAGTTTGCTTGTGATAGGACTATTTATTGCAAATTAATAAAGTCTTTTTCCTGACACAGTTTGTTTTCAGCCATTGCTTAGGAATGCGACGGCTTGACACTCTGTTTTAGGACAGTTTGTTCCCGAATCCTGTTTGGGGATGTATTCGTCGTGAAAACTTTATTTCAAGAGAGAACCTTTTCTCATTATAAGCAAGAGATTACGCACGAATTGGCTGACTACATGGTTTTCTATTTTATTCGTTCTAATTTTGCGTAAGCCAGCATCAGATGCTTTGTGCCGCCAACATGAAAACTTACCTTGACGCTTGCCTTTTCATTGCTGCCATAGACCTCCAGGATCCGCCCAATTCCAAAAAGGGGGTGTCTTACCACCTCTCCGCACGAAAAGGCCGAGGCGGTTTCTCTTGCCGGAGCGACCGGAGTACCTGCAGTGATTTTCTCTGGATCAAAGGCTGTTGATATGTCGTACGCCAAACTGCTGCTGGTGTTGTTATAAGGATAATAAGAATACTCCCGGTTAGTTCTGTCAATCTTATCTACAATTTCATCTGGTATCTCATCCAAAAACCTGGATGGCTGGCAGAGGTTCGTCTGCCCGTATTGCATTCTGCGCCTGGCATGGGTAAGGAAGAGTTTCTTCATAGCCCGTGTAATACCCACGTAACAAAGCCTCCTTTCCTCCTCAATCTCGTCATCCGAGTCGTTTGATTCTGAGTGAGGCAATAAGCCCTCTTCCATGCCGGTAAGAAAAACAACGGGGAATTCCAGTCCCTTGGCCGTATGGAGTGTCATAAGAGTCACTGCTTCGGCAGTATCTTCCATCTCATCTACGTCGGAAACGAGCGCCACCTCCTCTAAAAAGCCCTGTAACGTCCCCTCAGAATAACCTATATCATATTCATGTGCGGCGTTGACCAGTTCTTCCACGTTGGCAATGCGGTCATTCGATTCTGTCTCTCCGGATTCCCGGAGATAGGCGAAATAGTTCGTTTTTTCAATCACTTGTTTGATAATATCTTCAACCGGAGATCGGGGAAGTTGTTGAAAACCAGAGATGAGTTCGGAATATCTTTTGATTGACAAGGCCGCTTTGCCCGTAATCTCCGGTACTACGTCAATCTGTCGTATGGTATCAAAGAGGGTGGCGTTATGATTTATAGCCCAGCCTTCCAGTTTTTTCATCGTCGTATTTCCTATACCACGTGCCGGGGTGTTGATCGTGCGTCCCAATGCCACCTCATCATGAGGATTGATACATAACCTTAAATAGGAAAGGATGTCTTTGATCTCCTTCCTTTGATAAAATTCAAGGCCTCCGATGATGGTATAAGGAATGCCGGAGTTTCTCAACGAGATTTCCAGGACGCGCGACTGTGCATTGGTACGATAAAATAACGCTATGTCCGAATACCTGATACCTTTCTTCGCAAGTTCTTTTATTTCCTTTGCAATCTCGTCGGCTTCTCCGTGTTCATTCTCGCAAGAGATCGCCTGGAGTTTTTCTCCCTCCACGTTTTCTGTCCACAGAAGCTTCTGTTTCCGGTATTTGTTCTGCTGGATGATGCTGGAAGCTGCATGCAGGATGTGTTTTGTGGAACGGTAGTTTTGCTCGAGAAAGACCACCTTGGCATCGGGGTAGTCCTTTTCAAAATCCATGATATTCCTGATATCTGCACCACGCCAGCCGTAGATGGACTGGTCGGGATCGCCCGTTACGCAGATGTTCCTGTATCGGCTTGCCAGAAGCCGTGTGATGGTATATTGGGAGTAATTCGTGTCCTGATATTCGTCAATGAGGATAAACCTAAATTTGTCCTGATACATTTCCAAAACATCAGGATGGGTCTTAAACAATTCTATGGTTTTTATCAGAAGGTCATCAAAATCGAGGGCGTTGTTCATCTTCAGCAGAGTTTGGTATTTTTTGTAAATCTGGGCTACGGTGTGGTTGTAATAACCCGAAGTGGTTGAGGCAAAGGTTGCGGGGTCAATGAGTTTGTTTTTGGCGTTGCTGATAGAGCTCACAATCGTACGGGGTTTCCACTGGGTGGTATCCAGACGGAGCTCAGCCATAATGGACTTGACACGGTTTAGTTGGTCGGTTGTGTCATAGATGCTGAAGTCTCTTGAATATCCGAGTCGGTCAATGGTGCTTCTCAGCATTCGTGCGCACATCTTGTGGAACGTAGAGACCCACAGTCCTTTGTGAGAAGAAAACTGCTTTATCCGCTCATCCATCTCGTTGGCTGCCTTGTTGGTAAACGTAATAGCCAGGATGTTGTAGGGTTTTATCCCCTGCGATATCAGATAGCCGATACGGCGAGTGATGACGCGGGTTTTCCCGCTTCCTGCACCTGCTACAACCAGGAGGGGGCCTTCGACATGGGTAATTGCCTCGCGCTGCTTATCGGTAACGTCTTGTAAGAACGACATAGAATTGTAAAGGGTTTACTACATCATTCTGTAAAATTCGCAGTAAACTCTATCCTCATTTCTTTGCAATCAGGCTCGCAATGGCTTTCTTATTATCCAAAACAAGCTCCCGGTAATAAACAATCTTCAGATCTTCGAAAAGGCGCAATAGTTCGTTGGGTTGCAATAAATATTCCTCTTCTTTCGGCCCTTTGAATCCGCGTTCCCGGTTTTCCGTGGTGTAGGTCTCGTAAATAATCATTCCATCTGGTTTCAATGCTGCCTTCATCTGTGGTATAAGATCGCGCTGCAGATAGTAAAAGCATGCAATTACATCATATGTATCTTTGGGTAATTGATACGTCTCTAAATCTGCAACAAAGGCATGAATGGTAGCATGATTCTCCGCGGCCAGCTTCCCGGCTTTTTTTACGGCATGCTCGGAAATATCACAGCCGTCTACCTCAAAGCCATGCTTTGCTAGGAATACAGCATTGCGGCCCTCGCCCATTGCCAGATCCAGCGCCTTTCCCCTGGGTAAAAGCCCGATGTGCTCTTTAAGAAATTCCACAGGTTCCTTTCCGAGGATATAAGCTTCCGTTTCGTATCTCTTCTCCCAAAGTATTTTGTCCCGGCTGTCGGCAAACGATGAAGATATGATATGATGGGAAAAAACCATGATTATAAAAAGATAAAAAGAGTTTTGGGTGATGGATTTCATTTCGCTAATTTTTCCGGTGCATGGCCTTTGCACCAATATCTCTTCTGTAGTGAGCGCCTGCGAATGACAATTTTTCAATCGCCCCGTAAGCTGCCTGCTGTGCCTCCTGCAGATCTTTTCCTAGTGTTGTGACTCCCAGGACGCGACCGCCGTTAGTGACAATTTTCCCGTCTTTCATGGATGTTCCTGCATGAAAAACCTGGACGTGGGTTAGTTTTCTTGTTGTCTCAAGGCCGGAAATGGGAAAGCCTTTTTCGTATAAATCAGGATAACCTTTTGATGCCATAACGACGCATAATGAGGTACCGTCATTCCATTCAATTCCTGCGTTCTCAAGGGTATTCTTTTCGGCTGATAAAAGGATCGGGACTAAATCACTTTTCATCCGCATGAGAAGAACTTGTGTTTCGGGGTCACCAAATCTGGCATTAAACTCGAGTACCTTTGGTCCTGTGCTGGTGATGATGAGACCTGCATAAATAACACCCGTGTAAGGACGATTCTCCCTCTTCATGGCATGAATAACAGGTACCAGGATGTTTTCTTCAATAGAAAACTGCAATTGCTCGGTAATTAATGGAACGGGTGAGTATGCACCCATGCCGCCCGTATTGGGCCCTTTGTCTCCATCGTACGCTGCTTTATGATCCTGTACCGATGATAAAGGAAGAAGGGTATTCCCATCCGTAATTGCAAGGATTGACACCTCTTCTCCGGAAAGAAATTCTTCGACAACAACCTTGTCCCCCGCATGTCCGAAGATTTTGTCCTTCATGATATCATCGAGATGTTTGTTGGCTTCTTCGGGTGTTTTACAGATAAATACCCCTTTCCCCTTTGCCAGGCCGTCGGCCTTAATAACCAAGGGGAATTCGCACGTTGCCATATGCTTTTTTGCCTGTTTAATATCTTCAAAGACCTTGAAATCTGCCGTAGGGATACCGTGTTTTCTCATCAGGGTCTTTGCAAAAACCTTGCTTCCCTCAATTGCTGATGCTCGTTTGGTTGAGCCGAATATTTGCAGATGCCCTTCCCGAAAACGATCGACGATCCCGGCTATCAATGCGTCTTCCGGGCCAACGACGGTCAGGTCTATTTTATGTTTCAGCGCAAAATTGTAAAGGCCATCGATGTTTTCCGCATCAATATCTACGCATTCAGCAATTTCAGCAATTCCCGGATTTCCGGGTGCGCAAAATACCTTTTTTACCATAGGCGATTGCGCTATTTTCCAAACGAGGGCGTGTTCCCGTCCACCGCCTCCGACAATCAGTATCTTCATGTAGTTTTCCACGCTATCGTGTTTCGAGAGCGGTTCAAAAATGATTCCTTATTCTGTGAAAGTCTATTTTTAAGATGTAATGTGCAGAAGGCCAACCTGAGATCCTTTTCTTCTATTTTAATAATATTGTATCTAAATGGTTATTGTACCAAAAAAATCAGGAAAAAAGGAAAGATTTTTTGTTCTATTAAGCTTACGACGTATTCATCAAAGTTTTTATTCTTGACAGTTGGATGTAGATTGATATACTTATTGAGTAATCGCTTTCGTTGCGTAGAGTGTTCATTCAAGTAAATAGTTGTAAATAACGCGGGGTAGAGCAGTCTGGTAGCTCGTCGGGCTCATAACCCGGAGGCCGTGGGTTCGAATCCCACCCCCGCTACCAATAAAATCAGATATTTGCGATTACACTACCGCCTTCTCTTCATGTGGTTGTGATAAATTTATTCGTCATTTTATCCAACACTTTAACACAGTTCCCTAAACTCTCTGCACGTGTGCGCATACAGACCGGGTCAAACAAAAAAAATGTATCTATATACAGCATTTATTAATGAAACAAGGCTCACATATGGTATAATCTCCTAAGAATCAAACATCTTTAATAGAACCAGGGAGGTATATCATGGCATATAAAATAGGAAATCGAGATCAAAAGACCTTTTTCCCTCCCACAATAGATGAATACATTGGCTCTGAAGATCCCGTAAGAGTATAGGATGCATTTGTAGATGCCCTTAATCTGGAAGAATTAGGGATTCCTATTCAACCCCCTAAGGCAGGAGCCCATGAATAGTATCCCAGAGCGATGTTAAAGCTCATCATTTACGGTTATTCCTATGGTAACCGTAGTTCCCGAAGGTTAGAAAGGGCTTGCCATCACAATCTATCGTTTATCTGGCTTGTGTCTGGG
>Ga0232064_100160_pt1 | contig 16037 bp, 16 predicted proteins | sample LAC_MetaT_8_FD_169130 | JGI IMG/M metagenome (GOLD analysis project Ga0232064, IMG submission 169130) | Metatranscriptome of anaerobic ammonium oxidizing microbial communities from anammox membrane bioreactor (MBR) in UC Berkley... | ecosystem: Engineered > Bioreactor > Anaerobic > Unclassified ... | reverse complement strand
CGCTCAACGAAATCGCGCAGCAATCCAACGTCGGCATCGTTTTGCGCGAGGACGCGCTGCCGATTCGCCCCGCCGTCGCCGCCGCGTGCGAAATGTTGGGCTTTGACCCGCTGTATATTGCGAACGAAGGAAAATTATTGGCGGTGGTCGCAAGTCAAGATGCGGAACGCGTGCTGCGCGTGCTGCGCGCGCACAAATATGGCGCGGACGCGGCGCTGATTGGCATAGTGCAAGCGGAACCGCGCGGGCGCGTCTTGCTCAAAACCAGCATTGGCAGCGCGCGCGTCGTGGACGTTTTGATGGGCGAACTGCTCCCGCGCATTTGCTGAATTTTTACGGCTTGCCGCAAACTTGTATTTCAAAAATTCCCCGTTATTCAAAATTTTTCGATTGTGGTAAAGTAAAGGCGCTGCGCCGCGTCAAGCCATGGCGGGCGTGGGCTGGTTGCTTTTACAATGACCGCATCTCCTTTACCCACTGATTCTTTTCACGGCGCGTGGAATCTAGTGTATGTCGCCGTGCGCGCGTTTTGGGCGTTGACCGAACCGCGCATCCACGCGGCGGCGCAAGCAAAAAATATCCCCATCGAATTGTATTATTACGCGGAATTTGGTCTGGAAATTTTTTCGGTCGAGCGTTTTCAAAAACGCGACCCCTATTCCAATCCCGCGCTGTTCACGGCGACGTTTGAAAAATTGGCGCAAGCCGAATGGATTATTCCGCAAGGCGGCGGCGTGTATCGCGTCACGGACGACGCGCGCGCGGCGGCGCGCGAACTCGTGCGCGCGGGCGATGGCGCGTTGGAACAACTCGAGTTCATGTCTGCGGTGGATGCGACGCGTTTGGTCGAACGCTTGCGGCGCATTGTGCGCGCGAATGAAATGGCGCCCGAACCGCCTGCGAAATGGGCAATCCTTGAGCGTTTTCGCGCCGTTGCCGAAAACGCGCCGCGTCTCGCTTGGGTGCGCGAGGCGTTATTGGATTTGTTTGCGTACCGCGATGATTCGCATCGCGCCGCGTGGCAGAGTTTTCCGGCGGATGGTTTGATGTGGCACACGTTTAATTTGGTCTGGGATAACGTCGCCGATACGCCTTCCGATATGGCGCAGCAGGCATCCTTGCGCGGCTATGCCGTCGAAGATTATGTGCGCGCGTGCAATCAATTGACGGCGCGCGGTTGGTTGGGACGCGATGAACGCCCCGGCGCGTTTGCGCTGACGCCCATCGGCAGAAAATTGCGCGGGGCGGTGGAACAATTGACGGACGCCTATTTTTATCTCGCCTGGACAAATTTACATTCAAGCGAACTCGACGCGCTGTTGGCGGACCTGCGGCAGCTGCGCGCGCATTTGGAAACGGCGGCGCTGCATGACGTCTGAAACGACCCAAGAGTTTGCCGCCGCGCGCTATCCAAAATATGCGCGCTATCTGGCGGTCGGTTCGGCGCTGCTCGCGCTGATTTTTTTGGCGGTGATTACGGCGATATGGACCGCCGTTTATACCGCGCCGCCGTCGTTATACCCCGGCGAAATTCAGCTGTTGACGCGCGCGCAGGCGCAAGACGTTTTGAATACGTATGCGCCCGCGACGACGGACGCGCCGCGCTATGATATTCCCACCGGCGTTTTGATTGAAGCGGTTGAATTCAAGGGCCCCTACACGCTGCAAACTTCCGGTTTTATTTGGCAGCGTTACGCGGACACGCTGCCGACGGACCTCGACCGCGGAGTGGTGTTGCCCGAAGCGGAATCCACGACTTGGACCAAAGTGTACGAAACGCATCAGGGCGCCGAAACGCTGGTCGGCTGGTCGTTCAAGGCGACGATGCGGCAGGAATTTGATTACTCGAAATATCCGCTCGACCGTCAAATTATTTGGTTTCAAATGTGGCATCCCGATTTCGAGCGCAATGTCTATTTGACGCCGGACTTTGAAGGGTATCCAAGTTTAGCGCCGACGATCTTGCCCGGCGTGGACCCGGATTTTGTGGTTGAAAATTGGTTTTCGGAAGGCAGCTATTTTAGCTATCGCTTGAATCGTTACAATACCAATTTTGGCCTCGCCGATTATGACCCGCAACAGCAAGACCCGGAGTTGTATTTCAATATCAATCTCAAACGCGGGCTGCTCAGTCCGTTGATTGCGCGGCTCATTGTGCCGGTCGTCATTTTGCTGCAATTGTTTGTCATTGTGCTGGTCATCGGTTCAGACAATAAACGGTTAGAGCAATTTGGCGTGCGCCCGGGCGCGGTGATTTTTACCTGCGCGGCATTTTTCTTTGCCGTGCTGGTGGCAGAGAACGCGCTGCGCGATGAGGTGAAATCGTACGGCCTCGTCTATCTCGAAAGCGTACATCTCTTGACGTATCTCTTTATTCTCGGCGTCGCGGTCAATTCGGTTTTGTTGGTCGCCAAACCCAACCTCGCGTTGTTTCGTGACAATGACAATATGTGGGTCGAAGTGACGTACTGGCCCCTGTTGTTCGGAGTCTTGATGGTCGTTACGCTTTTGACGTTCAACCTCTTTGCGGCGAGTCCGCGATGACAATGGCACGCGCGACGGACCCGTATGCCTCGTTGCGGCTCCCCGAATTTCGCTACTGGCTCACGGCGAGCGTCTTTTCTACGCTGGCAAATCGCGCGCTCGCGGTGGCTATCGGTTTTCAAATCTACGAATTGACGCGCGACCCGCTCGCGCTCGGCATTCTCGGTTTAGTCGAAGCGATTCCCGCCGTCGGTTTGTCGTTGTTTGGCGGACATTTTGCCGACCGTCACGACCGCCGCGCGATTGTGTTGGTGACGCGCGCGGTTTCGGTTGGGGCGGCATTGGCGCTGGCGGCGCTTTCGGCCGACTTGCAAGCGTTGGGCGTCGCGGCATTGTATGCGGTCGTTTTCATCGCGGGCATCGCGCGCGGTTTTGCCGACCCCGCTCTTTCGGCGTTTGAAGCGCAGGTGATTCCGCGCGAGTTGTATGTGAACGCGGCAACGTGGTCGGGCAGCGTGGGACAGGCGACCGCCATTTTGGGGCCCGCGCTCGGCGGATTTGTGTATGCCTGGTTGGGCGCGACGAATACGTATTTGATGATTGCGTTATTTCTCGCGCTGGCGTGGACGGGCATGGCGCTCATCAAGCCGAAACCGATGCCGCCGTTTGAAGCGGGCGAATCTATATGGCAGAGCATTCGGGTCGGCGTGAGTTATGTGTTTCATCATCAAATTCTTGTCGGCTCGATGGCGCTCGATTTATTTGCGGTGTTGTTTGGCGGCGCGATTGCGCTGCTGCCCGTTTTCGCCGCCGATATTTTACAAGTGGGTCCGCAAGGGTTGGGGCTGTTGGTCGCCGCGCCGTCGGTGGGCGCGTTGGTTGCGATGTTGTGGTCTACGCGGCATCCGCCCGTCAAGCGCGCGGGCAAAATTTTATTCGGCGTCGTCGCGGGTTTTGGCGTTTCCATCATCGTCTTTGCGCTGTCGCGGAATTTTTATTTGTCGCTGCTGGCATTGGCGTTGAGCGGCATGTTCGACGGCATCAGCATGATTATTCGGGAAACGATTCTGCGTTTGTATTCGCCGGAACATTTGCGGGGCCGCATCGCGGCGGTGCAATGGGTTTTCATCGGTTCGTCCAATGAAATCGGCGCGTTCGAAAGCGGCGTCGCCGCGCGCGTCTTGGGCGCGGCGCCGGCGGTATGGCTTGGCGGCGTCATCACGCTGATTGTCGTCGGCGTCACCTTTGCGCTCGCGCCGCAATTACGCGCGATGGATTTGCGCCCCGAATTCGTGCCGACCCTGCAAGAGCTGGAACAGTTGGAAGTGGAAAATATGACGGGGGTCTGAGTGGAAATGATCCGCGCGCTGGTTTTTGATTTGGGCGGCGTTCTGATTGATTGGGACCCGCGTTTGTTGTATCGCAAATTGTTTGACGACGACGCGGCGGTGGAACGCTTTTTGCAAGAGGTGGATTTTTACGGCTGGAATGTAGAACAGGATCGCGGCCGCACGTTTCAAGCGGGCATCGCGGAATTGTCCGCGCGCTTTCCGCAGTACGCCGAATATATTCGCGCGTACGATGAACGCTATCCCGAAGCGTTGGCGGGCGCGTTGCAGCCGACCGTCGCAATTTTGGCGCAATTGAAACGGGCGGGTTATCCGCTGTACGCGCTGTCGAATTGGCCCGCGGAAAAATTCGTCTATGCGCGCGCGCAGTTCGAGTTTCTCAAATGGTTCGACTTGATTGTCGTTTCCGGCGAGGTGAAATTGATTAAACCGGACCCGCGCATTTTCACATTGCTATTGGAACGCAGCGGCTGGCGCGCGGAGGAATGTGTATTCATTGACGACAACGAGACGAATGTGCGCGCGGCGCACGCGTTGGGTTTTCACGGCATTTGTTTTGAAAATGCCGAACAATTGACGCGCGCGTTAACGCGCTTGGGAGTATTGGGTTTGAAATGAATCCTGCGTTGCTTGGTAATTTGCTTGTCAATAACGCGTGCGCGCTCCCGCGCGCGCCTAATTGTATGAATTAACTCGCGCGTTCGGAGAATGGAATGCAAGAATTCAGCGCGCCTACGCTGCGAATTCATGGCGACAATATGATTGAATGTGAACGCGCCTTGCGCGTCATCGCGCGTGCGTTGGCGCTCAAAATTTCATTTGTCGCGAGGCCAATTTATTTTCCACGCTATGCGCTTGGCGAAAATTCCAAAACGCGCTTTGATGTTGAATTGTTAGCGGGACATGCGCGTTGGAATGTGAATTTGCAATGCGACAGCTACGACGCGCGCAAGCAATGTTGCAGGCGCGTCCAACGCGTTTCGTATGCGCTGGCGGTTTGCTCTGGCTCATCCCGAAGCGCGCGCCACAAATTTACGAGTTCGGGAATGACATCGCTCGCCAGCGCGGCGCGGCTCGGACGAAAAGGCAAGAGTGCGCCCCCGCCAACAAACGGTTCGTAATAGTACGGCGCGGTGGGTAAAATCAGCGCAAGCAATGGCGCAAGCGCGCGCTTGCTTCCCGACCACTTGATAACCGGCTCGAACGGTAGGGTTATTTTTTGCATCACGCCAATTCCAATTGCGGATTTCTTTTTTGTTGTTCCAATTCGTGTTGCAGGCGTTTTTTTGCCAAGTCGAAATACTCTTTTTCGGATTCAAACCCTACAGCTTCCATGCCGTAACGCAACGCGGCGACCAGCTCCGTTCCTGAACCCGCAAACGGCACAAGCAGACGTCCGCCGCGCAATCCCGCAATCAACAATAACCGTTCGCAGAGTCGCAACGGTTTTTGCGTCGGATGCGCGCCAAATTCAAGTTCCGCTTTGGTTTTATTGTTTGGAATGTCCCACACCGTTCGCAATTGTTTGCCTCGTTCTTTGAAACTGTCTTCGGGAAAGTGCGCCGCTTTCACCTCTGCATAATTGAACCGATACGCGCGTTTTCCGTTGCCGGTGTGAACCCACAAAATCGTTTCATGGCTCGCGGTCAAGCGTCGCGCGGCGAGATTGGGAAACGCATTGCGCTTGAACCAAACCACTTCGTTGATAATTTCAAGATTGAGCAATTGGCAAGCGACATTGATGATACCCGCATTGTGATATGTCGAATGAATCCAAATTGAACCTGTCGGCTTTACAAGTCGCTTGAGTTCATTTAACCAAGTCAGCGTGATTTCCATTCCCTCGATGCCGTTGAACAAATCCCAATTGTGGGACGCCAATTTCCATGCGCCGCCAAACCCTGGCAAGTTGTGTCCTTCCGCCAATTTCCAAGTGGCTTGGGTGGACGCGCCATACGGCGGGTCGGCAATTGCCAAATCAAACGATTGGTCGGGCAAGGCGCGCATCCCATCGAGCGCGTCTTGCAAGTATAATGTGACCTGTGCTTGGGCGTACTGCTGAATTTTCATTTTTTGCCCTTGCCATACGCGGCGGAACGTTCACGCAAAATTTTGGCGGTGCGTAGAGCAATTTCGGGATTCCCCGATAGCGCCTGAATTTTGTCCGCGAGGACGCGCGCCGTCAATTCGGCTGGCGCTATATCAAAATATCTAGCCAAGCGCGCGATTTGCGGCTCGGTCGGAAAGCGTGTCCCGCGTTCCAACTTGCTCAAAAGCGTCGAATCTATTTTAATAGCGGCGGCGACCACGCGCAAAGGTTCGCCGCGCTGTTGACGCCGAGCGCGAAGCAATTCGCCAAATGATTGTGGCTGGTTCGTCATTTCTCGTCTTGAACCTTTTTGTCTTGACAAATTTTGTCTCATTCTATCCCCTTCGGTTATTCTTGTCAAGATGAACCAAAACACTCTCAGGGGTGGCAAAGTCGCGTGTCGGGCCAAGACCCCAAGTATTTTGCGACGCGAATGTCCATCGCGTCGCGCGGCGCGGCAAAAACACTTGGGGTCTTGCGGACAATGTGCCAGCCCTGAAATGTATCGCTTGCCCCCTTGACCCTCCGCGTTAAATTCGTTACACTCAATCTGTTCCTCTATTTTCTCATGTCAACCCTCGTGCAAGAGCTTGCTTTGCTGGAAACGCGCGGCCTCGTCCGCGTGACGCTGGAGCGCGCCAAGCCGATTGTGCGTTTCAAACACGCGCTCACGCGCGAAGCGACGTTCAACTCGATTTTACATTCGCGCCGCGTGGAACTGCATCGCGCCGCCGCGCAAACGCTGATGGAATTGAACACTGCGCCCGATTTGGAAATGGCGCTCACCATTGCGGAACATTGGCAGCGCGGCAATAAAGATGCGCGCGCCCTCGAAACGATCTTGCCGCACGCGCAAAATTTGATTTACACGGGGCGCAGTATTTCGCTCACCAAGCTATTGACGCAGCTCCAGCGCGAAAATCTGAATGAAACCGAGCAGCGCGACTTGGACATGGCATTGGCGGACGCGCACGCGGCGCGCGGAGAATATGAACTTGCGCGGGAGGTGTACGAACGTGTCCTGCAAATAGATCCAACCTCTGATATTCGCGCGCGTGTCTTGCATGGGCTTGGCGTGGCAAATTATCACCTGGGCAATTACGCGCGCGCAATTGAATATCATGAAGCAAGTCTGGCGTTGGCAATCGAAAAGGAGGATGTTCGGCAGCAGGCGCAGGCGCTTGGCGGCTTGGGGGTTACCTATCGCGAGTTGCGTGATTTGGAACACGCAAAAGAATTTTTTGTACAGAGCCATAGCTTGGGCATCAACCTGAATGACCACTTGATCATTGCCAATGCAGAATACAATCTTGCGCTGTTATCCTATGACCAACGAGCTTTTGCGGAGGCAATTCACGGGGCAAACCGAGCGCTGGAACTGTACCAAGAATTACACAACATCTCGTATGCTGCGATTTCTCTTTCGGTGATTGGCGCAAGTTACTTTGAGCTCAATCAACTTGATAAAGCGGGCAGTTACTACAAGCGCGCAATCAAAATGTGCCTCGAAGCTGGCAACTATTATTATGCGATTGCGGGACTCGTGAATCTTGGCGAACTCTATCTCAAGCAGGGCAATTTGGAACAAGCAGCTCAAACGTACACCGAGTCTCTCAGATACCTTGACATCGCTAAAAATGACCGTATATTGATGTATGCACAATTGGGCTTGGCTCAAGTGTCCTTTGAACAATCGCGCTTGCAACAAGCTCACGCGCACGCTACAAACGCACTCGAGATTGCTGTGCAGTTGGACCTTGCCGAACAACGGGAACAAGCCACACAAATTCTTGATAAGGTAGCGCTGGCGCGGTCCAACCGAGCGTCAAATGTTTGATTCACCATAGGGCGCTGTCCAAGTCGCGGCGCGCTTCAAGACCCCAAGTGTTTTGCAACGACATCACGAATCGAGTCGCGCGACGCGGCAAAAACACTTGGGGTCTCAATGACTTTGACACAGCCCTAATTCACCAGATGGAGGTATGACATGGAGCCGATTTTCCTCATCGTCATTGCCGCGCTAATCCTTGGCCTAGTCGCCTATTGGTTTAGCCAACGCCAACGTTCCCCTACACCTTCAAATGGAGGTAGTAACTCTGAATCCAGTGTCTTTGAATTCGAGTCGGATAGATCCGGAGTTGCGATCCCCCTTACGCCGCGCAAGTTGCGGTTAGTCGTCCCAAATCAAAGAGAAAGAAGGCTTGAGGTTCAAGCGCTTCCGTGGCCCTCGAACGTGCCTTCAGTCCTGGAGAAAAAAGAGCAACCTTCCGCGCGCGTCGTGACGCGGGTTCTCAATCCTTTAATTCGGTCAAGCGACGGCTCCGAAATCATTGTATTTGACCCGCCTCTGACTTTGACCGTCTTTTATACCAAAGAGGATGCTGACCAAGCGTCCAAAAGTGAGAACGGGGTCCCACAACTTTCATTGTTCACTTATTACGAAGCCGATGGTATCCGTTGGGAACGGCTGAAAACTCAAGTTGACCCAAGCGCCATGACGTTGACCGCAACCCTTACCACCCTAAACCCCAAAGACCCGATTCTCATAGGTATTCCGTAATGATTTGATGCCAAGCATGACCGCCCTCCATTCTCTCTCGCATCGTGTCTTGGCGTTTCTCTAGTTTGGACAAACCATCTCGCGGTCTAGTGCGCTGTGCTTGTCTGTCCTCACTGCTCCTTTCAAAACCTTCCCACCGCGACCTTTTGCGCGAATTGTGGGCGCGATTTGACGCGTCCGCAATTCGCGCGCGACACCGACGCACCGCGCCGCGCGCCCGAAGCCGAACGTCGTTTCGTCACCATTCTCTTTGCCGACCTTTCGGGATTCACCGCGCTGGCGGAAACGCGCGATCCCGAAGCGGTGCGCGAACTCATCAACGCCTGTTTTGATCTGCTCGTCCCCATCATCGAAGAACATCAAGGCGTCGTTGACCAATTTGTCGGCGACGCCATCGTCGCGTTGTTTGGCGCGCCCACCGCGCACGAAGACGATCCCCTCCAAGCGTGCCGCGCCGCGTTGGAAATGCTCGACGCAATTGAACAAATCAACGCGGCGCGTAATACAAATCTGGGCTTGCACATCGGCATCAACAGCGGCATGGCGCTGGCGGGCGGCGTCGGCTCGCGCGGCCGCCAACAGTATTCCGTCTTGGGCGATGCGGTGAACATGGCATCGCGGTTGCAGGACGCGGCGGAACGCGGCGAAATTTTCGTCGGCGCGGAAACATACAAACTCGCGCGCGATTATTTTGAATTTGCGTCGCGCGGGTCCATGCCGTTCAAAGGCAAGAGCGAAGCGCAACCGGTGTGGCAGCTGTTGCGCGTCCAAGAAAACGCGCCGCGCCATCGCCGCTTGCAAACCGATACGCCGCTGTTTGGCCGCGCGCGCGAACTCGCGCGGTTGGAACGCGTGACGCGCGAAATGCGTGAGAATGAACCGGGGCTGCGTCTCGTTTCCATTTTGGGCGACGCGGGCTTGGGCAAATCGCGCTTGATTGAAGAATGGCGCAGCGCCATGCCCGATGTGCCCTTCCTCATTGCGGGAAGCGTACCCGACAGCGCCGCGCGCGCCTACGCGTTCATTGCCGAACTCGCGCGCGTGATCCTCGACACACAAAAAAATTCAACCGAAACGCCCGCGTGGCTCGACGCGTTGATGGGCATGTCCACGCTCGCGCAAAATTTTGACGCGGCGGACAGCGCCGCGCTCAACCTCCGCTACGCTAACGCGCTGCGCGATTTGATTGCCCAGTACGCGCAGACCGAAGCGTGGGTGGTCGTCTGCGAAGATTTGCATTGGGCGGACGCTGTTTCCGTCCAAGTGTTACGCCGCGTGTTGACGCCGCCGCCAGATGCGCGTTTGCTCGTCGCGTTCACTTCGCGCCCCGATCCCGAGACGCCCGGTTGGGCGCTGATGAATGATGCAGAAGAATTGCCCGGCGTCGCGGCGGTGCGAATTCATCTGACACCCCTTGCCGAAAGCGACGCCTACGCGCTCGCCGCGTCCCTTTTGCCCGGCGCGCGCGCGCCCGAAGTGGAGCAGCTCATTCACACGCGCGCGGAAGGCAATCCTTTGTTTGTTCAAGAATTGACGCGCATGTTGTTGGAACGCGGCGATTTAATTCAGGCGGACGGCAATTGGATTCTCAAAAATGATCAAGCGGCGCTCGAGATACCCAGCACGCTGCAAGGCGTCTTGATGGCGCGCATAGACCAACTCCCAAGCGATGCGCGGCGCGTTTTGCAAATTGCGTCGGTGCTGGGGCGCGAGTTTCCGCTTGAGGTGTTGGAGAGACTTTTGTTGCAAGTGCGCAGCGCATAGCGGACGCTAGGGCGTCCGCTTTTTTATTGCCAAACCGTTGCCATTGTTTTGTTTGTGATACATTCGTTTGTCGAACGTATAATAGTGTGAATAGAATTTGCAAATGTCTGCTCAAAATCAATCGTTACGCGCGGTAATCAATTTGACGACGACGAACGTGAATGTAGATTGGAATGCAGTCTATCGCCAAGAACTGCCGCGCGTCTATAACTATTTTCGCTATCGGCTTGGCGACGACGCGCTCGCGGAAGATTTAACGTCGGCGACTTTTGAAAAAGCGTGGCGCGCGCGCGAAAAATACAAACGCGACCTTGCCGCGTTCTCGACATGGTTGTTCACCATCGCGCGCAATGTCGCCGCCGACCATTGGCGCACACACCGCGCGCATGTCTCGTTCGACGCGCTGGAAAAATTTTCCGCGCCCGACTCACCCCACGATGCCTACGTCCATCAAGCCGAACTCGCCCAACTCGGCGCGCTGTTGCAGCAGTTGAACGAACACGAACGCGAATTGATTGCACTCAAGTACGGCGCGGAATTGAACAACCGCGAAATCGCAAAACAGTTGGGCATGAGTGAATCGAATGTGGGGACGACGCTGCATCGAATCGTCAACAAGTTACGTGAGAGATGGGACTCGACGATAGCTGACGAATAACGGATGATGATTGCCGAGTTGCAGGTTGAATGTTGCAGGTCGTTCAAAAACCTTTAACTTGCAACCTTCAACTTTAGGGTGAGGTATTATGGACGACGAATTTCTCAAAAATTATCAGCAAGCCCCGCGTCCCGAATTTGCGCGCCAACTGCAAGACAAACTGAATGGAGGAACGAATATGCTGACAACAAATAACGTTGCCAAACAAAAAACATGGCGTCACAATGTGATGCGTTGGAGTCCCGCGCTCATCGCGGCGACGTTGGTCCTCGCGCTCGCGTTGGTGATTGCTTTGCCGCCCGCGCGCGCGCTGGCGCAAGATTTTCTCAATCTCTTTCGCGTGAAAAAATTCGCGGCGCTTACGATTGACCCCGCGCGCATGAAACAGTTGGACAATCTCGATCTGGATACCGAAAAATTATTGGCGGACGATGTAGAAATTCTCCAAAAGCCGGGCGAGCCGACCCAAGCGGCATCGGTGCAAGAAGCGAGTGAACGCGCGGGCTTTACGGTTGCCGTACCCGCCGCGCACTCCAACGCCGCGCCGTCGCAAATTCTTGTGCAAGGCGCAGGCGCGTTCGTTCTCACCGCCGACACGCAAAAACTTCAAGCGCTGCTCGAAATCGCCGGCATACACGATGCCCAAGTTCCCGCGCAATTGAACGGCGCGAAAATTACGGTACGGAAACCGGCGGCGGTGATGTTGACCTATAAATTGCAAAGAGCCAAGTTCACTTTGATGCAGTCGCCGAGTCCCGAAGTGGAATTGCCGCAAGGCGTCGAACTGAAACAATTGGGCGAAATCGGTTTGCGCGTATTGGGTTTGAGTCAAGCGGACGCGCACAATTTTGCCCAAAACGTGGATTGGAGCAGCACCTTCCTCGTCCCCATTCCGGCGAACGTCGCCGAGGTGCGCCAAGTCAATGTGAACGGCGCGGAAGGATTGATGATTAACGCGAGCGCCACCGCGCAGAATCGGCGCAGCCCATACGCCGAGGGCGACACGCTCATCCTTTGGGCAAACAATGGAATGGTGTACGCGCTGCAAGGCAGCGGCGCTGCGACGGATTTGTTGGAGTTGGCAAGTTCGGTGCAATAGCGCGCCATCGTCCTTGACACCGTTCTAATTCGTATTGAATCAAAAGACCTTTCGTGGTTTCTTTTGACGCATTTCGTCGTACCAAATCACGAAAGGTCTGTCTATCAATCAGAATGGAATCCGCTCTATCGAACAACATGTTGTCAGAAGCCATCTTTACGCAGCAACTTACGCGCCGTTATCGTGACATTGTTGCGGTCAATCAAGTGACTCTGCAAGTGCCGCAGTCAAGCATCTATGGTTTTTTGGGACCGAACGGCGCGGGGAAAACGACGACGATTCGTCTGTTGTTGCAGCTCATTCGTCCCGATGCGGGCGTCGTGCGCGTTTTAGGTTTGACGCTGCCCAAACAGCGACAGGCAATTTTGCGCCAAGTGGGAACGCTCGTGGAAATGCCATCGCTCTATCCGCATTTGACGGGCTATGAAAATTTGGACATTACGCGGCGTTTGCTTGGCAAAGAACGTCGTCAAATTGACCATGTTCTCGGCATTGTGCGGTTAGAGAGCGCGGCGCGGCGCTTGGTGCGCGATTATTCGTTGGGAATGCGTCAACGCCTCGCGCTCGCCTTGGCGCTCTTGGGCGACCCCGCGCTGCTCATTCTCGACGAGCCGACGAATGGGCTTGACCCCGCAGGGATTCAAGAAATGCGCGCGCTGCTCAAGACGCTGGCAGTGGAACGCGGCATCACCGTTTTTTTGTCCAGTCACTTGTTGAGCGAGGTCGAACAGATTGCTTCGCACATCGGCATCCTCGCGCACGGCAAGCTGGTCTTTCAAGGCACGCTGGAGGCGCTGCGCGCGTTGAGTACGCCGCACATTCGCGTTCAAGTGGACCATCCGGATCAAGCGCGCCAACTTTTCGCGCAGCGCGGCTATGCGGTGGAAACGGACGCGGACGGCATTTTGCGCGTGACCAACGGCGCGGCTTTCAACGCTGCCGCTATCAATGCTCTCCTCGTCCAAAATCAAATTGCGGTCTCACACCTCAGTTATGTTGTGCCGTCGCTCGAAGATTTATTTACGCAGCTGACCGGAAAGGCATCGGATTCATGAAAGCGTTCGCCGTCGCGCTGCAAGTGGAATTTATCAAATTACGTCGGACGCTCGCGTTCTGGATGATGTTTATCGCGCCGTTGGGAATCGTCGCTCTGACCGTATTTTTTGATTTGCGTTTGGGCGCAGATGTTTCGGGCGCCAATACGGACGCGTGGTCAACGCTCCTGCGCGATACCATCGGCTTTTGGGTTGTCCTCATGCTGCCGCTCTTTGTCGCGCTCGAAAGCGCGTTGTTGGCGCAGCTCGAACACAGTCAAAAAATGTGGAAGCATCTCCTCGCGCTGCCAACTTGGCGCGGGGCGTTTTATATCGCAAAATTGAGCATGAACATTTTGCTCGTTGGGTTTGCCACACTCATCTTGTTCGGCGGCATCGTGTTGGCGGGCTGGCTGCTGCAAATTTTTAACCTGCGTCCCGATTTTCATTGGGGCGTACCGAATCCATCGTGGAGCGTCGCGGCGACCACCGTGCTGTTTGTATTTTTGCTTTCGTGGGGCATGACCGCGCTGCAAACGTATGTGAGTATGCGTTGGGCTAGTTTCACCGTTGCGCTCGGCATCGGCATTCTCGGCTCAATCAGCGCGTTTGTATTTGTCCGCAGCGTGGCGTTGGCGCAATTTGTGCCGTGGCTCTTGCCGTTCAACGCGCTCGAACCGTACATTAAACAATCGGCAACGCTTGGCGTGCCGCTGCTGGTCTCGCTCTTGTGTACCATCTTGTTCACCGCGTTCGGCATGTGGGAATTGAACACGCGCGATGTCGCGTAGCGCGCAGTAGATTCTCAGACGCGCATCGTATAAACTTAACTATGAACTACGCGATTGAAACGTTTTCGCTCCGCAAAGAATTCGGGACCAAAATAGCCGTTAGTGACCTCACTCTAAATGTACAACGGGGCGAGGTCTTTGGCTTTCTCGGACCGAACGGCGCGGGGAAAACGACAAGCATCAAAATGCTGCTCGGTCTCGTCGCGCCGACAAGCGGCAACGCGCGCGTACTCGGCGCGCCGCTGGGCAATGTCGCGGCGCGCGCGAAAATCGGATTCTTGCCCGAACACTTTCGTTTTCAAGATTGGTTGAACGGACGCGAGTTTTTGGATTTGCACGCGCGCTTGTATGGGATTTCAAACGGGAAACATCAAACGTCAATTGACGCGTTGTTGAAACGCGTGGATTTGCAAGACGCGGCGAATCGGAAATTAAAAGAATACAGCAAAGGCATGTTACAGCGCATCGGACTCGCCGCCGCGTTGTTGAATGAACCGCATCTCGTTTTTCTCGACGAACCGACTTCGGGCCTCGATCCGCTTGGGCGTTTGATTGTGCGCGATGTGATTCAAGAATTGCGCGCGCAAGGAACGGCGGTCTTTTTGAATTCGCATTTGTTGAGCGAAGTGGAAATCACGTGCGACCGCGTGGCGTTTGTGAAAAATGGGCGCGTGGTGCGCGAAACGTCAATGCGTGAAACGTCAAACGTCACGGATGTCGAATTGATTGTAAAAAATTCGACGCCGCGCTTGTTGCGCGAGCTGGAGCAATTTGGAAAAAATGTGCGGCAACTGAATGGTTCGATTCATCTCGAAACGGATAACGAAACGCACATTCCCGAAATCAATCGCTGGCTCGTCGCGCAAGGCGTAGATGTGTACAAAATCGGCGCGGCGAAACCGTCGCTCGAAGAGATGTTTTTGGAGGTGATGGGCGAGGACGCGCGCGCGGGATAAAAAGCGCGCGCGGGCATTGGAGGGCAAATGCAGAAGCGAACTTGGTTTTTGATTGCGGGATTGACCATTCTTTTAGGCGCAATCTTGATTGGCATCGCGTGGAGGCAAGCAGGGACAAAAGAGGTTGCTGTGCCGCACGACGGATTGTCCGAGAGCCAAGTCATTCAGCTTGCCAAGGAAGCGTTAGCGGTTGAATACACCGGCGCGCCCACACAGATCACCGTTCGCCAAACAACCGTAGGCGAATTGGATAGATTTCATTGCGGCGCAATCGGCTCGATGATTTCCGTCATCGTTTCACCCCTACAGGGCAATCCCAACATCTGCGCGGCGGATTCGACAGTTTGGATCGTTTCCTTGCACGGCGAATTTCTACGCGGAGATTTCGCCACAGAATCGGTGCAGGTTGTGCTTGACCGCGCCGGCAGAATGATGGCAATTGACAGCGGCGCGTTGGCCCCGCTATCCGCACCGATTGATTAGACACATCACGAAATCTCATGCGCGGTATTTTCACCATTTCTCAACTCACCATCCACGAAGCGTTACGCAAACGCGTACTGCTCGCGGCGTTGCTGCTTGGGCTGGCGTTTCTCATCTTGTTCGCGTTGGGCTTTTATTTCATGAACCGCGAATTGATTGAAACGTCGCGCGGACCCGAAACGCAAGCGCAACGCGCGTTGGTTTATATTTTTCTCACGATGGCGGGCTTGTATGCGGTGAATTTTTTGATGGTGATGATGGCGGCGCTGCTGCCCGTTGATACGCTTTCGGGCGAAATCCGTTCGGGCGCGATTCAATCGCTGGTGACGAAACCGTTGCGCCGCGCGGAAATTGTGTTGGGCAAATGGCTCGGCTTTTGGGTAATTCTCGCGGGCTATTTGCTGCTGATGGGCGGCGGCGTGTTGCTGATTGCGCGCCTCATCTCGAACATCACGCCGCCCAATATCGCTATCGGTTTAGGATTGATGCTGCTCGAAGCGACGCTGCTACTGACGATTGCCATTGCGGGCGGCACGCGGCTTTCGACCTTGGCGAATGGGGTGCTGGTGTTTGGCTTGTTCGGGCTTGCGTTTCTCGGCGGCTGGATCGAACAAATCGGCTCGCTCTTTCAAAACGAGACCGCGCACTATATCGGCATCATCGCGAGTTTGATTGTGCCGAGCGAAAGTTTGTGGCAGCTCGCGGCGTACAACATGCAGCCGTCGCTCATGCGCGACATGACGCTCACGCCCTTTTCGCCCGCGTCGGTG
>Ga0232064_100128_pt1 | contig 17624 bp, 14 predicted proteins | sample LAC_MetaT_8_FD_169130 | JGI IMG/M metagenome (GOLD analysis project Ga0232064, IMG submission 169130) | Metatranscriptome of anaerobic ammonium oxidizing microbial communities from anammox membrane bioreactor (MBR) in UC Berkley... | ecosystem: Engineered > Bioreactor > Anaerobic > Unclassified ... | reverse complement strand
GCGGCGGACACCCTCGCCGGCCTCGCCCGCGCCGCGGGAGAGGCGTTCCGGGACGTCACGCCGCTGGAGTGCGCCAACTACTTCACGGCGACGGGATACACGGATAAATGATGCAAGATGCTCATTGCTCGTCGAAATGGCGTCGGTGAATCCGCCGGGCATCACTTCGTCAAGTGGGATGGTGAGGACCTGCTCGAAGTCGTCCAGGTCCGAAGCCCGGGCACCCGCGACTCCGAGTTGTGTACCGGCAATCAGCAGCGCGAGCGCCAGCGTGCAGGCATGCGTTTGAATGTGCATTGTTCCCTCCCTCTGTTGTGGCGTTCAGTTGCTGTCATGACCAGAATACCACGGGTTCGAGGTTTGGGGCACTTGAAAACCTCAGCACACGCCGCAACTTCATCATTCTGTCACAGAGTTGTCATCGAACTGTCACAATTCAGGTCGCGTGGACCGTTCGCGGCTTCCGGGCCGCCACGCGACGGGCGGCGTGCACCCGCGGATTGCATGGCTGCCAGGCTCCCGGTCATCGGTTGGGGCGCGAGAATGCCGGGACGGGTCAGGTCGCGCGGAGCTGGTACGCGATCCAGGGGAGCGGCCTCGCCGTGGTCGCAGGCGCCGTTATAATGCCCGCCGCGGCGGAAGGGTGTTCGCGGTCCTGTCGCGGGAGTGAGCGTCATGAAGCGGTTCGTCGCCTTGGCACGGGTCAGCAGTCGGGAACAGGAGCGCGAGGGCTTCTCGCTCGCGGTGCAGGAGGATGCCTTGAAGCGCTACGCCGCCTCCGCCGGCGGCGAGATTGTCCGGCTCTTCCGCATCGCCGAGACGGCGAGCAAGAGCGACGAGCGCAAGACATTCCGTGAGCTCATCGCCTACGCGAAGAAGCACGCGGAGGAACTCGACGGGCTGCTCTTCTACAAGGTGGACCGCGCCGCCCGCAACCTCTTCGACTACGTGGAACTGGAGCGGCTGGAGAGCGAGTACGGCCTCGCCTTCATCTCCGTCTCGCAGCCGACGGAGAACAACCCTGCCGGCCGCATGATGCGGCGGACGCTCGCCAACATGGCGAGCTTCTACACCGAGCAGCAGTCCCTCGACGTGAAGGAGGGCCTCGCCCGCCGCGTCCAGGAGGGCTGGTTCGTCGGCAAAGCGCCCTACGGCTACCGGAACGTCCGCCGGGACGGCCGTTGTGTTTCGGAAATCGATCCGCGGGCGGCGGAGAACGTCAAGCGCATCTTCCACCTGTACGCCTACGAGCCGCTCACGCTCGATGCGCTCCGCGACCGGCTGCACGCCGAGGGGCTGACCTACCGGCCGGAAGCGCCGAAGTTCACCCGCAGCAAGCTGCACGCGATGCTGACGGACCGCTCGTACATCGGTGAGATCTCGTTCAAGGGACAGTGGTATCCGGGCCGGCAGCAGCCGCTCATAGACCGCGCCACGTGGGACCGCGTGCAGGCCCTGCTGGGCGGCCACGTCTACCACGCTCACCAGATGACCTACGCCGGCGACCGCATCGCCTGCGCCCATTGCGGCCGCGCCGTCACCGGCGAGCGCAAGACGAAGCAGACGAAGTCAGGGGAGCGGCACTACGCCTATTACCGGTGCAGCGGCTACACCGCGCCCGGGCATCCGCGTGTGCGGGTGACGGAAGAGGAACTGGACCAGCAGGTGCTCGAACTCTTCGGCCGCATGAAGGTCGAGGACCCGGAGGTCCGCGACTGGTTCCGCCTGGTGCTCGCCTCGCAGACGCGCGACGCGCAGCGGGATTCCCGCGCCCAGCGGGAGGAACTGACGCGGCAGGCGTCCCTGCTGGTCAATCAGCAGGACCGGCTGCTCAACCTGCGGCTGGCCGACGACGTGGACCAGGTGACCTTCGCCCGCAAGCACACGGAACTCCGCGACCGGCTGGCGTCGATCAAGCTCCAGCTCGACGTGCTGGACCGCTCGCACGACGAGACGGCGGAACTGGCGTCGAAAGCGTTTGAACTCTCGCAAACCCTGCAAGAACAGTGGGTTACGGCCGACTACACGACCAAGCGGCGATTGCTCGAAATCGTCTGTTTGAACTGCCGGCTGGACGGCGCAACCATCGTGTTTACAACGAGAAAGCCCTTCGACGTGCTCGCCGAAGGGCTTCAACTCTCGAAAAGTCGGGGTGAGAGGATTTGAACCTCCGACCTTCTCGTCCCGAACGAGACGCGCTACCAAGCTGCGCTACACCCCGTGGTCTTGACTGGCCTCCGGGGGCGATGGCCGCTCTCCGGGTCGGGCCAGTATAGCCCGGTCCCGCCGCGGTGGTTGTCGACGCTGTTGCGAAGCGAGCCTCGGAGTCTCGCCGTGCGGGGGGTCCTGCCCGAGGCGCTACTTGAGCCGGGCGGTTTCCGCCGGGTACTGCGGCTCGACGGTGTAGACGTTGTCGGAGCGGGTGCCGGGGTCGCCGTCCTGGCCGGCGGAGTAGAAGTACGGCCGGCCGCCGGGGCAGATGCCCTCGTCCGCGTCGCCGACCCACTTCGAGGTCCGCTGCGGGTCGGTCGTGCTCCACGGGCGGTAGGACCGGCGGAACACCAGCGCCAACGGAGTCCCATCGACCTTGACGCTCATGTTGGCCCGGCTCACCTTCACGTTCTTGTCGTTGTAGAAATCGCCGTACCCGCCGTGGTAGGCCGGGTGCACGAAGCGGATCGGGCGTTCCCAGGCATCAACAACGTTCAGGGCTTTGTAGGCCGTCGGCGCGCCGCCGACGCCGAAATCCACGACCGTCGGCTTGGCGTACCTCGTGTCGAGCGATTGCAGAGCGGGAGCGACGGCCGCCGACTGCATCACCATCGCCGTGTAGAGCGTCACGGTCGGGTTCGCCGGATCGTCTTCCTTCACGCCATCGGTGCGTCCGTCAACCAGCGGGATCGAGGCCCTCCCTTCGATGCCCGTCGGCGGCGGCAGTTGCGAGGCAGGAATCTGCCCCTCTGACGCGATCCACTCCGCCAGCGAGTTGTCCAGCACGCGGATGGTGTTGGCGGTCGCGGAGGCCCGGCTCGAGTTCGTCATCTTGGTGCCGACCGTGACGGTCAGCCCGATGAGCAACGCCAGGATCGCCACGACGACCAGCAGTTCGACGAGTGTGAAGGCCGACCGTGTCGCCGGCGAAACTCCCAGTCTCTCCGTCATGTCGATTCTCCCTGGCGTGCCGCCGCGAGGCGGAGGACAGGCGAAGCATAACCCCCGGGCGTCGCCCTCTCCCAGACATACGCCCCCCCGCCGACGCCCGTTCCCGCGTACGACGGCCTTCGGGGCGGATCACCGCTTGCGAGGCTCCTTCCGGTCGGCGGCGAGGGCTGCCCGTGCGGCCTCCTCGCCGGTGGAGTCCGGGCCGTCCTTGCCGCCCTCTCCGGCCCCGTCCTGCGCCTGTGGGGTCGCCGCGGAGCCTGGCTGGGCCGTCGGGCGCGCGTCAAGCCCCGGTCCGATGATCGAGCCGCCGACGGGCGTCATGGGCGACGATCCCGACGGGCGTTGCGGCGAGGCGACCACGGGTTGGACGGCCGGACGCCTCGGCTGCGGCTGCGTCGGAGCGCCCATCCCGCCCCCTCCGCCGCCGCCCGGGCCGCCCGGGCCTGCGCCGGGCATGAGTCGCGCCTTGAAGACGTAGTCGGTGACGCGGTCGCGGATGCCCTCGTTCATGTCGCTGAAGAGGCGCGAGCCTTCGCGCTTGTACTCGATGCGGGGGTCGCGCTGGCTGAAGGCGCGGAAGCCGATCGCGTCGCGGAGTTGATCCATCGCGTAGAGGTGGTCCTTCCACGCGCCGTCGAAGATCTCGAGCAGGATCGTGCGCTCGAGGTAGAGCAGTTCGGCGCGGAGCAGGTTCTCGACGCGGGCACGGATGGCGTCGGGTCGCTCGCCCGGTTCGAGGTAGCGCAGGCGGTCGGGCAGCCCGATGCCGAATCGCTCGGTCAGGTGCCGGTCGAGCCCGGCATCGTCCGGGCAGGCGAGCGCGGCCTCGATCTCCTTCTCGATCACGCGTTCACGGACGAACCGCTGCGAGGCCTCGAGCAGTTCGGCGCGGATGCGCTGCGGCGGGCTGGTGCGGACGCGCTCCTCGGTCCAGTTCAGGCCGAAGCGGCGGTTGGCCCAGTCCGCGAGTTGGCGCAGGGCCTCGGTCGGCGACTGGCGGGCCGCGTTCATCGTCAACTGCATCATGAAATCCACCGGGTACTCGATCTCGCGCCGTTCGTAGAGCTTTTCGGCCTGCTCCATGATGAGCATCTGCGGCGTGCGTTCCTCGTCCTCGATCGCGTCGCGGAGGGCATCGGGCGTGAGGTCGAAGCCGAACTTGTTCTTCACCCAGTCCGAGAGGCGGCGCACGCCGTAGTCGGTCTCGATGAACTGCGAGATGCCGGTGAGGTCGGCCTGCTGGATGCGGCGTTCGGCGGCCTCGCAGAGCCGCTCGTAGACGGCGCGGCGCTCCTGCGCGCCGCCCTCGCGGAGTTCGGCCGCGTCGATGTCGACGCCGAAGCGGGACTTCGCCCAGTTGATCAGCCCGGCCGAGTCGAAGTCGACGCTCACCTCCGAGCCTTCGACCGGCATGTACTCGCCGAGCGTCACGTCGATCATGTGCCGCACCTCCTCGAGGGCGACGCGCCGGACGACGGCGTCCATCTCGTCCGCGTCCTTGCCGCGGAGGCGCTCGGGCGGGACGGAGCAGTCGAGCCGCTCGCGGGCGAACTCGGCGACACACTCGGCGGCGTAGCCCGGGGCGAGGAACTCGGCGCAGGCGTCGTCGACGGCCTCCTCGATGTACTCGAAGATCAGCCCGCGGACGTCGCGCCCTTCGAGGACGCGCTGGCGCAGGCCGTAGAAGTGCTGGCGCTGGTGCTCCATCACCTCGTCGTACTCGAGGATGTTCTTGCGGACCTGGAAGTTCCGCTCCTCGACCTTGCGCTGGGCCCGCTCGACGCTCTTGGAGAGCATCGGGTGCTCGATGGCGTCGCCCTCCTTCATGCCGAGGCGCGAGAGGATGCGCATGGTCGTCTCGCCCGCGAACATCTTCATCAGGTCGTCTTCGAGCGAGACGAAGAAGCGGCTGGAGCCTTTGTCGCCCTGCCGGCCCGAGCGGCCGCGCAACTGGTTGTCGATGCGCCGGCTCTCGTGGCGCTCGGTGCCGATGACGTGCAGGCCGCCCATGTCCTCGATGTTTTCGAACCAGCGGATGCGGTGCAGGAGGCAGCGGCCGGTGGCGTCCAGTTCGGCGCGCAGTTCGTCGGCCGAGCCGGTCTCGACCGCCTTGCCACTGATCCACGTGTGCTTTTCGGCCCAGTGACGGAGCAGGCGCAGTTCGAGTTCGGAAAAGGGCGTCTCCTCGGCCTCGCGCTTCTTGAGGCCGAGCTCCTGCGGCGCGATCTTGCGGTAGACGTTCTCGCGCAGTTCGTCCTCGCTCGCGTTGACCGTGAGTTCGCGCGAGCAGATGCCGCGGCGCAGCCAGTGGTCGAGCAGTTGCTCGCGGGTGAACCGTCCGAGGCGGATGTCGGTGCCGCGGCCGGCCATGTTCGTGGCGATCATGACCGCGCCGAGCGAGCCGGCCTCGGTGATGACGTGCGCCTCGCGTTCGTGCTGCTTGGCATTGAGGATCTCGTGCTTGATCTGGTGCTTGCGGGCGAGCATCTGGCCGAGCGTCTCGCTCTTCTCGACGCTGGTCGTGCCGACCAGGATCGGCCGGCCAACGTCGTGGAACGCCTTGATCTCGTCGACGATCGTCTCCCACTTGTCCCGCACGCGCAGGAAGACCAGGTCGTCGTAGTCGCGGCGCGTGACGGGCTTGTTCGTGGGGATGCTCACGACGTCCAGCTTGTAGATGTCGTGGAACTCCTGCGCCTCGGTGTCGGCGGTGCCCGTCATGCCCGAGAGGCGCCGGTACATCTTGAAGAAGTTCTGGATCGTCACCGTCGCGATCGTCTGCGTCTCCTGCTTGACCGGGACGCGCTCCTTGATCTCGACGGCCTGATGCAGCCCGTCGGACCATTGCCGCCCCACCATCGGACGGCCCGTGTTCACGTCCACGATGACGATGCTCGGCTCGGACCGGCCCGTGAAGCGATCGGGCACGTCGAGGACGACGTAGTCGCGGTCGCGCTGGTAGATGACGTGCGCCCGCAGCGAGTTCTCCAGCAGGTGTGGTACGTCCATGTTCTCATCGACGTAGAACGACCCCACCCCCGCCGCCCGCTGCGCCTCGGCGATGCCGTCGTGCGTCAGGTGGCACTGCTTGCGGTCGAGTTGGGCGTCGTAGAACTGCGTGAACTTGTCGCGCTGGCGCTCCAGTTCGGGCAGGTCGCGCTTGGCGGCCGCGAGTTGTTTCTGCAGGTCGGGGATTCGCCCGCGGTCGCGCACCTGCCGGATGTCGCCCTCCAGCCCCTTGATGCGCTCCTTGCAGCGCTGCACTTCGGCGTCCGCCTCGGCCCAGGGCTTGTGCTTTTCGACGAGGTGCCGGGCAAGCCGGTCGGCCAGTTCGTAGCGCGGCTGTTCCTCGTGGGCCGCGCCCGAGATGATGAGCGGCGTTCGCGCCTCGTCGATGAGGATCGAGTCCACCTCGTCCACGATCGCGAACTGGCGTTTGCGCTGCACCTGTTGCTCGACCGACCGCTTCATGTTGTCGCGCAGGTAGTCGAAGCCGAACTCGGCGGTCGTGCCGTAGACCACGTTGCAGCGGTACATCCACCGCTTCAGGTCCTCGGGCTGGATGTGCATCGGGTGGATCGCGCCGACCGTCAGCCCGAGGGCGTGGAAGAACGGGAACGTCCAGTCGCGGTCTCGCTGCACGAGGTAATCGTTCACCGTCACGACGTGCACCTGGAATCGCTGCAGGCAGGCGAGGTACGTCGCCAGTGGCGCGACGATCGTCTTGCCCTCGCCCGTCTTCATCTCGGCGATCTTGCCCTGGCTCAGCACCATGCCGCCGATCAGCTGCACGTCGAAGGGGCGCGCACGGAACGGCGGCTTGCTCTCCGGGTACAGGTCGCGGACGGCGCGGTACAACTCCACCGGGAACTCGACCCGCACCCAGCCCGGCACAGGCTCGGCGCACCCCAGGAACTCGTCCTGTTCGTCAGGCTCGCCCTGCGGGGCGGGCTTGCCCGGCTCAACCAGGCAGGTCTTCGGGATGATGATCGGCAGCGCATCAGCCTCGGCCTTCACGCGGTCGAACGTGGAGCGAACGGCGGGCGGGAGCCTCGACGGGTCGAAGCCGTGGGCGGGATTGAGGATGTTTCGGATGCCGACCGCCCGGTCCATCGCCTCGCGTGCGACGGCGAAGGCCTCGACGAGCATGTCGTCCGCCTTCGTGCCTTTCGCGATGCGCTCGCGCAGTTCCGCGGTCTTCGCGCGGACCTGGCTGTCCGAGAGACGCGCGATGTCCGCCTCCAGCGCGTTGATGGCCTCGACGCGGGCCGTGTACCTGCGGACGAACCGCTCGTTGCGCGAGCCGATGATGCGGTTCAGGATGGGGCCGACGAGCGGGATGCCCTGCTGTGCAGGCATGATGGATCCTCTTTCTGCTTTCGGCACGCGGTCTGTCGGCCCGATCGGCGCCGACACCGCGGACAAGCGTGGATGGAGGGGTGGTTCCCCGATGATGACTCATGGATGCGGGACCGGCGCAGCACGGACGCGCCGACACGACGACGGCTCAGCACCGCGCGGGAGGCGGCAAATCGAGCTGCGTCGGGAGAAGGCACGCCCGGCAGACGGGAGTGTCCGCCTCGTGCCAGATCGGCGTGCCCAGCGCGGCGACCGCCGCGGGAAGCGGCTGCCTGTCATCCGGACGGACGCCCGTGCGAACGGCGAAGGACGCCTGTCCGACGGGTGCGCCCTCGACCAACCCCCGCAACTCGATGCGAACGGCGGGACGGCCCGGCCCGGACGCTTCCACCGCGGCCGAGGCGAGGCTCATGGCGAGCGCAACGAGCATCAGGACCGGCAGGCCGATGGATGCCCCTCGCGGAGCCGAAGCGTCGGGCTGGGAGTGGGTGGGCCGAGACACGGCAGGGAAGTATCGACCCTTCGAGGCGCCGGAGCAACCCCCTTGGGGCCGGGAGGCACCCTTCGGGCGCGAATAACTGGACAGCGGCCCTGGGCGGGGCCGATATCGACCCCGCTCCGGGGCGGCCGATTCGGCATCCGGTGGGCTACGGTGTCCTGATGACCGGCCAGTCGCCCCGCGAGCACGAGGATCCGCCCCCGATGATCGCCACACGCGCTGCGCTGCCGACGACGCGGGATTCCGTCACGCACAAGTTCCGCGTGGACCGCCACGAAGGGTACCTGACCATCGGCCTGTACCCGGACGGGCGGCCCGGAGAGATCTTCTTGAAGATCTCCAAGGAGGGCACGGCCCTCTCCGGTATGGCGCAAGCGTTCTGCCGGGCGTTCAGCCTCGCCATCCAGCACGGCCTCTCGGTCGAGGAGGCCGTCGTCCGGTTCAAGGGCATGCGGTTCGAGCCTCTCGGCGCGACAAGCAACCCGGACATCCCGGAGGCCGAGTCGATCGTGGACTACGTGGCGCGGTACTTGGAACTCCATTTCGCGACGCGGACCCGCCGGTAACGCTCAACACACCCGGTTCGGCGGCTCGGACCCTTCGAGGATTGCTGCCGCGTTTTCGGCGACCATGTCCGTCATCATCTCGCGGTAGCGGACGGCTGCGCTGCCCAGGTGCGGCGTCATCACCACATTGTCCAGGCCGAGCAGATCGGGATGGACTTCCGGCTCGCGCTCGAAGACGTCCAACCCAGCGCCCCAGATGCGCCGTTGCTTGAGGGCTTCGGCGAGCGCTGCCTCTTCGATCACCGGGCCGCGGGCCGTGTTCACGAGGATGGCGGTCGGTTTCATCAGGCCGATCGCCCTCGCGTCGATGATGTGGCGTGTTTCCGGCGTGAGTGGAACATGCACGCTCACGAGGTCGGCTTGGGCCAGGCCGTCCTCCAGCGGCACCCGCTCGGCGGAGAGAGGGGCCAGTTCGAAGTCCCAGTGCCGCGACCGCGCGACATACAGCACGCGCATGCCCCACCCCCGCGACCGCATCGCCGTCGCGAACCCGATCCGGCCCGCCCCCACGATCAGCAGTGTCCGACCCGTGAAGTCCAGCCCCATGAACTCGGCCATCCCGAGCGGACCGTGGCGTTTCCAGTCGCCCGAGCGGGTGAAGCGGTCCCCCTCAACCACCCTGCGGGCGACGGCCAACGCCAAGGCCCAGGCCATGTCCGCGGTGCCCTCGGTGACGGCATCCGGGGTGTTCGTGACGACGACGCCGCGGCGTCGGCAGGCGTCGAAGTCGAAGTTGTCCACACCCACCGCGAAGTTGCAGACTCCCCGCAACTGAGGCCCGGCGGCCTCAAGCAGCGCGTCGTCAACGCGGTCGGTGTACATCGTGACGAGGACGGACGCGCCCCGGGCAAAATCACGCAACTCCGGCGGTGACAGGACTTTGTCGCCCGCGATGCGGATCGAGGCCCCGCCGACGCGGAGCGTGCCGGGGATGCGTCGCGTGACCGCGATGACAGTCGGGGCGGACCGCGCAACCGGACGTGAATCGGTCATGCGCCAACGGTAGCCGGGCGTCGGGGAAGGCTCCCCAACGCGTGCACCGAGGCCCGTTCGGGGCCTCCCGGAAGGCATCGGTGCCGTCGGCCGACGCCGAGCGGCGTGGCTCGCGGCTCAACAAAGACTGTTTTTTTCGGTTTTTTTGCCCCCGGACCACTTGCCGAACGGTCCCAGCCGCGTTACAACCCGCGGATTCGTTGGCCGAATCGTTCGGACACAAACAGGAGGTTACGGAGTCCACACATGGCGAAGAAGAAAGCGAAGAAGGCTGCACGGAAGACGGCGAGCGCTCCCGCGGCGAAGAAACCGGCGAAAATCTCCGCGGCGAGCAAGGCGCGCACCAAGAGCGAGGTCTACTCGGTCCTCGCGGATCACGCCGGGATCAGCAAGAAGCAGGCTGTGGCGGTGTTCAACGGCCTGTCGAGCATCATCGAGGCCGACCTGAGCAAGCGAGGCCCGGGCGTCGTGGTCGTTCCCGGCCTGATGAAGGTCGTGGTGCAGCGCAAGCCCGCGACCAAGGCCCGCAAGGGCATCAACCCCTTCACGGGCGAGGAGACGATGTTCAAGGCCAAGCCGGCCCGCAACGTCGTCAAGGTCCGCCCGATGAAGGGCCTCAAGGACCTCGTGGCCTGATCGAACGCGCCGCGAGCGGCGAAACGTGCAACCACGCGACGGGTCGCCCGCGAGGGCGGCCCGTTGTTGTTCGTCTTCACGAGCCGTGAATCCGGCGCGAACCGAGCGTCGTATCATCTCGGCCGCGGTCCGGCGAACGCACGACGCGCGCAGACCCCACCGCCCCGGCCGCGCCCCGTGATGATCCGGGGCGTTCCTTTCCCACCGCCGGGAAACGCACCGCTCATCCGAACGCTTGCCCACCGTTCCCACGGAGCACACAATGACCGCCAGATTCGCGATGGAGCCTCTCGAATCCCGCGTTCTCTTCGCGACCGACTTCGCGGGCGTCGGGCTGATCTATGGCGCATCGGGGCCCGCGACCGTCGGGCGCACGTTCTTGCAGGAGAGCGTGCTCAGCCCCGAGTTCTCCGCGTCGGGCGACGTCTACGTCAGTGGCGTCAACGACCGCCAGCGCGACGCCAACATCCTCTACAGCAGCATCACGAACCTCACGGACGGACGCTTTCTCCGGACCCCCGACCGCGGCCTGCTCGGGTCGCTCGTCGAGTCCAACGGCGCCCGCTTTCTGAGCGGCGACGGCTACTCGCTGGGCTGGTGGTACGGCGAGTACGGAACGTCGAGCAAGGAACTCGAACTGCTTCTCGACCACAACCGCGGCGCGAAACAGATCGACTTCGAGGAGTCCTACCGCTACACGTCGATCGGCTACAACAGCGGCTCGACGCCGGCGAGGTTCTTCAGTTCGACCGGTCGTCTCACCATCGGCGACGGACGCTTCGACTGGAGCGCGAGTTACGGCACGCTCCCCCACTCGTCGAGCAACATCGACTCCGTCACCGCCGACGGCGTGCTGCGGACGGCCAGGCAGGAGTACGCCTACCTCTCCGCCGGCGGCGGCGTGCTCGTCTGGGCCGATATGCGCTCCGGCGACGGCGCGGTCACGCTCGGGGCCGCCGTCGTCGCCGACGGATCGCAGACCTTCAGCACCATGATCGGCGGCTACCTGCTCGCGTACGGCAACACCAACGGCGGCGGGATCGACTTCCGCCAGTTCTTCCTCGATCTCGAGGACGACGGCGACTACAAGATCTACGACCTCGACGAGTACGATGACGGCAAGCGCGAAGCGCTCGAACGCGGGTTCTGGCGCGTCACGGGTTCCACGCTCGTCCTCGAGGAACGCGACACCAAGGCCGAGTTCAGGCTCGTCATCGGGCCGGACGGCCGCACGATCATCGGCCAAAGCACCGAGTCCGGCGCCGCGTCCATCCCGGTCTTCGCCGTCGGCACCCGCGCCGAGCCGGGGGACGGCGGCGGCAACACGCCCCCATCCGCCCCGGTCATCGTCGTCCCCGCCACGAGCCAGTTCGACCGCTCCGTGGTCTACGAACTCGGCCCTGACGGAACGTGGTTCGAGGTCGATCTTGTCCGAGTCGCCGGCGGGCCGAACATCACCGGCAAGACCGTTGCATGGATCGACCCCAAGGACAGCCGCGCTTATGCCGCCGCGATCACGGCGCAGGGCCTCGTCCTCTACACCGGCGCTGCGGACGGCACCTGGAGTTTCCGCAACCTCACGACCGAGGCCTTCGGGGGGGTCGCGATCGCCTCGGAACTCGGTGTCATGGTCTCCCCCGACGACACGGTCCACCTCACAGGCCTGACCTCCGACGGGCACGTCGCCCGCTACTTCCAGAACGGCGCGCAGGACGACAGCGGCTACCGCTGGAGTTTCGAGAACCTCTCGACCAGGTACCTCGACCCCGCCGGACTGCCCACGCCTCAGTACACCGGGCTGATCTCGTTCTCGACGGCGTGGGGAGGGCTGAATGTCGTCGGCCTCGACGCCGACGGCGCGATCTGGTCGGTGTGGTGGGCACCCGGACTCTCTGCCTGGACCGTGAACGACTTGACGACGCTCTACGGCGCTGAGCCTCTCGTCGGGGGCCTCACGGTGTACCTCACCTCGTGGCAGGGCATCAACATCGCCGGCATCGGCGACGACGGACACATCAAGGTCACGTGGTGGGTTCCCGCTTTCGAGGGCGACTGGGTCCAGAGCGACCTCACCGCCGAGGCCAACGGAGCGCTCCTCGACCCGGCCACCGTGTCCAGTTACGTCTCGACGTGGGATGGGCTGAATATCGTCGGCGCGGACAAGGACACGGGCGAGATCATCGTGTACTGGTGGTCCCCCGCACGCGTCGAGGAAGGCTGGGCCCTCACCTCGCTCTCCGACACCGTCCCCGTCGGCACGCCCCTCATCGGCGCGCCGCTCTCGGGCATCGCCGGCTCGAACAGCAGCCTCAATGTCTTCGGCTATACGAGCGCGGGCGCCTTCGTGCGGTATTACTGGGAGCCGGCCTTCGGCGGAGCCTGGAACGCCGAGAATCTCACGGACATCGCTGTCGAGCGTTGATCGCCCCGCGCAGCCCCGCGCCACCCGTCATAAAGGCGATCGAGTCATTGTGTCCGCGAAGAGAATGGGCGCAACAGGACTCGAACACCCCCCGAAATCGTCGGGAAATACGGGTGGTTCGGGTTCGGGCGGCGCAGAATCCGGCGCACTTCGCGGCGGTTCGGGCACCGGAGCGGCACCGGCGACGCTCCCGACAGCACCCGGAGCAACCGCACCGGCGACGACCGCCGGCGGGGGTGGGGATGCCGACCTGGCGGGCCGTCTGGCCGCGGCACTGGACGCCCTGCCCCCGGAGGACCGGCGCGCCATCGCCGAGCACGTCGAGGCCCTGGCCCGGCTCTCGAACGCTAAGCGGGCGGCGGTGCTCACGTTGACTCGGGAGGGCTGAGCGATGCCGAGCGAGCCGTCACCAATCGGGGCAAACGGACGGGACCGGCGGGGGCGGTTCGCGCCCGGCAACGATGGTGGACCCGGCAACCCGCACGCGGCCAAGGTGGCGGCCCTCCGCTCTGCGCTGCTCGGGGCCGTCTCCGAGGATGACGTGGCCGCGGTGGTCGCGGCCCTGATCGACAAGGCCAAGGCCGGCGACGTGGCCGCCGTGCGCGAACTGTTCAGCCGCACGCTCGGGCCTGCGGAAGCCCTCGACGTGCTGCAACGGCTTGAGGCGGTCGAAGGGGCCGTGCGGGCGATGGCGAAGGGGTAACGGGCATGAGCGTTCGGACGCGGCTGGCGAAGGTGGAGCGGGAGTTGGGCGTGAACGGCGCGGGCTGTCCTGTCTGCGGCGACGCGGGGCACCCGGCGGTGGTGCTGGAGGACCGCGGGAGGGTGTCGGAGTCGGGCGGCTGCCCCCGCTGCGGCAGGGTGAGCGTCGTGAAGCGGATCGTGCTGGATGACGACGACGAGGAGCGAACGTGAGCATCCGGGGTGGCAACCCATCTTGCTGTACGCTGTCCACACACCCAGACCATCAAGGAGACGGAGCATGAGCGAAAACCCGACGACGGATACGGGACGCATGACCCGCTTGCGGAGTGGTCCAATCTGGACGGCTCTCTACCGGCTGGCGGTGCTCGGCCTGCTGGGCGTGGTTGCCTGGCACACTAGTCGGGTCGCGGACCGGGTGGAAGCAAGCGTGTACGTCCGCGGCGAAGCCGTGCCGGTGGACGTGCGGCGGTCTGTGGACGTCAACTGGCCGAGCGCAGGAGTACCAGTGAACGTCCAGTGGCCGGTCGATGCCAACGTGGTCGGAACGGTCCAGGTGCAGGGGCTGGTCGATGCCAACGTGGTCGGAATGTCTATCCGACGCGGCCTGCCGGTCTACGTTGTCGGGATTGACGGACCGGTCGATGCCTACGTGAGCGGCCCAGCGGTGCCGGTGAAGGTTCAAGGGACAGTCGATGCCTATGTGAGCGGCCCAGTCGATGCCAACGTGGTCGGTTTCGATTGGGCGGGGCCGCTACAACATCAGGCGATCCCGGTGAGGGTGCGGTAGCGGTTCAATGAAAGACAACGCCACGGGCCGCACGGTCCGCCCCCGTACCCCCCACGCCCTGTCGGCACAATGAACTGGGGGTGCGGCACAGCGGACTCCCGAAGTGTACGGGGCCGGACCCGACCCCGGCGAGTGGGTGACCCTTGTGGCAGCCGAGGATCGCGTTCACTGCGTGCGGTTTCCGGTGCCGCGGCAGGCATAACGGAGCGGGGCCGCAGGGGACGGTATCCGGCAGGTGGAACCCGTACACTGGTTCCATGCCACTCTACAAAATCACTGGAGCGCGTGCCGATGATGCCAGTGACGTGGTGGTAATCATCGGCGGCAAGTCCGAAGCGCATGCGGTGGCGGCCGCAAGCGAGCGGGGCATCTTTGCCGCCACCATTGAGGCGCTGTCAGAGCGCCGATCCCGGGTCACAAGGGGGACACTGACCGAAGTAGCGTATGAACTGCTCGGCGTTGGCCGTGTGGAGGATGCACTAGTCGCGCGCAGAGCCGCGATGAGGCTCGCCGAGGAAGCCGTCGAAGTGACCGCATGGGACCGCTTGGCGATGGTGGACTTCCTGATTGCCGCCGGATACACGGATGAAGCATGGAGGATCATTCAGACAGCCAAGCTCACCCCTCCACCAGATGACGAGCGCAGCGCCGAAACGTGGATCGCCGACCTGTACCACCGGTCTGCTGCGGTCTATCGCGCAATGGGGCGGGACCGCGAGGCGAACGCCGCGAGCATCGTGCGGTTAGTTACGCTCACTGCCGCTTCCTGGTGGCGCACAAACCCAGAGTCTTCCGCCGAGAGCATGGCCAGCGAGCTACAAGACAAGCTCGGGTTCAACCGTCGCCGATCCGAACAACTCGCCGCCAGCACCTACGCGGCGCTGGCGCGCCGCGCCTACGACGCTCGCGCCGCCTACGAAGTTGAAGATTTGATTCTAGAGGCGTTGCGAGCTGGCCCGTGAAAGGTGAGTGCGATGAGCGCATCGGATGGGGAAGGGGGTCTGAAACCTCCCGGGGTCGCGCCAAGGGACCGCGAGGTGCCCGTCGGAGGTTTTGTTGTCGGCTTCGCGGGTCCGCGCGCGCGAGGACGCCCTCCCCACCGACCGGGCGCGGTACACTGGGCCGGGCATCAGGACTGATCCCCCGATGAACGGCTCGGGCGCGGTGAGCGCTGGCACTCTCCCGCCTCCGCGCTCGGGCCGGCCCGACGGAGAGTGCAGCATGGCAGGTAAAGCCAAGGTGGCGGCGCGCAAGGAAGACGCGGCTGTACCCCCCGACGCCGAACGGCGGATGCGAGCGCTCGCCCCTGAATGGACAATGCTTGCCGATCGCTTCCGGCTCGCAGCCGAAACGCCCGCGTCGCTGGATCGCCTGTACGCGATGGTCCGGGAGGCGGGGCAACGGCTCTTGAAGTCGGTCGCGGGGGGGAGGCTGCTCGGAACTGACTGGCGATTCACTGTCGGCGTTATGGTGGACGTGAGCACCGAGCAGGATCAGAAGCAGACGACCCCATCCCACAAGCGCGCCCAACGCAGCGACGTTGAAGGGCTGTTCGCGGACCCCTACTGCCGGTGGTTCAACATCTACGTCGAAACGTATCTGGCCGATGCCGTTGACCTCCCGATCGGGGGCTTCGCCGGCTTTGACAATCGGGGCCGGGATGAGGGGCAGACTCGCGCCATGATGGTGGAGCGCGCGCAAGCGTACGCGCAGTGCTGCTCGCTCCTGGCCGAGCGGGAACTCGCTCCGAAAGTACCGGACGATGAGACGGCGGCTCGCTTGGCGAGCAGTGCTGCGCGCAGCATCCGCGACTTTCTCGCCTTCGTCGATGCTCTCGACACGGACGCCGGGGGCAATCGCGTCTGTCCGGAGCATCGCCTGACGCTGGAGGACAAGTGGACCGCGGTGTGCGAAGCCTGCAACGCCCTGCGCCGTCACCTTCGGACTGGGTTAGGCGTCGATGAACGCGGCTTCGAGAACATCGACGCTTTGCAAGGCGAGAACCGAGAACTCTTCGACCTGGCTTCACAGGCGTTGTGGAAGTCGGCTATCACCCGGTACACGCGCGATGGGAGGGACGTGCTGGATGCTCCCGACCCCATCGTCGAGGTTGGGCGGCGCGTGGTCGAGGCGGACCGTATCCGAAAACTGCGGGCGATTGCCACGATGCTGGCGCTACGCGCTGCGCCCCCGGTCCCGCCCGGCGCGGCGGGGGAAATGGATCGGTGGAGGGCGAACGCCACGCCCGCAAAGAGGGAGCGGCTTGCCGCGCTGGCGGACAACTTCGCGGACCTGGCGAAGCACGACCGGACTCTGTTTGCCAAAGGAAACTCCGTCGGCGAAGCGTGGAGGTACACGCTTGCAAGCGGTGACGCGAACGTTGAAGCCGTGCGCACTTTCCATCGACTCGCAGAGGAAGCGTCGCGCACACTCGGGCTTGCGCCGGTCGGTTCGGAAGGGTGGCTGGCCCGCCTGTTCGCGGTCGGCGAGGGTATGGGCTACGTCGAAGTTGAGCGCGGGGGGAAAGCGGAACTTCAGAGCGGGGACACGACCGAACCCGTGCCATTCTTCTCGCGGACGATCTGCAACGCTGCCGAGGCATCCGCGCTGCTGCTGCGGAAGATGGTGGCCGAACACGACACCGAAGAGCCGGCTGGGAACGGCGGGCGCGGCGGGGGCAAGGGCACGGGGCGTGTGACCGAGGAAGAGAAGAAACGCCGTGAGGAGTCCGTGCGGGCCTACATCCGCGGTCAACGGGAGAAAGGCGTTCCCGTTGAGAGAATCGCCCGAGATGACATTGCCTCCGCCACCGGGATTCCGGCGTCCGCGGTGTCGAGCACCGGCACATGGAAGGCCCTGGCGGCTGAGAAGAAAACGGCCCGCTCTCCGCGGCGGCTGAACGCCGACCCCGAGGACATCGACGCCGCGATAGCGGCTCGGGACTGGGGGCACGTGCGGGCCGCTCAAGAGCGGGAGGCCCGCCACGGCAACGGATAGCCCCGTTGCCCGTCGTTTTGATCTTCGTTTTGCTCCGTTGCGCCGACGGCGTTCACGGGTGAGGGCGTGCCTTGCCGCACTGTGGGGCAGGCACGACCCGGCACCTGTGGAGCCTCATCATGGCGAACGCTGTCTCAAACCCCCGCCCCCCGCGCCTGCTCGTGAACGCGCGGGAGGCCGCGGACCTCCTGGCGATCAGCGAACGAACGCTTTGGGAGTTGACCCGGACGGGTGAACTGTGCGCCGTTCGGATCGGCAGGGCCGTCCGTTACGACCTGGCGGACCTCCGCACCTGGATCGACCGGAAGAGGGGGGCGGGCGAGGAACCCACCCCCCGAAAGCGTCGCGGCCCGGGGAGGGGCACGCGGCGCGACGAACAAGCACCCCGAGGATATCGCGTTCCCGGCCGCGCCGGAAGTGGTGTGGGGCCTGGGCGCGCTGCTCCATTCCGCCGGCGTGGCGCGGTTCCTCGAACTCGGCATCCCGCCGGAGGCGTTC
>Ga0232064_100113_pt1 | contig 18697 bp, 21 predicted proteins | sample LAC_MetaT_8_FD_169130 | JGI IMG/M metagenome (GOLD analysis project Ga0232064, IMG submission 169130) | Metatranscriptome of anaerobic ammonium oxidizing microbial communities from anammox membrane bioreactor (MBR) in UC Berkley... | ecosystem: Engineered > Bioreactor > Anaerobic > Unclassified ... | reverse complement strand
CGTGAGTGTCCCCGCTGGGCATCGTCCCCTCCCCCGTCCGTTGGAGAGCGACAATATGGAAAGCATCATCAGTGACCTTGTATCCGTTGACCCAAGCAACGCCGACGCCATCGCCGATCAGTTCATCGTCGGCGTGAATGAAGCCGGACCCGTCCGGCACGCGGCGTTCACCACCACGCGGGCCGCGATGGACACGCTGTTCAGCACGTCCAAGGCCCTCGCCGAAGCCGAAGCGAACGTCAAGCGTGCGGGCCTGTCCGACCCGGCCACGGCTGATCGTCTGCGGCGTGCGGCCACGGCCAAAATGAACGCCGCTCGCAAGTCATCTTCGGATGCGCTGGCGTTACTTCAGGCCCACGTCGATCAGATCAACGCGGGGATTGACGACACGTTGGGCATCCCGACCGCCCGCGTTGACGTGTGCGAAGCGGGCCGCTGTGCGGACGTGCGGGCATTCCTTCGCGGGCTGCCCCAGCGGGATCGAACCGAAGCAATCCGAAAGGCACTCAACGATCGGGACGCGGCTGTTGCGGCGGCTGTGTTGAGCGCTTCCCCGCTCGCGTCCGGGCTGACGAAGCGGGAAGCGGAGTTCATCCGGGCCGACGCGGAACGGGTGTTCGCCGGTGATGCCGTGCGGCTTCGCGGGAACATCGGTCGGCTGACGACGATGCTGGAAACGGCGATCAACGCGACGGAACGCCGGTTCTCTCCGATGACCGGCACGGGCGATACCCCGGAGGCACGGGCTGCCCGAAGCATCGCCGCTCTGGAAGGGGGGCAGTGATGAGCGACACGAACCCCACCCCGACGCCGGAAGATATCCAGCGGCTTCAAACCGCATTGGATAAGGAACGGTCGGAGCACAGGGCGACGCGATCGCAACTGCTGGCCCCGTTCCGCTCCACCCTTGGGCTTCCCGAGGATGCCCCGCTGGACACCATCACGGCCACGCTGACGGAGCGGCTGGGCGACATTGAAGCCCAAGTGAGCACGAAGACGGCGGGCATCGCGGCGGAGCGGGACGCGGCTGTGGCCGACGCCGCGAAGGTCCGGGCCGAGTGGAACGCCCATCGGATCGACACGGCGATTCAATCCGCCCTGACGAAGAGCGGCATCCGGCCCGAGTGCATGGACGATGCCAGTGCCATCCTTCGCGGTGCGTTGGAAGCGACGGACAAGGGCGTGGTCACGAAGACCGCTGCGGGCATCGTGCCCGGCCAGTCAGCCGATCAGTTCATCGTCGGCCAACTTCGGTCGATGAGGCCCCACTACTGGCCGACAAGCGTTGGGGGCGGTGCGAAGGGCGCTGGCGGTCTGCCGCCCGGCGCGGGCGTGGACCTGTCGGGCTTCAAGACCGGCAATCTGACACAGCAGTTCGCGGCCATCGGCACCTATGGCGAGCGGGCCGTGGTCGATGCACTCCGCCGCTCCGGGATTCCCGCCCCGGCGTGGTTGCTGAAGGGGACGGCACGATGAATGCCTACACGATCAAACGAAGCAGCATCCGCCGTGCCGTGGTCGATGCCGCTGGGAAACACCTGTCGCCCAAGTCTGCCGCCGACGTGTGCCGGGCACTGCTGGACCCTCGCCCGGCGTCGGAAGACCCGGTGCTCCGGGCTGTCGGGCTGGCCGACTACTTCCTTGTCCGGCTTCGTTCTAAAGATGCCGTGCTGGACCTGCTGGCCGACACGCTGGACGAACTCGCCACCCAGCCCACGAACACGGCGAACGAACTGCGGCTGCGCGCCCACGAACTGCGGATCGCGGGGCTGGAGCGGCGGGTGCGGGACGTTGAAGCGGCACAGTGGCGGGCGGAGCATGGGGTCTGACCGTGCCGCCCAAGCGTCGAACCGTCGAACCGCCGAAGGTGCTGACCTTCTACGAAGCCGCCGAAGCGTTGGGCGTCCCGGTCAATGCGATCCGGCGGCTGGTGATGGACGGTCGGTTGGGCGTCATCGACCTTGGCCACCGGCATCGGTACATTGACCCGAAGTATCTGGGCATCGTGGCGACGATGCTGGGGGTACAGGGTGGAACGGGCACAGACTGCCAAAACGACAGGGCGGGGCGGGCTATCGGACATTGTGGCGGAGAGCCGCCCCAACATATCGACGTGGTGCCCGTCTGACCGCAATCCGTGCTACTAGGCAGGAATCTGTGTGGCGCGCCGCTTGCAACGACGAGCGGAACGGGTGGTTCACCCGCCGAACGGAGTTGCAATGTCATACACCGGATTGCAGATCGGATCACTTGGCAGCAGCACTACGCGGGATTGGGAAAACCAGTTCCATGTTTGGGGATCGCCACCCGGTCAGCGTGAACAGACCCGATACGAGAACGCAGTAAAGGAAGTGCGTGCCGCGATCAACGCAAGCGCGAAACTCAACCGCAGAAACATCCGCGTCTTCGTACAGGGTTCGTACCGGAACCGCGTCAACGTCCGGCAGGATTCCGACGTGGATATCGGTGTGGAGTGCGAGGACGTGATGTTCAGCCAACTGCCCGAGGGAAAGACAAAGGCTGACTTCGGAATCACGCCGTCCGACTACTCCTATGTTCAGTTCAAGAACGAAGTTGCCGAAGCCTTGGTGGACTACTTCGGCTACGGGGTCGTCACCCGTGGCGATAAGGCATTCGATATCAAGGCGACTCAGCGCCAAGTTGAAGCCGATGTTGCTCCGTTCTTTCAGCACCGCCGATACAAAGCGGATGGTACGTTCCATCAGGGAGTGGAACTCCATCCCGACAATGGCGGAAGCATCATCAACTGGCCCGAGCAGCACTACAGTGGCGGAGTGGACAAGCACAGCCGCACGAGCGATCGGTTCAAGAAGGTTGTGCGCATCGTGAAGTGCCTGCGGAACGAGATGGACGAGAAGGGACGCGCTGCCGCGAAGCCAATCCCCAGTTTCTTCATTGAGTGCCTTGTGTTCAACACCCCGAACAGCCTCTTCGGGAATACGAAGTGGCGCGATGACGTGATGGGCGTGCTGGCCTACATCAGCGCGAACACAGCCAGCGACCAGTTGTGCAGCCAGTGGGTGGAGGTCAGCGGCTTCAAGTGGCTGTTCCGCAGTGGGCAGAAGTGGACCCGGCAACAGGCCCACGACTTCGCCAACGCGGCGCAGGCGTACATTCTGGTGGGGTGAACTTGCTGAAGAAAATCCATATCGCGGTCATCGTCGGAATCGCAACAGCAATCTGGGCCGGGGTGCTTCTCTATCGGAGTCTGCCCGTCACCTTCGCGGAACTGGGTTCGTTCTCTTTGGTAGTGACCGGCACGTTCTTCGCGGTCTGGTTGTTTGATCGGTATGTCTGGCCCTGCCGCGTCAAGGGCTGGTGTGTCTTTCATGGCTGGCTTGTGGCGTGCCCTGACATTCGCGGCACTTGGGAAGTCGAACTTCGTTCGTCGTGGATCGACCCGAAGACCGGGCAGGGTGTCCCGCCGATCCGCTGCTACTACGGCGTGCGGCAGACCTGTACCACGCTTCAGATGCACTTGATGACGCCGGAATCGGAATCGTGGCTTCAGGTCCATCGGTTTCTTCCGTCGAATCGGACACACGGCTACAAGTTGGCCGCTGTCTACACGAACGAACCCAATGCGTTCCTTCGCGGGCAGCGGAGCGAGATTCACCACGGAACGATCCTGCTGGAGTTCCACGGGGCTGATCCGTCCCATCCCGACAAGTTCACGGGCGAATACTGGACCGACCGGGCGACCAAAGGCACGATGACCGCTCGCCGAATCTCATCACGGGTGGTCAGCACCCACGCCGACGGGCTGGCGCTCTCCGCCGATAATCCGGGATGACCATTCTTCCCAGATTCTTCCCCGACCCGTTTTCGGGCCATTTTCAGCCGATCCCCAAAAATGCGAAAACCCCTGTGTTTTCAGGGGTTTCCGACGAAGTGGAGCGGAGGAGAGTCGAACTCCCGACCTCATCATTGCGAACGATGCGCTCTACCAACTGAGCTACCGCCCCGACCATCGCCCCGCCGCGGCCGGGGGGCCGGTGCGGAGGGCGGGATTGTACGCCGGGGGCGTTGGAGTGTCCCGCCGCGCGATGGATTGGACGCAGGCGGGGCGGTCCCCCGTCCCGACCCTGAAACGGCGAACCCGCGTGCGGCGTGGGCGTAGGCTGAGTGTCGCCGGGGGGTGCGGGGGGCGGCTTTCCCCTGTCTGGCGACCGGTCAATCGCACGGAGCAACCGCATGAGCACCACCAACCGGCCGCCGCCTCCGGCGGCCTTCACGCTCGCCCCGCTCGTCGCCGCGCTGGCGGCGTTCGCCCTGCTGCTCGGCTCCTGCGGGCGGCAGGACGACCGACCCTCCGCCGACCCGCTGCCGACGCCCGGCGCGATCCGCGTCGTCGTCACCATCCCCCCGCTCGAAGGCCTGATCGCACCGCTCCTGCCCGAAGGCTCGGAGGTCCGTGCCCTCGTGCCGCCGGGGGCCTCGCCCCACGGCTACGAACTGACCCCGGACGACGCGGCCGCCCTCGCCCGGGCGAACCTCGTCGTCTACGTCGGCTTGGGTCTGGAGCCGGGCGTGATGAAGTCGCTCGCACGCCGCGGCACGACCGCCCCCGCTCAACTCTGCATGGCCGAAGTCCTCGGCATCGGCACGGACCCCAGCGACGGACATGACCACGCGCACGACGACCATGAAGGGCACGAGGGCCACGACCACGGCCCGATCGACGAGCACCTCTGGCTCGACCCCGTGCTCGTCGCCGCCTTCGTCGCCGAGGCGGGCGGGGCGATCACCGGTCTGCTGCGCGAGCGGCGCGCTCCGGCCGAGGCGATCGAGGCGGTCGAGCGCGGCACGGCGTCGCTCCGCGCCCGTGTCGCCGAAGTGGACGCCGCCTACCGCGGCCGCCTCTCCTCGCACCAGGGCGCGAAGATCGTCACGCAGCACGCCGCCTGGGGCCGACTCGCCGATCGCTACGGCCTTGTCGTCGCTCGCGTCGTCATGCCCGTCGAGGCGCACGACCCGAACCCCGGCGACGTGTCCGCGGCGGTGGAGGCGATGAAGCGCGAGGGCGTCGCGGCCGTCTTCTCAGAGCCGCAACTCAGCCGCACCACCTCCGAGCGCCTCGCCGGTCTCGCCGGCGTCCCCTTCGGCGAACTCGACCCCGTCGGCGACACGGACTGGGTGCGCCTGATGATGCGCAACCTCGACGAACTGGAGTCGAAACTGGCCGAGTCCGCGGCCGCACGCGGCCAAGGGTGATCCGACCGTAGACTCAGCGCGATGAGCGAACCCGCCCCGAACGCCACGCCCGCGATCGACTACGTCGGCGTCGGCTTCGCCTACCCGCGCCCCGTCGCGGGCGGCGACGGAGGCACGGTCGAGGCCCTGCGCGACATCACCCTCCGCGTCGAGCCGGGCGAGCGACTCGGCATCCTCGGGCCGAACGGCGCGGGCAAGACCACGCTCATGCGCATCACGCTCGGCCTGCTCCCCTGCCAGCGCGGCACCGTCCGCATCTTCGGGCGCACGCCGGAGCAGGCCCGCCGCGAACGCCTCATCGGGTACGTCCCGCAGCGCAGCGACGCCGAACTCGCCTTCCCCATCAGCGTGCGCCAGGCCGTGGAACTCGGGCCGGCCGGGCGGCTCACCGGCTTCGCACGCCTGTCGCCGGACGACCGGCGGCGCGTCGAGGAGTCGATGTCGCTGCTCGGCATCGCGGACCTCGCCGATCGCCCGGTGGGCAAACTCTCCGGCGGGCAGTTCCAACGCACCCTCATCGCCCGCGCCCTCGCGGTCGGAGCACGGGTGCTGCTGCTCGACGAGCCGACCGTCGGCATCGACGTCACCGGCCAGCGACGCTTCGCCGAACTCCTCAGCGGCCTGCGCGACCGCCTCGGCGTCACCATCGTCGTCGTCAGCCACGACCTGCGCACCATCGCCGCCGCCAGCGACCGCGTCGCCTGCCTCAGCCGCACCCTGCACTCGCACGTCGCCCCGGAGGGCCTGACGCCCGCCGTGCTGGCCGAGGTCTTCCGCCACGACGTCGAGGGCGTCTTCGGCGAGGTCCACGTCGACGCCCACCCCGCCGCAGACTGCGACGACCCCGCCCACCACCACCACCATCACGACCACGCCAAGGGGGGGGGCGGAGCATGAGAACGCTCGAATACCTCTTCGGCGCGCCGGAACTGCGGGCCACCTTCTGGCCGCCGGTCGTCGTCGGCCTGCTCGTCGCCGCGCTCAGCTCCGCGCTCAGCGTCCCCGTCGTGCTCAAACGCATGGCCTTTGTCGGCCAGGGCGTCAGCCACGCGGCCTTCGGCGGCGTCGGCGTCGCCCTCGCGCTCGGGCTTGTGGTCGGCGCGGCCGCGCACGGAACGGGGCTGCTCGCCGTCGTCACGCTCTTCTGCATCGCCGCCGCGCTCGGCATCGCCTGGCTGAGCGACCGCCCGGGCGCGCGCACCGACACGGCCATCGGCATCGTCCTCGCAGGCTCCATGGCCGTCGGGTTCCTCCTCATCCGCGCCGCCGCGGGCCGGATGCGCGCAACCGGTCTCCCCCCCCCTCCGAGCGTCGAGTCCATCCTCTTCGGCTCCGTCCTGAACGTCGGCCCGGGCGACGCCGTGCTCGCCGCCGTCGTCGCCGCGGGCGTCCTCGCCGTCCTCTGGTGGTACCGTCGCCCGCTGCTCTTCTGGGCCTTCGACGAGGGCGCCAGCCCCGCCTTCGGCGTCCCCTCGCGCGCCATGCGCTCGCTCCTGCTCATCGTCCTCGCCCTCGCCATTGTCGTCACCATGCGACTCGCCGGCGTCGTCCTCGCGACGGCCCTGCTCGTGCTCCCCGGCGCGGCCGCCCTCGAACTGAGCGACCGCCTCCGCCCCGTCTACGCCATCGCCATGGCCGTCGGCATCCTCGGCGTCGCCGTCGGACTGGTCCTGAGTTTCGAGATGAACTGGCAGCCCGGGCCGAGCATCGTCCTCGCGCTGACGGCCATGTTCGCCGCGGCCCGCGCCTCCTCGTCGCTCCGGTCGCGCCCAGCGCCCCCACAGGAGAGACCCGCATGAAGGCCGAGACCATCCTCGCCGAACTCAACCGGCTGCGCAAGGACCTCGACGAGGACCCCACCGACATCGAGTGGCTCACGCTCCACCACGTCTTCTGCTTCGTCTCCTACAAGATGGGGGACTTCCAGAAGTACCTCGACGAGCAGGCCGCCCAGGGGGCCTTTGACGACTTCGAGGGCTGATCGCCGGCGTCGGCAGACCGGTTCTTCGCATGGAGCCCGCTTTGGATGCTCGTTCGCAAGACCGCTTCGCTGCCGCGGTGCGCACCGTCGCGTTCCTGAACGTCGCATACTTCGGCGTCGAGTTCGCCGTCGCCGTCTCCATCGGTTCCGTCTCCCTCTTCGCCGACAGCATCGACTTCCTCGAGGACGCTGCGGTCAACTTCCTCATCCTCGCCGCTCTCTCATGGACACCACGCAATCGCGCCCGCGTCGGCATGGCGCTCGCGGGCATCCTGCTCGTCCCCGCGCTTGCCGCGCTCTGGACGGCGTGGCGCAAGATCGCGACTCCCGTCGCCCCCTCTCCAGTCCCGCTCGCTGCAACAGGCGCCGGCGCCCTCGCCGTGAACCTCACCTGCGCCTTCCTGCTCGCCAGGTTCCGCTCGCACTCGGGCAGCCTCACCCGCGCCGCGTTCCTCTCCGCGCGCAACGACGCTCTTGCCAACGTCGCCATTGTCGCGGCCGGCCTCCTCACCCTCGTCCGCCCCTCCATCTGGCCGGACCTCGTCGTCGGCGTCGGCATCGTCGCCATCAACGCCGGGGCTGCCTGGGAGGTCTGGGGTGCGGCCAGACGCGAGTACCGCGACGCGACACCGCACGAACCGCACCCCTGACCTGCGGAACCCGCGACTTTTCTCTTGCGTAGGGAAATCGTCGGACGATAATGCCGACATCGCGGCGAGCGCCTGCCGAGCCGAGGGCGTGAGAACCACCCCCGGGGACGACGGGACGACCCGCGACGACCGCAGGGCCATGACCTTGCGGGCGGTGTGCCCCGGGCGACGGCCCGGGGGGGAGAAGCCCGGCGGCGGCGTGTGCAGCGCCGCGCGGCTGGGATGGCTCTTTCTGAAGGAGGTGATCCAGTGAAGCACGCCTGTACGCGAGGGCTGCCCCGCTAGAGCGGGCAGACCGACGGGTTGCCCGCGGTGCAGCCCTGAGCGACTCCTACGGAGTCCGAAACACGGCCGCCGTCCCGCTCTGGGCCGGCGGCCTTTTCCTTGCGCACCCGTCCGCTATCGTCAGCCGATGCCCACCGAAGGCTCGCCCCCCGACGCCTCGCTCCGCGACTGCGTCACCATCGACGACATCCGCGCCGCCGCGGCACGCCTGCACGGCGTCGCCCACCGCACGCCCGTCATGTCGTCGCGTTCCATCGACTTCACGACCGGCGCGCTCACCCGCTTCAAGTGCGAGAACCTCCAGCGCGTCGGCGCGTTCAAGTTCCGCGGCGCGTACAACGCCATCGCCTCGCTCAGCGACGACGCCCGCCGCGCCGGCGTGCTCGCCTACTCCAGCGGCAACCACGCCCAGGCCGTCGCGCTCGCCGCGTCGCTCCTCGGCACGCCCGCCGTCATCGTCATGCCCGCCGACGCCCCGCGCGTCAAACTCGCCGCCACGCACGCCTACCTCGAACGCGCACCAGCCGGCAGTGAGATCGTCCTCTACGACCCGGCCGCCACCGTGCGCGAGGAACTCGGCGCACGACTCGCCGCCGAACGCGGTATGACGATCGTCCCTCCCTACGACCACCCCGCCGTCATCGCGGGACAGGGCACCGCCGGCCTCGAACTCTGCGAGGACGCCGGCCCGATCGACGTGCTTCTCGTCTGCTGCGGCGGTGGCGGGCTGCTCTCGGGCTGCGCCGTCGCCACGCGCGCCCTTTGCCGAACCTGCCGCATCATCGGCGTCGAGCCGGAACGCGCCGACGACGCCACCCGCAGTTTCCGCGACGGCGTGCTCCGCACCGTCCGCAACCCACCGACGATCGCCGACGGCGCACGCACGCCCTACCTCGGCCGCCACACCTTCGCCCTCGTCACGCGCCACGCCGACGACATGATGACCGTGAGCGAGGCCGAGATCGCCCGGGCCGCGCTGCTCGCCATGGAACGCCTCAAACTCGTCGTCGAGCCGACCGGCGCGCTCGCCCTCGCGGGTCTGCTCCGCCTCGCCCGCGAGCAGCCCGACGAGATCGCCGGCCGAACTGTCGGCGTCATCATCAGCGGCGGCAACCTCGACCTGTCGGCGGTCCCCGAGTTGATCCGACTCGCGGAGACCTGAGTCCTGAGTCTTGAGGCTTGAGGCTTGGGGCTTGGGGCTCCGTGTAGCGCACACACACGCGATGCCTCGCGCCTCAGGACTCAAGCCTCAAGCCTCAGGACTCTTTCCCTTCACCGTCACCCGCACCGGATGCCCGAACCACGGGTTCGTCCCCCCCGGCCCCGGGTACTTCTCGTCGAGCACCCGCACAACCTCCGCCATGTCGGCATCCGCGTCCACCCAGCCGCCCGCGATGTCCGGGTAGTCCACGCGGCAGTTGTCGCACTTCTTCGTCGAGTCGAACCGGATCGGGCACCAGAAACTCTCGACGTTGCGCAGCATCTCACCGCCCAGCGACCACACCCCCGTCATCCAGTCGCAGTACAGGCACCAGATCAGGTCGTGCCCCACAAGCCCCCGGAACTTGTGGCGAGAGACGTTGATCCACTCCTCAGCCCGGTACCTCGGCAGCCGCACCAGCCACGTCAGCGGCGGGTACACGAAGTACTGCGCCACCCGGATCACCCAGAACACCGGCACCGCCCACGCCGTCCACCACACCGCCGCGTGGTTCCGCACGCGACCCACCTTGCGGTTCAGCGTGTGGACGATCCGCGGCCCGCGCCGCGCCTCCGGGTGCGCCAGTTCGTGCAGCACCGTCCACACCATCACCGCCCCGACCTGCCCGAGCAGCGCCGCGAGCAGGCCCAGCCCCGCCCCCAGCACGGGCGTCTCGGGCGACAGCATCGACCCCGCGATCGGGCCGACGATCATCGGCCCGGCCGTGAAGTACGTGATCACGAGGTCCAGCAGCGGGGCGCGGCAGAGCGCGCCCGACAACGCCCGCCCGGCAGGCCCCAGCCGCGGGATCAGGTGCAACACGCCCGCGCCCACGAGCATCGCACCGAGCGTGACGAGCAGGATGGCAAGCGATGGCGACATGCGCCCAGTCTACCCATCGCGGCATCGGCGCACGAAAAAGGGGCCGGCACGGGCCGACCCCTGTGAAGGACCAGTGTGACACGGACGATCAGCGACGACGCCGGCCGAGCGCCAGCACGCCGAGACCAGCCAGAGCCAGCGAGGCGGGCGTGGGGACCAGGTTCGCCTGCAGGCCGTCGTTGACCACGAAGTCGCCCGTGTAGACGACCGTCTTCACCGCGCCGATGCTGTTGAAGTTCCAGCCGAACCAGTGGAGCGTGCCGCTGAAGTCGGTGTAGTGCTCGGTCGTCGAGCCGACGAGGCTGCCGCTCGCGTCGTAGAAGTCGAACTGGATCGGGGCGGACGGATTCCCGAAGATCTCGGCCGCGCCCCAGTAGCCCCCGAAATCGGTGACCGGCGTGGCGAAGTCAATCTTCACGGGCTGCCCCGGGAAGCCGGTGTTGACGCCGGAGCCTTTCGTACCGTCGCTGACCTGCGCGCTCCCGTAGTTCCCCAGTCCGAAGGTCGCGCCGGCGATCGGCTCGTACACGACGATGATGCCCCCGGAGCCGGAGAACGGCGACGAGATCATGGCGTTCCCACCGAACGTCGAGATCGGGCCGTTCGCGTCCTCGTAGAAGTTCGCATTGTTCAAGTAGTTCTGGAAGCCCTCCCACGTCTCCGAGATGCCGCCCGAGAACGGGCCGATCGGGGTCTGCGCCGACGCCGCGGCCGCTGCGCAGGCAACCACACACGCAACTGTCTTCTTCATGTCTGTCCCTCTCTCTGAGGCTGATGGAAAGACCGCACGCGGTCGCCTCGAACCGCGCCGCCTGTCTGAGGCCGGATCATACCCGAACCTCAGCGCGCCGCTCAACCCCTGCGGGAAAATCACGGGAAATTGCCCGGTTGAAGTTCGGGTTGTGTCAGTGCAGCCCGAGCAACTCGCTCACGATCGGCCCGTACGCCACGATCAGGCCCGCGAACACCACCGACACGATCGAGATCAGTTTGATCAGGATGTTCAGCGACGGACCGGAGGTGTCCTTGAACGGGTCGCCCACCGTGTCGCCCACGACCGCCGCCTTGTGGTCATCCGAACCCTTCCCGTACACGTACGCCGACCCCTTGCCGTTGCGCCGGTAGTCCTCGGCCCGTGCCTGGATCGCCGAACGGATCTCCGAGGGCACCTTCTCGCGCGTCGCCGCGTCGTCCAGGAACATGTCCGCCGTGATCCGCCCGTAGGACTCGATCAGTTTCTTGGCGTTGTCCCACGCGCCGCCCGCGTTCGCCATGAACACCGCGACCGCGAAGCCCGACACCAGCCCCCCCGCCAGCAGGCCCATCACGCCCGGCACGCCCAGCACCAGCCCCACGAGGATCGGCACGAAAATGGCGAGCACCGAGGGGAAGATCATCTCCCGCTGTGCGCCCGCGGTCGAGATCGACACGCACTTGGCGTACTCGGGGTACTCCACGCCCTCGAACTCGACCCGCTTGGGCCACTTCTCCGGGTTGGCGACGTCCGCCTCGCTCATCCCCTGCGCCCGGAACGCCTCGCGCATCTTCGCGAACTGCCGCCGGCACTCGCCCATCATCGCGTAGGCGGCACGCCCCACCGCGTTCATCGTCAGCGCGCAGAACAGGAACGCCAGCAGCACGCCCATGAACAACCCCCCCAGCGCGCGAGGGTTCGTCAGCGTCACGCCGTAGAACTCGATCACGTCCTCCAGCGTGCCGTTGCGCGTCCCGATCACCTCGAACGCCAACTCGTGCTCGTGGTCCCCGTGGGCCAGGGTCTTCGACACCACGAACCGACGCGAGTCCGCGATCCTCGGCTCGCCCTCGTCCTCGTGCCCGTAGCGGGACAACGCGCGAACCTCGAACACCGCGCCCTTGCTCACGGTCTCCTCGAAGTGCACGCCCGCCAACTGGCCACGGTCCACCAGCAGCCCGCAGTCAACGTACGCCTTGTCCGCACCCGGCACCACGATCGCGAACCGTCCGTGACCGCTGTAGACCGCGTAGTCGCCCGACGCCGGCGCGGTGTACGACGAACGCGCCACGTACGCCTCCGCCTGGCGCGTCAACTGCACCTGCACGATCTGCACGTACGCCGCGAACAACGCCAGCGCGGTCAGCGCGGCCGACCCGATCGCGAACCCCTTCCCCGTCGCCGCCGTCGTGTTGCCCAGCGAGTCCAGCATGTCCGTCCGCTCGCGCACGTGCGGCGGCTGGCCGGTCATCTCCGCGTTGCCCCCCGCGTTGTCCGCGATCGGCCCGTACGCGTCCGTCGCCAGCGTGATGCCCAGCGTCGCCAGCATCCCCACCGCCGCGATCGACACGCCGTACAGCCCCATCAGGAAACTCTCGCCCCCCCCCGCGAACGTGAACGCCGCGATGATCGCGATCACCACCGTCAGCAGCGACGCCCACGTGGACTTCATCCCCTCCGCGATCCCCGCGATGATCACCGTCGCCGGACCCGTCAACGCCTGCGTCGAAATCCGCTTCGTCGGCGGGTGCTCGTACGACGTGTAGTACTCCGTCGCGTACGCGATCACGTTCCCCGCCACCAGGCCCGCCGTGATCGACAGCCCCAGCCGCCACCACGCCGTCCCGGCCTCGGCCAACTGACCGCCCGCGCTGCCGAGCAGCATGTACAGCAGCCCGAACGCCGCCACGATGATCAACGCAGACGCGACGTACACGCCCTTGTGCAGCCCCTTGAGCAACTGCGCGAACGTCGCGTTCTCCGCCGTGCGCACCGTGAAGATGCCGATCACCGAGCACAGGATCCCCAGCCCGGCGAGCGCGAGCGGCGCGGCCGCCAACTTGAACGCCAGCCCCTCCGCCCCCCCGCCCAGATTCGGGATCGAGAACGCCGCCGCCGCCCCCAGCGCCATCGTCGCCAGGATCGACCCGTAGTACGACTCGTACAGGTCCGCGCCCATCCCCGCCACGTCGCCCACGTTGTCGCCCACGTTGTCCGCGATCGTCGCCGGGTTGCGCGCGTCGTCCTCCGGAATCCCCGCCTCGACCTTGCCGACGAGGTCCGCCCCGACGTCCGCCGCCTTCGTGTAGATGCCGCCGCCCACACGCGCGAACAACGCCTGCGTGCTCGCCCCCATCGCGAAACTCAGCATGATCGTCGTCAGGTCCGCGATCCCGAAGTCCGTGAACATGTTCAGCACGAAGAACCAGAACGACGCGTCCAGCAGCGCGAAGCCGACCACGTTCAGCCCCATCACCGCCCCCGACCGGAACGCCACCGTCAGCCCGTCGTTCAGCGATTCCTTGGCCGCGTTCGCCGTCCGCGCGCTCGCGTTCGTCGCCATCCTCATCCCGAACCAACCGCACACGCCCGAGAGCAGGCCCGCCACCGGCACGCCCAGCATCGACAACGCCGGCTGCAGGTGCAGCGCGGAGAGCAACGCCAGGAACGCCACCAACGCGACGAACACCACCGCGACCACCTTGTACTGACGCACCAGGTACGCCATCGCACCCTCGCGCACCGCCGCCGCGATACGCACCATCTCCTCGTCGCCCTCGGACCGCTTCATCACGCTCGCCGTGAAGACGCGGGCCATCACCAACGCCGCGATCGCAGCGGCGGGCGCGAGGTAGAACACCGGCGGAACGTTCTCGATCGCGGCCAGCGTGGGGAGCATCGACAGGCTCATCGGCGTGGTCTCCGGGTCTGCAAACTGACGGGTGCCCCATGCCGCGACCGACCCGGCCGCGGCCCCGCGGGACTCGCGGGGAACACAGGGGGCAAAGCATAGCCCACACTAACGCAGCGGTGAACCCCACCCGGAGCCTCCCGCAACCAGCACCGAACTCCGAGCCGCGGGCTTCAGCCCGCGCCCAGGAACGCCACCGAATCCCACGCCCCCGCACACCCCGGACCACCCACAAACAAACACCCCCCGGCTCGGCGGGGGGTTCGGTCATCGATCGGTATGGACAAGGCCAACTCGGCCCAACGGCACGAGCCAGGGACTCACCGCGGCGGCCGAGGAGGACGCGCAGGCATCGTCTCCAGCCGAATCCGCCGGTTCACGGCCTTCCGCATCGCCCGGCGGCGACGCTCCGACGGCTTCTCGTAGAACTCCTTGCGCTTGATGTCCTTGGTCAAGCCCTCTTTCTCGCAGAGTTTCTTGAACCGCTTCATCATCTGCTCGACGGACTCGCCGCCACGGGACTTGATCCTGATCGCCATACCTGCTCCATCCTCTCGCCGGCCGGGGGCCACCCGTCGGGGCCAAGAGTAAAGGGACCCAGAACCCCGGGATCAAGCACCCCCCCAAACCGCAAAACAGAGCACGAAGCGCAAGCGAGTGCCCACCCCCGACTCGCCCCGGCGTGTGCTCTCCGACCGCGCCCGACACACACCCCACGCGAGCCGCAACCAGCACTCACTCGCGGAGCATCGGCCGAGCATTCAGCCCGACATGCTTGAAGGCCTCCCCTCCGCAGCAAACGACAAACCCCTGCGATCGCCGGGGTTCATGAAGCGAGGCGGACGGGACTCGAACCCGCAACCGCCGGATCGACAGGATCTTGTACTCACTCCTCTCTCGCCCCTCCGTCCGGCCCGTCCGATGTGTTTCCGCGAAGCCTTCCAACTCTCACAGGACATGGCACAGAAAATGGGGGAATGCTATCGGCTGTCTCCACATCGCCCGGTATAATCGGCCTTCACCCACACATGCTCCACGGAGGCCAAGATGCGATATCCACTGATCATTGCCATTGCGATGAGCACGTTCGTGAGCGGACCGTCCTTGGCCTCCGAGCCCACGATCGAAGCACAGTTGCTCAGCCCGCTCGGCCAGGGGTTCTCATATGTGCCATCGCCGGGGCCGGTTGACCTCGTGACCGTCGGTCCCTCGGGCAGCCGGCTGGCCGTCTACCGCGACGGCGAGGCCGGACCGAAGTTTGACGAGATCGTGACCACCGAGCCGACGCCTGAGGGCGGCGGTGGCATCGCGGTGGTCTTCAGCGCTGACGGCTCGAGGCACGCCTACGTCGGACGCGCGCGAGACAAGTTCACCCTGATCGTGGACGGCGAGGTGGTCGCGACCGGAAAGTACGACGGGAGCGCCAACACCGTCGCGGGCGTCGGCTTCAACGCTGACAACTACCTCTTTTACCGCATCCGCCAGCATGATGAGGCGGGGAACTCGCCGTGGCAGTTCGTCATGGACGGCCAGCCCTCGCCAGCTCTGGCGCCAAGTCAGTTCCAGGTCTTCCTCAGCCCGGTCGGTAAGGGGTACGTGCTCATCGGCACGCTCATGGAGACGCGCCAGCCGGCGGTCATCCGTGACGGGGAGGTCATCGAAGCGCGGGCCATCAACTTCATCTACCGCCACGACGGCAAGCTGTTCACGCAGGAGCTCGATCCCGAGACGAACGAAACCGTGCTCAAGCTCGAAGGCGAGGAGTTGTTTCGCGGCGACTACGCCGTGCAGGAGATCGTCCCCGCCCCCGCCGGCGAGACGTGGGCACTCATCGGCAACTCCCGCTCCCGTGGCCCCAATGCCCGCCTCGTCGTCAACGGCGAAGAGGTCCATGGGACGGTCTCGAACATGGTCGGCCGCAAGCGCATCTGGTACAGCGACGACGGCGCCCACTGGGCCACCATCATGCAGCCGCAGACCGGGCGACAGTACGTCGTCGTCGACGGCGAGCCGCAGAATGAGTACGGCGCGATCCAGGAGTTCGCCTTCTCCCCCGACGGCACGCGCCACGCCTACTGGGGCCGCTCGCCAACCGGCGCGTACCTCGTCATCGACGGAGAGGAGCAGGACGGCGTCTCCAGCCAGACCCGGCCAGTGGTGTGGGGCGGCGGCGGCGCCCATGTCGGCTGGGCCGAGCAAGCCACCAGTCCGGAACGCATCAGCGTCCTCTACGACGGTGCCCGCTACGTAGGCGACCATCAACTCGCTTGGGGCAGCATCGGCCTCAGCCCTGACGGCGCTCGCATGGCCGTCTTGCACGGCCCCACGCTCGTCGAGCTCACGAATGCCGGCGTGACGAAGCACGAAGGCTTCCAGGTCTTGGTGCGCCCGAAGGGTTCGACCGCACACGGCGGCTACCTCCCGATGCCCAACGGGTTCATGTTCTCGCCAGATAGCCGCCTCCTCGTCACTTGGGGCAACGACCAGCAAACCGGCCGCAAGGGTATCCTTGTCAACGGAAAGCTGGCGTTCGAAGCCCCGGGCATCGGGGTGCTGCGCATCGGCTTCTCACCTGATTCGAGGCATCTTTTCGTTGAAATCGCGGACTCCGGCTCCACACGAACGCTCTACGTCAATGGCGAGCCGGTCAGGCGCTCCGGCCCGCAGCCGTTCGAACAGCAGGAGTCGATGTGGCACATCGACGAAAGCGGCGTGCTGCGCTTCATGACCGCCGACAACGAGGGCATTAAGCGCGTGACGGTCACGCCGTCAGCCGATCGCTCCTTTGCCGATCTGATCGGAAACTGAACCGGCGCAGCTCGCGCGCCGAAGCCGACGGAGCAACGTCGCCGCTCGGAAGCGGCCCGCACAGGAGCATTCCTCCTCTACCCCGCCTTCGCAGGGTTCTCGCGATGAGCCGCGCGAGCATGTTGGCCTCCCGCCGACGAACCTCCGCGTAGAGCGTCCTGCTGTCCTCGTTGGCGTCCGCGAGAACCATGTCTCCGGACCCGATGTGTTCCAGCAGGGACCGGGCCGTGCTGGCTCCGCCCTCGTTGAGCGGCAGGACCGTGTGTTCCGGGAGGAACCTCCCACGGTGCCCCGGGCGTGGAGCTTGTAGCCCTTGCGGAACGGGCCGTTGGCGATCCCATCGCGGGCGTTCGGGTCACTCGAGTATTCCCTGACGGGCATGGCCTTGCCATCGAGGTACGAGAGCAGGTCCTCCCTGCCGCGTGCCGAAAGAATGGCGTGCAGCCGGGCACGCACGAGGAGGACTTCCTCCTCCTGGCCCGCGGCCTCTTCGAGGTGGACGAGAAGGGCGGAGTTCGCACCCGGAAGGATGCGCCGAACACCCTCCCCGGCATCGACCCCGCCGCTTGGATCGTCGCCGAACTCCACTCGAAGCGGCCATTCTGGTTCCCGACCTCGCAAGGTGGAGGCGCTCGCGGGGCCGGATTCATCCCGAGCGCCGGGGCGGATGATTCGTGCTTCAACCCGAACAGCCCCTCGTACTCGTTCACTCAGCAACTCACCCTCGAAGCGAAGTACGGGCCGGAGTTCGCGGACAAGGCCCGCGCCCGGTACCGCGGACGAGGAGGCGCACGATGAGCACCGCCACCACCCCGCGCGATCTGGTCCGCTCCGAAGTCTTCGACGCTTGCGCCGCGCACTACTGCCCCAAGGATGCCGCGTTCCTCGCGGGGACATTGCTTGACCCGATCCCCGACCACGCGGAGGAGGAGTTCCGGCGCACCGGGCTTGCCGACTTCCACCTCCGGGGCGGGACGCTCCCCGTGGGCGAGGTGCTCCGGCTCTTGGCGGACCACTTGGAAAGCCTCTGGGGTGGTCCGAACCCCGTCTCCTCCGCCCTCTGGCAACGGGGCTACGCGCTCTATCTGGAGTGGTTGGAGGAGCGGAACCGCGAGCATGAGGCGGAACTCTGGCGGATTCGGCATGACGTGGAGTAGTCCGAACCCCGTCCCGGTGCGGCTCGCGTAAACTGCCCCTCACACGGAGCGCCCCGCCTATGTCAAGGATCGGCAGTTTCTTCACCGTACCCCCGAACGAATGGCTATTCGCCACTCACGGGGATGTCATGGAAGCGAAGCGGCGGGCCACGGAGTGGCACACTGCCCACGGGACGTTCACCGGGGCCGAGCGCGTGATTGAGGAGTTCGTCCGACAGTGGGCGCTCCGTCAACTTCTCGCGGTCTACGGCTACCCCAAAGAGTGGATCGGCGAGCGGATCATCATTGAGGAACCCGTCAAGATGGGTTCCGGGGAGAAAGAGGCGGACATATCGCTCCGCAACGCGAATCGGCGGACGTTCCTGTACGTTGAAGTGAAAGCGTCCGGGGTGTCGGAGCAAGAGTTCCGCGACGCGGAGCGCCAACTCGAATCGTACCTCGCGTCCACCCATACCGCGACGATCGGCATGGTGACGGACGGAACCCGCGTCCGGTGCGTCCGCAAGAAAGTTGATCCCAACGACTTTGAGTACATCCCGGACATCCCCGGCCAAGAGGGAGGAACGGCGCTCAAAGCCCGGCTCGTGCGCGAACTCCCGAAGATGGGAGCGAAGGGGAAGACGGGACGTAACTCTTCAGCCGTCTGCAACGGCGTGACCCGAACAGTACCCGGCTTGCGCCCCGGCTGCTTCGGTGGTAGACAAGCGGCATGGGCACGGACGCCGCGATTCAGGCCGAGCTTCGCACGATCATTGACGCCGCACTGCGCGGCGAGGTGAGCGAGGAGCGTGCCGCCCGGGTGTACGAGCTCGGCCGCGACGCGGTGTGCGCCT
>Ga0232064_100107_pt1 | contig 19020 bp, 18 predicted proteins | sample LAC_MetaT_8_FD_169130 | JGI IMG/M metagenome (GOLD analysis project Ga0232064, IMG submission 169130) | Metatranscriptome of anaerobic ammonium oxidizing microbial communities from anammox membrane bioreactor (MBR) in UC Berkley... | ecosystem: Engineered > Bioreactor > Anaerobic > Unclassified ... | reverse complement strand
TGTCAGCGCCCGGAACCGATTCTGCTACTAAGGCATGGCCAGATTCATGATAAGCAATGATCTCCTGTTCCTTCCTGCTCATAACCTTTTTTTTCTTCTCGAGTCCGGCAATTACCCGATTTATTGCCTCTTCAAAGCTGTCCATTCCCACGCCGTCTTTTCCCATTCGTGCGGCGAGGAGCGCAGCTTCGTTGACCACGTTGGCCAGGTCTGCACCGACAAATCCGGGCGTCCGCGCAGCAATAATCTTAATGTCAACGTCCTTTCCAAGTTTCACGTTTTTGCAGTGTACCTTGAGTATCTCTTCGCGCCCTTTGATGTCCGGTCTGTCGACAAGGATGTGCCTGTCAAATCTTCCGGGTCTCAACAACGCCGGATCCAGTATCTCCGGCCTGTTCGTTGCGGCCATAAGGATAACGCCTTTTCTTGTGTCAAATCCGTCCATTTCAACGAGCAACTGGTTCAGGGTGTTTTCACGTTCCTCATGCCCGCCGGATATCGGCGTCGCAGCTCTCACCTTTCCCAGTGCGTCAATTTCATCGATAAAGATGATACAAGGCGCCTTCTCCTGACCCTGTTCAAATAAATCTCTTACACGGGCAGCTCCTACGCCCACAAACATCTCGACAAATCCCGATCCGCTTATCGAAAAGAAAGGTACCTTCGCTTCACCGGCAACTGCCCTGGCAAGCAACGTCTTACCTGTACCTGTGGGTCCCACCAGCAGCACCCCTTTGGGTATCTTTCCACCTAATCGCTGATATTTTTGCGGGTTTTGTAAATAATCGATAATTTCTTTTAATTCTTCCTTGGCCTCATCTACGCCAGCCACATCATCAAAGGTAACCCCGGTATCTTTATCGATATAGGGTTTAGCCCGGCTCTTGCCAATGGACATCAGCCCTGCCCCTGGTGCGCCTTTCCTCGTGCGTGCCATCAGGATTAAAAATATAATCATGGGAACGAACCATAGTAAAAATAGACTTTGGCTCCACCCGCTGTCGTTTGCTGCAGAAAATTTTACATTGTGCGCTATCAGCTCCTTAATCAGTTCTGTGTCTTCGACCTTTACCGTTGTTATACTTTTTTTTGGCTTCTGGCCTCCTTCTGCTTTCAAAACAGCCTTGATAGTCGTAGGATTTATAATCACTTCTTCAAGTTTGTCTTGTGAGACCAGTTTTTTGAAATCGCTGTAAGGTATTTTTTCTGTCTCTGAAAATATTGCAAATGCATTACGGTGTGTAGTTAGAATGATCAGGGAGAGAAAAAATACTATAAAAATGCGAGAGAGATGCCTTTTGATCATTTTATTAATTTCAATAAATTTTGCTTTTTTGAAAATGAAATGTACTATATCAAACAGTTGCAGTATCTTGCGTAACTATATCAGATTATATACGCCATTAGCAACGCAGAATTTTATTTGTCATTTTGGATTTCAAATCTTATCGGTATAATTAATAAAATTTGCGTTTTTTTGAATCAACCGGGTTTATAGCGGATGTATAGAAAAAAAAACAACGGTTTAAAATGTAAAAAACAGGTGTTTGTTTAAAATTTGGATTTTATATCTTATGTTCCAGCCACATTATATTAGTTTGTATAGAACAGGCAGGCTCAGTGAAAGAATTGAAGAGGCGCGAAAATTATTACACGATTGCCAGATATGTCCGCGCCGGTGCCGGGTTAACCGCTATGAAAATGAGTTAGGGGTATGTGGGATTGGTAAATTACCAAAAATTTCCAGCTATAATCCGCACTTCGGTGAAGAACCGCCGCTGGTCGGCACTCATGGCTCAGGCACAATCTTCATTACCTCATGTAACTTAGGCTGCGTATTCTGCCAAAATTATGATATCAGCCATCTGAGAGATGGGTATGAAGTTTCTTTTGAACGGCTTGCGCAGATGATGATCGAATTACAAAACCGGGGCTGTCATAACATCAATTTTGTTACTCCAACCCATGTCGTACCGCACATTCTCCAAGCGCTTCCGATCGCCATCAAAGAAGGGTTACGCATCCCGCTCGTTTACAATACCGGTGGCTACGACCTCGTGGAAACCCTGCAATTGTTGGACGGGGTTTTTGATATCTACATGCCGGATTTTAAATTTTCTGATAGTGATGTTGCCGCCAAATGGTGCAGGGCCAGGAACTACCCTCAGGTGGTCATGGAAGCTATCAGGGAGATGCACAGACAGGTAGGCGACCTTGTGGTAAACGCCCGCGGCATTGCGGAACGGGGGCTCATCGTCCGGCATCTGGTTATGCCTAATGGATTGGCGGGAACCCGTAAGGTCATGCAATTTCTTGCCCAAAAAATTTCTTCCCATACCTATGTAAATATTATGGATCAATATCATCCCTGTGGTCTCGCCCGCAAATATCCGGAGATCAACCGGTGTATTAACGAGAAAGAATTCGAGGATGCCCTTCGCATAGCCCGCGAAGAAGGTATCACCAGGTTAGATGGTCAGGCAATTTAACATGGTTTTTTACCCTCGTCCAAATTAAATTTACTGTATCGGAATTTTCATTGTATTTAAGCGGGTTGCAGGGTGGCGCGGACAAACGAGTTTGTCTGTGCCACCCTGTAACTCAAGATATAATCCGCCAGTGGGGCCAATAAATCCTTGTTTTGTGCGGCCTCTTATGAATGTCTACAAACCAAAACCTGGAGTTTTGAGTTGCTGCTCCTACAAGAGATAAATGTCCGTATTGGACATCCATGATGGTTTTTATTTGACAATAATACCAAAAAAGTTAAAAATGCGTTTATTTCGGCAATAGAAACATTCGACAAGGGCAAACCCCGAGTGATCGGGAGGCGCAAAGGAAAGGGTCTTTCAGCGTACAGGGACGTACGGGGACACAGAGGCAGGGTCCCTTAACACATTAAGGAAATGGCTTTGGAAAAGACAGCCTTACTGACGAAGATGTTTTCATGAATATCTTTGCAGTAAGGCTTTTTTATTATAGAAAGGAGAGAGAATAATGGAAAGGAGATATTCCGTACGCGGTTTTCTTTTTCTGGTAATTTTATTTTTTGTTAGTACAACATTTATCGGGTTTGTGTCTGTTAATAAGGGGTATGCAGTCCCGGCATCGCCTGAGATTCGTACTTTGGTACAAAGGGATGGCTCTTTAATTAGAGCAAAACAATGGGGCGATGAAAACCATCATGGATGGAAAACAGAAGATGGTTATTCCATTGTATTTGATGAAAAATTAGAAAACTGGACATATGCTGTTCATGATTTAACCGGAAACCTTATATCTTCTTCAAAGGTTGTGGGAAGAGATGATTTACCTGCGAATAGTTACCCGCATTTGAGACCCTTAGAGAAATTTCTCTCAAAAAAAATTCAACGCAAAACAAGCAAAGAACTGTTGATTGAGTCTGAATTTTATCAGAAGGTTGTACCATTAACCGGAACGGCAAAAATTCCCGTTATCCTTATAAACTTCAAGGACAGGCCTTATTATACATACACAAAGGGGGATTTTGACTCCCTTCTCTTCAGTTCTGGTACGCACAGTATGAAAGACTATTATGAGGAAGTATCCTACGGTAAGTTCAGCGTTTCTGGTGGTTCTGGCGGCGTAGTTGGTTGGTATACAGCTTCGCAAAATCACGACTATTATGGGCAAAACGATGTTTATGGTGATGATATGTGGCCAGGCGATCTCGTGTATGAGGCGGTTCAAGCTGCGGATGACTATATTGATTTTGCTGAATACGATACGGATAACGACGGTTATGTTGATGTAGTAGATATAGTTCATCAGGGAACAGATGAAGCTGCAGGCGGAAGCGCAACGGATATATGGTCTCATCGCTGGAGTTTAAATGGCGCCCAGTACTATGGTAGAAGCAACTACGGTGCGTATACCACGAATGATAAGAACTCTAAAGGAAAGTATGTTAAAATAAACGATTATCTTATAGTAGCCGAAAAACATTATGATAACACACAGGAAACAGTTGGTGTTTTTGCCCATGAATATGGGCATGCACTCGGCCTGCCAGACCTTTACGATACAGACTATAGTTCTGAAGGTATAGGAGAATGGAGTCTGATGGCAGGGGGATCCTATAATCAGACGTCAAGATATGGTGATCGCCCGGCACATTTGGACCCATGGTCAAAATATTTCCTTGGCTGGGTGACTCCTACAAAGGTTATGGGGGATCTTATAAATGAACCGATAACGGCAGCGTCGTCTGCCTCTGATGTTTACCAACTTCTTAGCGGAAATCCATTATCGGGGGAATACTTTTTGGTAGAAAACAGGCAAAAATCTGGGTTTGATGCCGGATTGCCAGGAAATGGTCTCCTCATCTGGCATATCGATGGAAATGTTATTTCAAATAAGCTATCGAAAAATAAGGTAAATAACAACGAATGCTATCCGCCAAATAATTGCGCCAGTAATCATTATGGTGTGGCGCTTATACAAGCAGATGGTAATTGGGATTTGGAAAATGGCATTAATAGGGGAGACTCGACAGACCCCTGGTCAAGTGATTTGGGCAAAACATCATTTACGAATATTTCTTCGCCCAATAGCAAACTTTATAATGGAAGTGATTCTAACATAAGTGTAACAGAAATTAGCAGTTCTGCCTCTACTATGACTGCAACGTTATCAATGCAAGGTGTTGTTCCGCCGCCAGGCACGCCGACACCCACTCCTACGGTGACATCAACCCCGGGCACGCCGACCCCAACGCCATCGCCAACTGTTACAGCTACGCCAGGCACGCCGACACCCACGCCTACGGCAACATCAACCCCGGGCACACCAACGCCATCGCCATCGCCAACTCCGGAACCTTGCAAACCGAAAAAACTTAAAGTGAGTCCAAACCCTTTAAAACTTGCAAAGCTGACGAGTGCGCAAGAAACCGTGACCTTAACCTGCAAAAAAGGTTTACCATCGGCAAACCGTTTGGTGAAGGTTAAAATCGTGAGTGGCAAAAAACGCGTGACGGTTTCGCCAACCACGAAAGAGACTGACGAGAATGGTCAAACCACGTTTACAATTACCGCTACCGAGAAGACGGGTAATGCAGTAGTGCGATTCAAATATAAAAACCTGACGCGTGATGTAACCGTAAAGGTGAGATAGAAGTAGTTATTCATTGATACGGGCTTGGTACGATGAACAATGAAAAGGGCCGAATCTCAATTCAAAGGCAAAAAAATGGCCGTTCTGTTTTTTGAAAGGAATTTTCTATAGTATTACTTTGTAAAAACTTCTTTTTTTTGTAAGTTTTTTACCACCCTTTTATCCCCTCCTTGCGAAGGAGGGGATAGAGGGGTGGTTATCTTTGATTGCGACTGTGCTACACTATGTATGATCTTATTGTCATTGGCGGTGGTCCTGCAGGCATGATGGCCGCAGGCCGTGCGGGCGAAAAGGGGAAGAAGGTTATTCTCCTTGAAAAAAAAGACCGCATGGGCAAAAAGCTTCTCCTGTGCGCAACAGGGCGGTGTAACGTAACCAACACGGCATCGTTGGATCAATTCATAAAGGCATATGGAAGGGGAGGCCATTTCCTGCGCACGGCATTAGAAACGTTTGACAACGAAAAATTGCGTTCGCTCCTTTTGTCATACGGTGTAGAAACGATTGTAGAAAATAAGGGGCGGGTCTTTCCTAAAAGCCAGAGGGCGGATTCTGTTTTGCAAGCGCTTGAGGCTTATATGCATGACCACAAGGTAAAGATACAAACACATTCACCCGTCGTGCGGCTAAACTTTGAAGGTAATCGCATATCGGATGTGGAAACCAGTCAAGGAAATGTTTTTGGTAAAAATATTTTGATTGCAACAGGGGGGCTTAGTTATCCTGCCACCGGCAGTAGCGGGGATGGTTATAAATTTGCCTCTTCTGCGGGTCATACCATTTGTCCCACGTATCCCGCTATCATTGCCTTTGAAACGGTGGAAAGCTGGGTAAAATCCCTGCAGGGTACTCCCATTAAAAATGTACATGTTACAGCCTATCAATCTGCCAAGAAGATTGCCGAACAATTTGGCGAGGCGCTTTTCACTCATTACGGTCTCTCTGGTCCAACCATTCTGGATATGAGCAAGCGCATGGTTGAGTGTTTGCAAGACGGTCCCGTGAAAATACGCATCGACCTTAAGCCCAAACATTCGCCGGAAGTACTTGAAGGTCTCCTCCTGGATAAAATCAAACGGCACGGTAGTAAGGCCATAAAATCTTGTCTTACTTTTTTCATTCCCGAAAAATTAACCTCCATTTTTGTGAATCTCTGTAACCTGGAACCTAACAAAAAGGCGTCTCAAATAACGGTATCTGAAAGAAGGAAGATACTGAAACAGCTCAAAGGACTTTGTCTCACCCTGATACGTCATCGTCCTGTCGAAGAGGCCATTGTAACGGCTGGTGGTGTAAATTTAAATGAAGTTAACGCGAAGACGATGGAATCCAAACTATTGGAAGGCTTATATTTTGCCGGAGAGGTGTTAGATATTGACGGTCCTACAGGGGGTTTTAATCTCCAGGCGGCATTTTCAACCGGATACCTTGCCGGAAATTCTGTTGATTAAAATTTAGGGTATAGATACATGAACCAAATTAGCTCATAAAAGAGTTGAAAATATATCACCCTCCCGTAATTCCACACATCGTTCGACTGAGCGTTTGTCTGGGCTTACGCCGAAGACTCACGATGAAGTCAAGAGAGAAAGTTCTTTTGCCATTTATTAGAAAGGGTAAGGGCCCTGGTGAGAGGAATTTCCGTGCCCATTACAGGTAATTTATATGGGTGTAAAACTTACCCCTATTATTATGAAAAAAGAGATACATTTAGTTAAAAAATTTATCAATTTGCGACAATTAACTTCTCTGTCTCTTGATCGATTTTCCGTGAAACTTCTTGAATCGCATCAACTTCTGCTTCTTCAAAATACGGTTCGCCGCACTGATTACATACCCATGCCGGAATAGCATCAAACAGCAAGTGATAACCCTTTCTGTCAATGTGAAAAGGTGCTGTCTTTCTTACCATCTCGCCCTGGCAGTAAATGCATTTCCTTTCTTTTTCCTCTTTTTTTAAATTATCTTCCCACTGTTCACGATCAGGAAGATATGCTGTTATTATTGCAAGGTAATCTTCTTTTGGTGAACAAACAACATGTATTGCCCGCTCACTATCTCCATAACCAAGAATTAAACAACTACGTCCTCTGGCGTCTTCCTGATAATCCTCAATAAGTCCACCGTTATTGATTACCCGATGAACCTCCGATGTGCTAATCATCCTGTCTGTTCGCGACATCTGCCGAATTGCATGGGATAAAAATATTAATTTTCTAACGATAAAGTTCAGCGGTGTGCGGTAGCACGCCCACGGGAATGTCTTGTTATGCCGTAATCTTTTTGATTTCGGATGGCAATCTATTAATAATAAGTTCCTTCAATTTTACTTTACTGCTGGCATTGTCTATATCAATGCCTACTAATTTACCCTCATCATCGTAATCAAGCACTATACCTTCTGAAATTTCCGTGCTTTCAACACTTACTTTTTCTGAAAGGTCAATATAAAGAGAATCGGTTTCGGGGTAGTATGCTAATTTCATGGCTTAAACCTCCTGTCCGGAAATGCATTATGAATAGTTCTTTTATCCTCAAGGGTAATGACTCGTAATATCTTTACTCCAAGTTCTGATATTGAACCCCAAAACCTGAACCGATTATGTTCTTGAGGTTCAACTTTAATCGGATTTTCAATAACTTGAATACACCATTCTTTCTTGAGATATGGACGCTTTCTAATTATCTCATTTTCAAAATATTCAGTGAATTTATATTTGTCCATTTACCAATATATTTCATCTACATTTTTTATGGCATAACAAGGATTATACAGTCTGTATAATCCAGCCTACAACCCATCGACCGGGCTTCGGATATCGTAACTCTCTTTGACCACGAAATAGGTATAGATTATCGTTGTGTTAACGTCATTGGCGAAGACTATCAGAGATTGTCGTTTACCGTTTTACAATGTCAAGATTCTTTGTATTAAGAGATAATATGAAATTGTTTTTTCTCTCAGAAGGGATGATAATACAAAAAAGGAAGAAGAATGCAAGCCTTTTTCGTTTCTTCTGGGGAAAGAATTGGGGGGTAATCGCTCCAGGCTATCCGGGAATTGGTATTTTAGTAAATTCATGTGTTATGAATAAGAAAGATAAAAAGGTAACGATTGTTGTTATACCGGAAAAGGTTTATAGAGTGTAATAATATTATCTGGATTAAGAGGTTTGACAAGGAGGAACCCGTTCTATTAATTGCGATTTCTTTTCTGGTGTAAGTTTTGTTTCCAATTTCCAGCCAGGTATGGCGTGTTTATCCTTCTGTTTGATAAGAAGCCACTCGTTTCCCTTTGCTTTTCCCTTTAGATGAATGAGGGTGAAATTGCCTTTGAGGATTCTACCTTTGAGGGAAAAACTCATTTTGTCATTTTGCATATCAATGGGGACGTAGGTTCCACTGTCCCAGACAACTACGGCGCCTGCTCCGTATTGGTCCTGTGGAATAATACCTTCAAAATCGATATATTCTATAGGATGGTCTTCTACCTGCACTGCCAGACGTTTTTCTGCCGGGTTCATAGAAGGACCTTTAGGAATAGCCCAGGAACGAAGCACTCCCTCCATTTCCAATCTAAAATCATAATGAAGATGAGTAGCGTCGTGTTCGTGGACAACAAATCGGTGGCTCATAAGGGTATCTGATTACCGCTCACGTTTTCAACAGCAAAGACCAGTGAAAAAACTTAAAAGAAAATTTTGTCATAACACATTGGCATTATGGAATGTTGTCCGGTTAGAAATTTGTGAGTACGGTTTTGTTATGCCTGAACGCTTTTTGTGGGTCTCCAGTTAATCCTGAACTTCCTGGATTCCCGCTAAAAACATGCGGGAATGACATCCCGAGAGCCATAAAACAAGAGGCGCAAATTTCTAACCGGACGTACCGGATATTTTGAAAGTCCAACTAGAGATCTTTAAGATCGAAATTATCCCATTGTTTTTGGGATCATACCAATTTATAGGTGCATTCGCCACAGCAAAAAAATCCGTTTCTCACATTAAGACAAACAAGCACATCTACAATAGACAGAATAAAACCTATCGTTCTATCCAACATTCATGGAACTGTTACCTGAATCTTTTATGGTTCGTATCTTTCTACAAAATTTATAGCAAAAAGCATTATAGGGTCGTATGCCAGCTCATCGCCCGCAATAATTGCCATCTTGTCTTTGGCAGGGACAAAGGGTAAGCCTGTTCTCAGATAGGATCGGTCAAACAAAGATGAGCCCTTTGATGTGAAATACCGGTTAATAAACCGAGAGGAATATTACCAAGTATGGTATCCTGGTAGCCGTTACTATTTTATGGCGATTATTCACGATAGAAAGCTAATTTTCAAAATACACGGTAACATTTCCTGGTTACGAGCGGTCTTTCCCCCATGAAACGTACTAATCATTTTACCATTGCTGGAATAGTAATGTTGCATATTTTGTATGAATAATTCTCTCGCAAAGTCTATGAAGCATTTTTCAAGATCAAACATTCAATACATAGCGACATAAGTTTACACCTGCCTGTCTTTCCGGGATTGACCTGTAGTCCCGTATTTTTCTGGATTCCTGCTTCCGCCGGAATGACATGTTCGTATCTGATTCATGACGCTGTGTATATTATCATTCGCCATTCATTATCCCTTGTTTGATATAAGAATTCTTATAAATCTAAGACATGAAGTACTGGGTGCCTATCATTTCAACCTGATAAAAATATAAAAGACATATTCATTCTTGTGAGGTTACTGTCCCGGGGTGTATCGTGCCAGATCTTTGATCTGTATCTCCTTATTAAAAATTATAAGAAGTCTTTCGAAACATGTCTATTCAGTTCAAATGTGATATGTATTGTATTTTATAAAAGTAATGGTATGATAAGGTATTAAAATACGTATAACCGTTTTGGCTCTTTGAAAGGAATTTTCCACGCATTTCTTGTGTACGGTAAAAGACGAAACATTTGCCACCTTGAGACACACCCCCAGCCCCTCTTTTTAGAGGGGAGAGCAGGAGTCCTATCTGGAAAGAGGGGATTTCGGGGCGTGTTTGATAGGAGCAAACGTCTTATCTTTTATAACGGGCAGCACCTTAACGTTGCTGGGATCTTTCAAAAAACTGGATGGTTACAAAAACTTTAAGGATTGCATTATTAACGATAAGAGGTAATGAAAATAGAATATGAATTGCTCGAAAACCAATAAAAATGAAGACATTCAAGAAGACATGCAACCCTGGTACAAGGAGGGGTTGAGGTTTGAATGTCAGCGGTGTGGCAGGTGTTGTCGTGGTGAGCCTGGTGTCGTATGGGTGAATAAAAAGGAGATTGAAGAAATATCTGCATTTCTGGGTATTACAAAGAACGCATTTGCCAAAAACTATTTGAGGAGTGTTAATGACCGAGTCAGTCTGGTTGAATACGGTAACGGTGACTGTGTCATGTATGATAATGGTTGTAAGATTTATGATGTAAGACCTTCCCAGTGCAGATCGTTTCCCTTTTGGACATCGAATTTGGAAGATAGGTCTGAGTGGGAAAAAGTAAAGAAGACATGTCCCGGTATAGATAAAGGGAATTTGCATACCATCAAAAGTATAGAGGACAATGTAAAAATCTATGAAGGACGGTTTCGTTGATATGACCGCACAAGAACCATTAGGAGAAATAAACCTTTATTCAGAATTTGTGCTTCTCTATCAACATTTGGAAAAAGAGCTAACACGGATGAATCCGGGTTGTAACCGGTGTGGAACATGCTGTAACTTTAGCGCATTTGATCATGTGCTTTATGCGAGTGCAATAGAAGTTGACTTTATTACGCGGAACGTGGAAGTCCCTGATTTTAAGATCTCTGACAACAGGTGTCCTTTTCTGAAAGATAATCAATGCAGCATTAGAGACTTTCGAACGCTTGGATGCCGTGTTTTTTATTGCAATCCTCATTACAAAGAAGTTTTATGTGGCATGTATGAAAAGTATTATCAAATGATCAAGGAATTAAGCAGGAAGTACAATATTCAGTGGAAATACCTGCCTTTTCTACATCAACTTGCTGAATTCAAATCAGAAACAACAACTGCCCATTGACACCTCCCGACTCGCCGTGATTTTTAGCCTTAAAGCACAGGGGAAAAAGTTTGACTTGTTTTGTATAAGTATTATACTTATGACAAAGAGACTCAGTTTCAATTAGCGTGTTGTTTGAGAATTTCAAAGTTGCGGTTGTAGCGTGAACTAAAGTTCGTGCTACGTTAAAAAATAGTCGAAGACCTGTTTTAAGAGTAGGAATGAACAAATGTCTGTAACGGATATAAATAAATATAAGGTTGCCCTGGTTGGAAATCCAAATGTTGGAAAAAGCGTAATATTCGGTCTATTAACTGGAAAATACGTGACAGTATCAAACTACCCGGGGACAACAGTAGAGGTATCACGTGGTACTTGCAGTGGCTTGGGAGGAGGCATTGAAGTAGTGGATACGCCGGGGGCAAATAGCCTGATTCCTCTTTCTGAAGATGAAAGTGTCACAAGGGATATGCTTTTAGAGGAATACAAGAAACACGTTGTCCAGGTAATGGATGCAAAGAATCTCCGCCGCGGTCTGTTTATTACTACCCAGCTTGCAGAGATGGGGCTACCGGTCGTGATAACTTTGAATATGTGGGATGAACTCTTAGACAGGGGAATGAATATTGATGTAAACGCCTTGCAGGAGAAGCTGCAAGTTCCAATCATAAAAACTATCGCTACTCATAGGGTGGGGGTAAGCGCACTATTTAGTTCTATACCGAATGCAAAGGTCCCTAATCTTTATATTGATTACGGAAAGGTAATCGAAGAAGGCATTTCAAAGATAGAAAAAATATTGCAGGGTAATACGACAGTAAATGAGCGGGCGCTGGCGATAATGCTATTATCAGGCGATGAAGTCCTCGAAGAAAAATTACGACGGAAATTTATGGATCGTATATTTGTTGAAATCCACAGCGTTCGGAATGATGTTCAGGCGCATTTTAGCAGTCCGTTGAGTTATGTAATTAACATCAAACGTGCAAATTATGTGGATACCTTAGTTAAGAAAGTGACGCTTAACCTTAAGAAGGAAAAAGAGACTCATCCAATTACGAGAGGTATATTTTTTTATTTCCTTGTGCCAGCAGCTTCTTTTTTCATGGGATATAAGCTCATGGCTTTATTAATGTATATCATTTCATCCCGGTTTTCTCTCAATGGCGGTTTAATTTTTATGTTACCACTTGTCGTTGGCGGCATCTCATCCTTAGGGTTTTCAGCGTACCTCTATTTAAAAGAATACAAGACGAAGAGTACCATTGCAGGGGCATTGGGGCGTATTACCATGCATCCGGTAGCAGCCTTCCCGCTCTTGGTTATTATTTTATGGATTGTTTATAAGCTGGTGGGCGAGTTTGGTGCGGGAACATGTGTAGATTTCTTTGAGGAAAAGGTCTTTGGCCGATCCCTGGTGCCTTCAGGTGGTTTTGACATATCCATATCTCTCCCTTTTATTCACAAGACGTATATTTTTACCCACATTAATTTTCAGGGATTCAATTATTATTTTGGACTGCTTGCGCAGAAATTGGTGGATAAAGACAATATTATATTTGAATTGTTTTTGAATGAACAATCTGGTTTAGTGCAAGTGGGGCTTACCTATGCGATTGCCATAGTTTTTCCCATTGTCGGGTTTTTCTTTCTGGCATTCGGAATTATGGAAGATAGCGGTTATCTCCCACGTCTTGCCGTTATGGTGGATAAGATATTTAAGCGCATAGGGCTAAATGGGAAGGCCGTTCTTCCGATGGTGCTGGGTCTGGGATGTGATACCATGGCGACCTTGACAACCCGCATCCTGAATACAAAGAAAGAGAGAATTATTGCTACGTTGTTGCTGGCATTGGCAATCCCGTGTTCTGCGCAATTAGGGGTTATTTCAAGTGTACTGGGTAGGGTTTCGGGAATATATTTTGCCTTGTATGTTTTTATTATTTGTACACAGCTTCTTCTTGTTGGTTATCTGTCATCCAAGGTCTTACCAGGTGCTCCTTCAGATTTTTTGATGGAGATACCGCCGTTTCGGATGCCCAAGGTATCGAATATTCTTGTCAAGACATTTTATAGGATCCATTGGTTCTTAAAGGAGGCGGTACCCTTATTTATGGTGGGTACTCTTGCATTATTTGTGGCAACAAAAGTGGGCATACTCTCTTTCGTGGAGAGAATGGGAGCGCCAATTACCCGGAATTTTTTGGGACTTCCGGCAGAAACAACACATGGGTTCATCTTGGGATTCCTGAGAAGGGATTACGGCGCCGTGAGTATCTTCAAGACATTGGAAGAAAAAGGGGGAAGCGGAGGTATTGACCCAAAACAATTATTAGTCTCGCTTGTCGTAATTACGTTGTTTATACCATGTCTCGCCAATTTTTTAGTGATGATTAAAGAGCAGGGCGCAAAAACTGCATTTTTAATGTTTGCGTTTATCATGCCATATTCGATACTTATTGGCGGTATTTTAAGGGTTATTTTACAACAGTTTCCATGAATGCGAATACGTGCGAAGATTATATCCATCTCTCACAATGCTGCAAAGGTGTGTATCATCAAAGAAAATACCGCATGTGAAAGTTGTTCCGCCTGTCCGAAAAAAATGGGGATACAGGACATTATAACGGTGGCTGCGATAGATGGAATTCAGGTTGGGCAGGAGGTTGTATTACGCGAAGGCAGGAATTGGTTTACAAAAAATAAGATGATAGTTGTATCGCTTGCCTTTGTGCTGGGAATGATATTGTCGGAGGTATTATCGGCGTTAGTATCATTCGGCACGTATCATGCAGAAATTGACTTGCTTGGCGGCGCTTTAATAACAATAATTGTAGTAATTGTACTGCGGATCAAGAGTCCAAAATACCTTTTTAGGATAGAGATGATAGAAGGGGGGAAGAATTAAATATGGCCGAACCTAGTCAAGAGGAGATTCTGGAGTTGATATGGACACTAGATGAAGAAAGCGGAAAAGTCGAAAGAGATACATTAATAAAAAAGATACATCTCCCCGTAGCTGAACAAATATTGGATACCCTCATTTCCGAAGACTACGTGACAATATCGGATAATGAAGTAACGTTAACTAAGAAGGGCATAGCAAACGCGCGGTTGATTATCAGAAGGCACCGATTGGCGGAAAGGTTGTTGAATGATGTCCTGGATGTAAAAGAAGATGTTATGGATTCCAGCGCATGCAAATTTGAGCATATTCTGGATGAGGAAGTCACAGCCAGTATATGTACTTTGTTAGGACATCCGGTAACCTGTCCTCATGGAAAGGCTATTCCGGCGGGAGAATGTTGTGAAAAGGCGAATAAGGAGATACGGCCAGTGGTAATGCCGTTATCAGATTTAAAATCAGGGGATGATGCGAAAATAGCTTATATTGTAACAAAATATCATGGACGACTCGATAGACTTTCGTCCATGGGTTTATTGCCCGGTGTTCAAATCCACCTGCATCAACGGCAGCCGACATATGTTATTCAGATGGGTGAAACACAAATTGCCCTTGACACTGCTATTGCACGGGATGTATACGTACGCCTGGTGTAATATTTGTATTCCCGCCAGTACGCTGATGATTTTTGATTCGTCAGACTCGTCTAAAATTTCTACAAAAGTAGAAAAAGCACACAGCAATCGTTTCCCCAATCGTTATATATCTAAAAACAGAAAAATTGATATTTAAGATATTTCGTAACGCTTTCGTTTTTTGAAATATTTCAATAAAAACAAGGTTATTACGTGCTGCGTAGGGGGCAGATTTCAAACCTGCCCCTACAATACAATGTTATTCATACAGAGAATATTTCAGTTGTGTATTTCGTGGATACATATGCTTATCTCATGAACATAATGTAGATTGACTTTTCTTAAAATCAACATGAAATAACGAGGCATATCATTTGCATCATCAAAGTAATAAATTGGATGCTGGAAAAATTGATTTAGAATCGTGGAGTTATCCTTGACCTGCAGGGAAACTCCATTATGCCGAGATGCTGGATGATAAAATTAAAAAAGTTTTGACGATAAATAATTTTAATTTTGTGGGGAGTTAAAGAGCATGGATCCCGGTGCACTGATTGGAATGATAATTGGTGGCGCATTAATCTTGGTGTCGATTATATTTGAAGGTGGCGCCTCAGCAATACCTGGCTATATTAATATCCCGGCGATGATGATTACCGTGGGAGGTACGCTGGCAGCAACTCTCATAAGATATCCGATCCCTATGGTAGTTGGCGCAATCGCTGTGGTTAAAAAGACGGTTTTTGTAAAAATTGGCGTGGCTGAGGAAACGATTAAGCAGTTAGTTGAGTATTGCAAGATCAGCCGCCGTGAAGGTCTTTTAGGGCTGGAGAAAGAAATCGAAAAGATTAATGACGAGTTTCTGATCAAAGCGATACGGTTATTGGTTGATGGTTCTGACTCTGATACTTTGAGAAATATTCTCGGAACAGAGATCGATAATGTTCGGCAACGACATACGGCCGGCAAGGGGATTGTTGAATTTGCAGGAACGATATTTCCTGCCTTTGGTATGATTGGAACTGTGTTGGGACTTATAGCAATGATGAGAAAACTTGATGATCCATCGCATATCGGGGAAGCTATGGCGGTAGCCTTTATTGCAACGTTTTATGGCGTTACTTTTTCTAATCTCGTCTTACTACCGCTGGGTGGCAGGTTGGACACCTTAAGCAAAAAGGAGCTCTTCCTGAAAGAAATCGTTGTGGAAGGTGTAGTCTCCATTCAGAAAGGCGATTCACCTATGATAACAGAGGATAAATTGAAATCCTTCCTGGAACCAAGGGCAGCGAACAAATTGTCCTCAGGTTCGAAAGAAAAGGAAAAAACATAATGAGTGACGAAGGAGGTTCCTCAGGGGGGCACGGAGGTCCGGTATGGTTGCTTACTTACTGTGATTTAATCACGTTGCTTGTAGCCTTTTTTGTAATGCTAATCAGCTTTTCCACGATCAATGTGGAAAAATACAAAAAGGATATTCCAAAGATTGAGGAATCTTTTGATCCAACCCTTTGGTCTGCCCGTTTTAAAGGCATTTTTGAAGAAGGCGAGATGTCAAAAAGCGAAAAACCGTTTTCAGGGAGGGATGGGGAATCTTTAATGGAAGGTGGTAGAAATCTGTTGGCAGCCCTCTCCGAAAAGGATTTGCAGATAGAGGAAGAGTCTGAAATGGAAGATCAATCTATAGAAAATTCCATTGACTCTGGACAGGTATATAATTACCTATCAGGCTTTGTAAAAGAAAGTGGGTTGGCAAAATATCTTGATATAGAAGACGTAAAGATAGGATGTAAGATAAAAATACCTGTAGGCGTATGTTTTGAAAAAGGAGAGTCTGCATTGAAAAGAGAGGCGTATGGGGTCTTTCATGAACTGGGTATCGCGTTGAAAACGGTGAGAGGCAAAATTGTAGTTGGTATTAATGCGGGGAAGATTCAAAGACGAGACAGGCTATTTACCGCAGAGACAGCGATGTCATTAGATAGGGCGGCTAATATTTGTGACTTTTTAGCAACAAAGGAAAAGATAGAACCGCAAAAGATTGCGATAGCTGGGTATCATAGTGCAGGTGCGGAAGAACAAAATATGGTCACAATTATGATATTTAAAAAATAAATTCAACGATTCCATACAGATATTTCGAAAAGGCATGTCATCAACCCCTCATCAATCGCACCACAAGAAGAAAAAAATACATGCTTCAGGTACGCCGGATCTGTTCTGGACATCCTATGGTTCTGTGATAACGATCCTCTTGGCCTTTTTTATCATATTTCAAGTCAACTTTACGGAAGAGAAGAAAAAAGAATTTATTGAGGAGTTTAAAAAATCGTCACAAAGAAGTATGATAACCTTGGGTATGGGAGGAATAATGCCTAGCTGGAATGCGGGCTCCGTCGAAGATATCCATAAAATGAAGTATATCTATCCCGACAGTAAAAACGAACTGTCTGAGAATGGGGACAAAGGGGTCGTTCCCTTTGACAAAGAAGAGGAACAAATACCGGCGACAGTAATTGTCCAATTTAATGAAAACGATACCACGTTATCTACCGACGGAAAACGCTCTTTAGATAATTTAATCAATTTAATCGGAGAGAGGCCCTGCTCACTTATCATTGAGGGACATACGAGAAAAAATTTTATACCTTCAAAAGAATACAATACCTGCTGGAAACTTTCCCTGGATCGTGCTGAAGAAGTCGCAAGGTATCTTCATAATAAAGGAAATATCTCTTCGAAAAGGTTGATTACCATTGGATATGGAAATAATAAACCTTTGATAAAAGATATGAGGAATGATTACTATAACGATCGGGTATCCATTATCATAAACATATTGAAATAGTGTGCATTTTATTTTTGACTGTTTTTCTTTTGGCTTGACAACCCCAAGCAGGTGTGATATTAATTCCATTACTATGAAAAAAATGCAAAATTTACTGGGAAAGATCTTTGGGATAGGTGTTCTTCCTGTTATGTTTGTTGTGTGCAATATAAACACATACACCAATACCGGAGGTCTCGGTGCCGAGGTATTTGCTGCACAAAACCAGGAAACGCCCATTTCGCTTATTAAAAAAGATGACGACGTTGTTATTTATAAGAATGATATTATTGTTCGATCAGATGAGCTTAAGAAGGAATTCAAAAAAGAGGTCGATAAGAATAAGCCCGCTGAAAAGTCGGTATCGCAAAAACAAGAAATATCAACGCTGGATACCGTTAACAAAGATTTAAAAGAGGGTAAAAAATACGAAGCAAGAAATATACTGTCGGATTTATTTATCAACGGAAGTATGCCAGAAAAACAAAAGGAGATAAAGGACCAACTGGACAAGCTGAACGAAGAAATTATCTTCTCGCCAATACCTTTCCCTGATGCTACTATGTATACCGTTCAACCCGGTGATGTACTGGTGCGTGTTGCAAAAAGATTTAACACCAACTATGAATTAATCATGAAAATTAACGGTAAGGCATCCAACCGGTTAAACATCGGCGAGCAGTTAAAAATTTTAACAGGAAAGACAAAGATATTAGTCAGCAAACGGAACTTTACGTTGCTATTGTTGTTAAATGATAAGTATGTAAAACAATATCGCATTGCAACAGGAAAGAACAACAAAACACCGGTTGGTACGTTTGAAGTAAAAAATAAAATGAAAGAACCTGTGTGGTATTCGCCGGATGGTGGAGTCTTTCCTTACGGGAGCAAGGAGAATATCCTTGGTACACGTTGGATCGGTTTCAAAGATAAACCAAACATATATGGATACGGGATTCATGGTACAACACAGCCAGAAACAATTGGAACTGCGGCATCAAACGGCTGCGTTCGAATGTTAAATAGTGATGTAGAGGAACTCTATGACTTTGTAACACCGGATACGGAAATTGTTATTCAGGAATAATGATATATGTTGAAATGAATCTTTGGAAAAATATATGGAAAATGTTGCATTTCGACATGTAAATTCGAATACGGAAGTAGGCCTTGTTGCAATTAAAGATTATGTGTTAATTAAAAAATACCTCATGAGATACGTTGTGCCGAAAATTAGCAAGAGTGTTTTATAAAGAAATAAAAGGAAGCATTCAAAGGAAAACGGAGATATATCTTTACCATGGAATGGGAAATAAAAAGAGGGTCAAGCGGATGTCTTCTTTGTAATAAAGGGTTTTTTGAAGAGGAGGAATATTATTCAGCCCTTTTTGATGAAAACAAAATGTTTGTACGAAAAGATTTTTGTTCTTTATGTTGGAATAAGGGTGA
>Ga0232064_100100_pt1 | contig 19766 bp, 31 predicted proteins | sample LAC_MetaT_8_FD_169130 | JGI IMG/M metagenome (GOLD analysis project Ga0232064, IMG submission 169130) | Metatranscriptome of anaerobic ammonium oxidizing microbial communities from anammox membrane bioreactor (MBR) in UC Berkley... | ecosystem: Engineered > Bioreactor > Anaerobic > Unclassified ... | reverse complement strand
TATATTTAGCAGTCTATCTATAAGTAACCCCAAAAACCAACACGAATATTGACTTTTGGAGCGACCTCTAAGCTGTTAAGCTTCAGATCAGCTTTTATCGCTGTCTTTGTCTTTCTTACCAAGCGAAAAACGGTGATACCATTTCTCTTCGCGCTGTGGAACTCCGGTTGCTTTTCGGTCAGCTTTCTCACCAGCACGTACATCTGGTTTAGCCTCAGCACGTAGCTCTTTTCGAGGACGCCGGGTTTTTGCTTTTCGGTCGACAAGTTCAATAATCGACATCTGTGCTGAATCACTGTTTCGCTCAGGCAGATGAATGATTCTTAAATAACCACCGGGCCGGGTTTGAAACCGGGGTGCAATTTCAGTCATCAACTTGTTCGATACATCCCGATCTTTAATTGATCGCATAACTTCACGTTTGTGATGCAGCACAGTTTCAGCTGATACTCCATCAACAAGAGTTTTTTTGGCACGAGTAATCATCTTCTCGGCATGTGGTCGCAAAAATTTTGCCTTAGCACGAGTTGTAACAATCTGCTCATGTTCGAAAAGCGATGTCAGCATATTATTCAGCATTGCTTTTCGATGCGAATGCACACGACCTAATTTCTTTGTAGTATTTCCCTTTTTCATACAATCCCGTCTAATTGATTCTTAGTAGTCACGCTGCATGAAAAGCTCACGCATTCCAAACTCAAGGTTCATTTCGGCAAGCTTTTGCTTGATTTCAGCAATACATTCATCGGAACAATGTCGCGACTTATGAAATTCATCTTCATTGCGACGCACCAAATCAACAACAAACTCGATTTCAAGACTTTTCAGCATTGATAGCGAACGCACCGATAAATCAAGCTCTTCAACATTCTTTTCAAGATTAAGCTTCAGTGCATCTTCAATTTCGGGTTGTTCGTCGTCATCTTCTTCGGGCAGTTCTTCAAAGTTAATGAAAACCGATAAATGATCTTTCAATATCTTTGATGCATGTGACAAAGCATCTTCTGGTGTGATGCTGCCGTCTGTCCAGATTTCCATTGTAAGCTTTTCGTAGTCGGTTCTTTGGCCAACCCGGGTTTCGGTTACATGAAAGTTAACACGCTCAACAGGCGAGAATAAAGCATCAACAGCAATTGTGCCAATCTCATCGATATTTCGTTTTAAGATTTCAGCAGGCAGATAACCACGACCACGCTCAACCTGAATATCCATCACTAAGTTTGCATCTTCATTCAATGTTGCAATGGCTAAATCAGGATTCAGAATTTGAATTGAAGAGTCAACTGCCAGGTCTGATGCCTTAACAAGACCGGCACCTTTCTTTTCGATGTGGATGATTCGGGGCTCATCACGAACCTCAGCTTCATAATTAGCACGAACCTGTTTCAGATTCAAGATGATACGGGTAACGTCTTCAACCACACCTTCGATCGTGGCGAACTCATGATCAACACCTTCAATTCGCACCGCAGTAATCGCAGTACCTTCAATAGACGACATCAGTGTTCGTCGCAACGAGTTACCAATTGTTGTGCCAAAACCACGCTCAAACGGTTCAGCAATGAATTTACCATAGCCAGGCTCGTTGGCAACTGTCTGGTATTCGACTTGTTTCGGACGTTTGAATCCTCGTAACAGACTCTTCATGGTTTCCTCTTCAATACAGAACTAATAACTTAAACTCTTCGTCGTTTACGCGGACGACATCCGTTATGAGGCAGCGGTGTAATATCACGAATCTGCCTGATTCGCAGGCCTTCATTTGCAACAGCACGTATTGCCGATTCACGACCAATACCCGGACCTTTTACAAGCACTTCTACTTCACGAAGACCAAATTCACGGGATTTTTCAGCAGCATCACGGGCAGCCATCTGTGCAGCATAAGGAGTTGACTTACGTGATCCTTTAAAGCTCAGATGACCCGAGCTCGACCAGGCAATCACATTACCGTTATCATCGGTCACGGTTACAATGGTATTGTTAAATGTTGCATTAATATATACCTTACCGGTCGGTACGCTTCGTCGTTCCCTTTTCTTTGCTGGTGCCTTTGCCATACATCAATCCTTACTTGGTTACCTTTTTCTTGTTGGGTACAGTCTTTCTGCCACCCTTTCGAGTTCTCGAGTTGGTCTTGGTGCGCTGACCTCTTACCGGCAGGCCCATCCGATGCCGAAGACCACGGTAGCAGCCAATATCCATCAACCGCTTTACGTTCAGGTTTACTTCGGTTCGTAAATCACCTTCAACCCGGTAATTTTCACTAATCCAGTTACGGATCTGACCCACTTGTTGGTCATCTAAATCACGTACCCGAATCGATTCATCAATACCGGTCTCGCTCAGAATTCGTCGGGAACGTGAATCACCAATACCATAGATATAAGTTAATCCGATAACGACACGTTTGTCTTTGGGTAAGTCTACACCTGCAATCCTTGCCATTCTAATACTCCTTAGGTCTTATCGCTGCCGCTGCTTATGCTTTGGATTTTTACAAATCACCCGCACAACACCTTTGCGCCGAATCATCCGACATTCACTGCAGATTTTTTTAACAGAAACACGTACTTTCATGATCTTCGTCTCGTTCTATTTCTTTCGATAAGTAATTCGACCACGGGTCAGATCGTACGGCGACAGCTCAACTGTTACCCGATCACCCGGTAAAATTCTAATATAATGCATCCTCATCTTACCCGATATATGCGCCAACACCTTGTGACCATTATCAAGCTCGACCTTAAACATTGCATTCGGAAGAGGTTCAATCACCTTACCTTCTACTTCAATTGCCTCTTCTTTCGCCATCTTCGATTCAACTCCTAAACGGAGTTACCAGAAAAAATAAACTCCCTTTGCCGTCAATCCAGTCAGGACGGCAGCACTTTCATGATTCGCTCAGTAATGACTGCCAAATCACCCATACCATCGACCTGTTTCAATAAGCCGTGCGACTCATAGAAATCAATCAGCGGTTTCGTCTGATCGTTATAATTTTTAATCCGATTACGGATTACAGGCTCGGTATCGTCTGAGCGGCCTTCTTTAACAGCACGATCTAAAAGCCTTTTGATAATCTCTTCATCGGGTACCGACAAGTTCACGGCATGTTCGATTTTACGGCCCATCTTTGACAGGATTGCATCTAACGATTCAGCCTGAGCGATCGTTCTTGGAAACCCGTCAAGTAAGAATCCTTTTTTGCAGTCAGGATTCTTGATTCGCTCTTCTACTAGTCCGATTACAACTGAATCGGGCACCAATTCGCCGGCATCAATAAACTTCTTTGCCTCAAGACCCAACTGTGTCTGATCTTTGATTGCTGCCCGTAGCATATCACCGGTTGATATCTGGGGGATTCCAAATGTATCAATGATTCGTTTTGCCTGTGTTCCTTTGCCAGCCCCCGGCGGGCCCATAAAAACTAAGTTCATCGGCGTCTTCCTTTCAGCTTTGCTTTTTTCATAAAGCCCTGATAGTTGCGAGTAATCAGCTCTGCTTCAATCTGCTTTAATGTATCAAGAGCAACGCCAACGATGATCATTAACGATGTACCACCGAAAGTATAAGCCAGACCCTGAATGTTCTGATTCGCCTTCAGATCCATCACGTTGATGATCAGATACGGTGCCAGCGCAAGACCGGCCAGAAAAAAGGCACCCGGTAAAATAATACGGTTCAGAAGCTTTTCAATATACTCTTTGGTAGCAGCACCCGGCCTGATTGTAGGAATCGAACCACCGTATTTTTTCAGGTTTTCGGCCAGGTCGGTTGGATTGATATAGATTGCAGTATAGAAATACGCAAAGAAGACAATAAGAGCAGTGTAGATAAAGTAATAAGGCAGCTGTTTCCATACACTTGGCGCAAAAGGATCAAGCCACACCTGCAAGCTCTGTGCAATCCAACTTATTGTTGAGTCGCCACCGCTGCCATCCTGAGCAAGCATACCAAGCACAGTTTGCGGGAACAAAAGTAACGATGATGCAAAAATGATCGGCATCACGTTTGCCGAGTTCAGTTTAAACGACAAGCTTTGGCTTTGTGCCTGCACCATTCGCCGGCCCTGCATCTTTTTACCGTATTGCAACGGTATCTTTCGAACACCCTGCGTCAATATCACAGTCAAAGCAACCAGCATGATAAAGACAATACCCAGAATTAAAATATCAAAGACCTTGATACTGTCATCTTGAATCATTTGAACTGCATTCGTTGGCAGCCTGGCGATAATACCTGCAAAGATAATAAGTGATGCACCATTACCGATTCCACGCTCAGTGATCTGCTCGCCTAACCACATCAGTATCAACGAACCGGTTGTAATTGCCAAAATACCAATTGTATAGAAGAATCCACGGCCCATCTCGGGCGACACTAGAGGCTTGCCGGTCCGGCTGGTCTGATCAACAGCCCACACCAGAATAAACAATGCCTGAATCGCACACAGTACAACTGTGCCCATCCGGGTATATTGATTCACCTTTCGGCGGCCCGACTCACCTTCACGTTGCAGCCTTGCAATCTGCGGAATCACCACCGTCAAAAGACTCATGATAATTGATGCCGAAATATAAGGCATAATACCCAGTGAAAAGATCGATAACTTAAACAAAGCACCGCCCGAGAACACATCGACAACATCTAAGATCGACTGACCTTGCGGCTTTGCCTCGGCTACAGCAATCGGGTTTACACCCGGAATCGTTATGAATGAGCCTAATCGAAAAAGCAGTAACACTGCTGCCGTAAAAAGCAGCTTTTTTCGCAGTTCTGGAATTTTGAATATATTAGTTACAGCGCTCATTCGATTTTTTCATGATCCTATTCAGGGTGATTCTGTTTTCAGTCAGCTCACAGATATCTGGTCAATGACTCAGATCATCATTTTGATCCGATCAGCTTAACCTCACCACCGGCCTTTGCAACTTTTGCCACAGCCTCTTTCGAAGCAGCATGCACCGTCAGCTCGATTTTCTTCGATACTTCGCCATGACCCAACAGCTTCACAGGAGTATCAACTCGCCGAATCAGACCTTTTTCTTTCAGTTGTTCTAAAGTAATGGCACCGGTCAGTCCACATTTTTCTAAAAGCCAAAGATTCACGATTTGGAACTCTTGCTTAAAGATATTTGTAAAGCCACGCTTCGGCACACGCTTGTAGAGTGGATTCTGACCACCTTCAAAACCAGCTTTATGACTATAGCCGGTTCTTGACTTTTGGCCTTTTTGACCACGACCAGCCCGTTTACCCCACCCCGATCCATGACCACGACCCACACGATGACGCTTGGGATTGGTGCCAGGAACAGGTGCTAAGTGAGTATATTCTACACGACGCTGCTTTTGGCTGCGCTTACCCTCTTGTTTAGCAGGCATTGTATTTGACAGGTTTAATGTTTCAGCCATTGACTTCCTCGATTTTCAGCATATAGGCAACTTTTCGAATCATGCCTGCAACAGCCGGATTCTCGGCATCGAGAATATTCGATCGCCACATTTTTCGAAGACCCAATGCACGTACAGTTGCCTTATGATCAGGCTTCTTACAGATCGGACTTTGAACCAGAGTTACTTTTACTTTCTTTGCCACTTACCTATCACTCCAATACTATGACTTACTTACGTCAAGCTGGCCAAAGAGGTGCTCTAATGAAATGCCACGCTTTCGTGCTGAATGCACCGGCGTTTCAAGCTGCTTTAAAGCATCAATTGTTGCCCGCACCACGTTTAATGGATTCTTAGAGCCAACGACCTTTGACAATACATCGTGCACACCGGCTGTTTCAAGAACTGCCTTTACAGACTCACCGGCAATCACACCCGTTCCTGCCGTAGCCGGCCGCAACATTACACGGGTTGATTTGAACCGGCCTTCAACATCGTGCGGTATCGTGTTGCGCCGGGTCAAAGGAACACTTTCGAGATTTGCCCGGGCAGCATCCATTGCCTTACGAATTGCATCGGGCACCTCATTTGCTTTACCCAGGCCTACACCAACCCGACCATTTAAATTACCGACAACGGCCAAGGTGTTAAACGAAAACCTTCGACCACCCTTAACCACTTTCGATACACGGTTGATTTTAACTACTTTTTCAACCGACAGGTCGGTACGTTGTTGATCCATCATTGCCCTTCTCATACTCAAAACTCCAGTCCGGCCTCACGGGCCTGATCAGCAAAGTCAGCCACCTTGCCATGATACAGCCGGCCACGACGATCAAAAAGCACTGCACTTACGCCTTTTGCTTTTGCCCGCTCAGCAATGATCTTGCCCAGCTGTTTTGCCGACTCACGATTTTTTTTCGAACCTTTGGCAGCCTCAAAGCTCTTTTCGAAGGTACTCGCCTGACACAACACATTGCCTGTGGTATCATCGATAATCTGTGCCAACAAATATCGGTTCGATTTTTTAAACACCAAACGGCTGCGGCCACTTTCTAGCTGCAAACCAAACTTCACTCGTCGAATACGCCTTGCCAGCCGACGCTGCTTTAATCCAATTCGATCCATATATAATTCCTTACCTACTTCTTGCCGCCCTTGCCTGATTTACCAGCCTTACCAGCTTTTCTTCGAATCACTTCATTTGAGTAACGAATTCCCTTGCCCTTATATGGCTCGGGCCGACGGAATGCTCTGATCTCAGATGCAGCCTGGCCTACCTTCTGCTTGTCGATCGATTTTAATTCAATCTTTGACTGCTCAACTTTTGCCTCAACGTCTGCCGGCAGGTCATAATGAATCTCATGCGAAAAGCCAAGCGACAGAACCAACTGCTTGCCCTTTAAAGCAACACGATAACCAACACCATTCAGCTCGAGGCTCTTAATCCAGCCCACACTTACGCCCTTAACATGATTGTTAAGGAGTGCACGGGTAAGGCCATGATAAGCGCGCTGCTCTTTTGAATCATCGCTTCGAACAACCGACAAAGTGTTGCCGTCCTGATTGATCGAGATTCCGGCAGGAATACCAAATTGAATTTCGCCCAAAGGCCCTTTAACAGTTGCCTGATCGCCACCGACCTTCAACTCGACCTTTGCCGGCATTTCTATGATTGCATTACCAATTCTCGACATCTTTTTACCCTAATAACAGATATGCAGCTTACCAAATTCGAAGCAAAACCTCGCCGCCAACACCAAGCTGCTTTGCGTGCCGACCAGTAGTAACACCTTTCGAGGTAGACACAATTGCAATACCCATGTTGTTTTTAGTGGGTTGCAGATCATCACGACCAATATATGTGCGCCGGCCAGGTGTAGAGACTCGTTCGATCGATCGTATCACCGGATTTTTCTCGAAGTATTTTAAACTAACTACAATATCGCTCTTATTACTTTCTCGTTTCACTTCGAAATCAGAGATAAAACCTTCACTTTTCAGGATGGTCAGAATCTCTTTTTTAAGCCGGGAATACTGAAACCCAACCGTTGCATGCTTCGCACGCGACGCATTACGGATTCGAGTCAGCATATCGGCAATAGGATCACTCATCATATCTCATTCTCCAAAATAAAAACAGGTCAGGTAAGACGATTTCGAAAATCAAACCGGCCTACTTAGACCAACCAACAAATCTATTTCAAATTGTTACGTGCGTTAAATCACCAAGATGACTTAACTACACCCGGAATCTCACCTAAACCGGCTCTTTTACGAAAACAAATCCGACACATGCCAAATCTTCGAAGATAGCCTCGTGGTCTACCACAAAGCGGGCAGCGGTTGTGCACACGAACTGCAAATTTTGGTGTTCGCTTCGATTTCTCAAGAGATGCTTTTCTAGCCATATTTACTCACCTTCCTTACGGAACGGAAATCCTAATGTGTCGAGCAATACCTTTGCCTCTTCATTTGTTTTCGCAGTCGTTGTAACTGTAATATTCATACCATGATATCGGTCTACCTTGTCGACATTGATCTCAGGGAAGATAATCTGCTCTTTGATCGAGAAGTTGTAATTCCCTCTGCCGTCAAAGCCAGATGGTTTAATACCTCTGAAGTCACGCACACGTGGCAATGCAACCCGGGTCAGCTTGTATAAAAACTCCCACATCTGGTCGCTTCGCAACGTGACCTTGCACCCCAGGCTCATGCCTTCACGAATTTTAAAGTTTGCGATTGATTTTCTTGCAATCGTTTTAATAGGTCGCTGCCCTGTAATTAAGGCAACTTCTTCAATTGCAGATTCCAATGCTTTCGGATTGGTTGGAACATCGCCGATTCCGATATTGATCACAACCTTTTCGAGTCGCGGGATCTGCATTGCCGACTTGTATTTATACTTTTCAGTCAGTGCCGGTACCGATTTATTCTGATAAATTTCTTTTAGCGCAATCATGTTTCTTTGCCTGAGACCTCAGCTCAACCGAGCGTCAGATCTCATGCCCCCCCGGACGAGCAACTCGTACCTTCTTATTATCTTTCATTACAAAGCCAATACGCACACCACGCTTTGCCTTTGCATCGTAATACTGTACATTCGAAAGATGAAGACCAGCTTCGATATCTCGCTGCCCACCTTGCGGATTTTCCTGAGTCGGTCGTACAAACCGCTTCATTTTATTAACACCTTGCACATATACCCGCTCACGCAACCGGTCAATATGCATGATCTTACCGCGTTTGCCTTTTTCACGACCAGCGATCACAATCACCTCATCGTCGATCCGAAGTGCTGACGGTTTGTATCGTTTGCGATTAAACTCTTTTTGAGATAACTTTGCAATGAGTCTCTTTTCCATAATTACAATACCTCAGGAGCCAACGAAACGATCTTTTTGAAATCAAGATCACGCAGTTCACGGGCCACCGGTCCGAAAATACGGGTACCACGTGGATTTAACTTTTCATCGATAATGGCACAGGCATTCTCATCGAACTTAATGATACTGCCATCGGGCCGTTTAATCTCTTGTTTGGTGCGCACCACAACAGCTCGCTGCACTGCCTTAGCATGCACCTTCTTGCCCCGACCATCTTTAAGACCATAATCAGGAACCGAATCTTTAACTGCTACAACGATGATGTCGCCTACTGCTGCATATCGCTTACGAGTACCACCAAGAACCCGAATACACATTACCTTACGGGCACCGGTGTTGTCGGCAACCCGAAGCATTGTCTGTACCTGAATCATACGTTGCCTCTTTTGACTACTTTAATCAGCCGATGACGCTTTTGCCGGGACAATGGCCGGGTTTCAATAGCCTGTACAATATCATTCTCTTTTGATTCATTTCGTTCGTCATGAATCTTGAGCCGTCGCGACACTTTTACGATCTTATGTACCTTAGGATGAGTGTAAAATGTCTCGAGTAATATGACCCGGGTTTTATCAAGCTTATCAGATACGACACGGCCCTGAACAATTCTTAAATTACTACTTCGCTCTTTCATTTCTATTGCGCCTTCTTGCTTCGTTCATGCAGGATTGTTAATACCCGTGCAATATCACGCTTTGCTGTTCTTAACCGACCCGGATTCTCGACTGTTCGGGTAAGCCCGTACTGGAACCGAGCTTCACGAACTTCCCGGCGCGCCACATCAAGCTGACTTTTAAGCTCGTCGGTGCTGCGTTCGCTCATCTTCTGCTTCTTTGCCATTTAGATTAGTTCCTTCTTTACCATCATCGAATGTAACGGTAGTTTTTGAGCTGCCAATCGAAACGCCTCTTTGGCCAGATCTTCGGGAATACCGCTCAGTTCAAAAAGAACACGCCCGGGCCGAATCACTGCTACCCAATATTCAGGTGAGCCTTTACCCGAACCCATCCGGGTTTCAGCAGGTTTCTTGGTAACTGGCTGATCAGGAAAAATCCGAATCCACATCTTACCACCACGCTTAATATGCCTGGTCATGGCACGACGTGCAGCTTCAATCTGACGAGCAGTGATTCTGCCCGATGTTGTCGCTTTTAATCCGAACTCACCAAATGAGACTTTATTACCCCGGTGAGATAGTCCTTTAAGCCGGCCTCGCTGCCGTTTTCGAAATTTTACTCGTTTTGGGCTAAGCATACCTTACCTCGACCTTCTGCGATTTTCACGTTGGCCCTGGGCTGGCTCCTCTTCGGCAACCATGGCATCACCATTGTAAACCCATACCTTCACACCAATAATACCATAGGTTGTCTGAGCTTCACTCAATGCAAAGTCGATACGGCCACGAAGGGTGTGCAGAGGAATCCGGCCTTCTTTGTACTGCTCACGCCGTGACATGTCAGCACCATTCAGCCGGCCAGACACAGCAATTTTAACACCTTCAACACCGCCCCGCATTGCGCCCCGAAGCGCCTGCTTCATTGCCCGGCGAAACGGCATACGCTGTTCGAGCTGCTGAGCAACACTGTCGGCAATGGTTTTTGCAACTGTTTCTGGTTTTTTAATTTCAACAATCGACAAGTTAATAGGAGCAGACACCATCTTTTTAAGAGTTGCCTTCACTTCTTCAATGGCAGCACCTTTAGGACCGATAACCATACCGGGCCGCACTGTTTCAATTACGACATTGATTTTTTCAGGATAACGATGAACATTGATTCTGACGATCCCTGCTTTCTTGTAACGCTTCTTCAACATCTCTTTGATCTTGATATCTTCATGAAGAAAGTCACGATACTTTTCGCTTGAAAACCAGATAGAGTCCCAAGTTCGATTGATGCCTAACCGAAGGCCGATTGGATTTACTTTTTGTCCCATGTTTGTACCAGTCTCTTAGCGTAAGCTCTTAGTCGTCGCCTACAACGACAGTAATATTACTTGTTTTCTTTAAAATCCGCATTGCCCGACCTCTGGCACGCGGCCTGAATCGTTTCAATGTGGGGCCTTGATCAACGTATACTTTTTTTATATAAACCCGATCTTCGGTAATGGCGCTGTCGTGGTTTAAAAGATTCGCCCTGGCCGATGCAATCGTCTTTTCTAAAAACCGGGCACCTTTCTTTGGCATGAACCGCAGAATTGTCAACGCCTCAGATACAGGGAATCCCCGCACCTCATCAGCAACCAGCCGCACCTTACGGGGACTAATCATCAAAAATTTACTTATTGCCTTTGCTTCCATTGTAACAGTCCGCTTACCTCAGCCTCTTATCGCTTCACTTTCTTATCAAGGCTTGTATGACCTTTGAAATGTCGAGTGGGTGCAAATTCACCAAGCTTGTGGCCTACCATATTTTCATTAACATATACCGGCAAGAATGCCTTACCATTATGAACCAGCATTGTATGACCAATCATATCAGGGAAGATCGTAGATCGTCGCGACCACGTTTTCACCGGCTTTTTTGATCCCTCACTGTTCATCTTAATTACTTTACTCATGAGGGATTCTTCGACATAAGGTCCTTTTTTAATTGATCTTGCCATACTTCAGATTACTTGCTCCGTTTATTTGCGCGACGCTGTACGATGAACTTACTTGTAGGATTGTTTTTACGACGAGTCTTATAACCCTTTGTCGGTTTACCCCAAGGTGTGCACGGGTGGCGACCACCCGAAGTTTTACCCTCACCACCACCATGCGGGTGATCAATCGGATTCATCACAACACCACGAACATGCGGCCTGATACCAAGCCATCGGCTTCGTCCTGCCTTGCCACTGCTTACCAGAAGTCGGTCTTTTGCACCGACCTCACCAATCGTAGCATAACATTCTTTGAAGATCTTGCGCAGCTCGCCCGATGGCAACTTTAAAAGCACATAGTTACCGTCGGTTCCGGCAACGACAGCGCCAGCACCTGCTGAGCGGCACATCTGAGCACCCTTGCCCACTGACATTTCAACATTATGTACAGTAGCTCCTGGCGGTATCAGTCGAAGCGGCATAGAATTACCAACACGAACTGCTGCCTTTTCGCCAGCCATCACTGCATCGCCTTTTTTCAGGCCGGCCGGTGCAATAATGTAGCGATACTCGCCGTCTGCATATTTAAGAAGACCAATTCTTGAGCTTCGGTTAGGATCATACTGAATCGAATCAACAACTGCCGGAATATCACGCTTATTTCGCTTAAAATCAATAATACGATATCGCCGCTTATGCCGACCGCCCTTGCGTCGCACCGAAATCCGACCTGCATTGTTTCGACCGGCCTTGTAATTCAAAGTTCCCAAAAGTGACTTTCGTGGAGCAACCTTGTCGAGATCCTCATTGGTCAGTTCACTTTTAAATCGAGTCGTACTCGTATATGGTTTCAGTTTTCTAACAGACATTTCTCTTTACCAATGATACCAATTACTATTTTGCCAAATCTATCGTCTTACCCGGCTCAATCGTAACGATTGCTTTTTTAAATCCCGGGATTTTAGCCTGCGAATTACGAAATCGGGTCAACTTCGACGGTGCATTTATAATATTGATTTTTAACGTATCAACATTATAGATCTTTCGAATCGCCTGACGAATCAGTTCTTTATTCGCAGACTTATGCACCTTGAATACCACCACCTGACCAGCGGCAGCATTCTCTTTCAAGGCCTCTGTCTTTTCGGTTACGTAAGGCATTACCAATACTTGATTCAAATCCATTTCACTAACCTCAGCCTAAAGCAGCTGTCATCGCCTTAAAAGCAGCATCGGTCATTACTAATGCTGAGTTGTTATACATTTCTGGCGCCTTAAGACGAAGAGCACTCATCGCCTGCACCAATTGAATATTACGGATCGATCCTTCAATGAATCCTTCATCATTACCATAGACAAAGCAAACTGTCTCTTTTGGTAAGATGTCAGCTTTCTTCAAAAGACTGTACGCATCTTTTGTCGAAAATGAATCCATCGACCAGCCTTCGATCACAAAGAGCGACCGGACATTCGCCTTATGGGTCAGGATGTGCCGCAGACCCATTTTTCGTTTTACCCTGGGAATTGCCTTTGTGTAGCTTTTCGGCTGAGGGCCAAGAGCCACACCACCACCGCGAAACTGCGGGTTTCGGGTCGAGCCCTGCCTGGCATTACCGGTTCCTTTTTGACGCCACGGTTTTCGACCACCGCCCGACACCATTGCCTTTGTTTTTGTGGCATGGGTTCCTTGACGCCGATTCGCCCGTTCGATCTCAACGACCTCGTGAATCAATGGAAACGAAATCTCTTTAATGCCAACTTCAACCGGCAGCTCTTTCTCTGCGCCTCTTGAACCTTTTGAGTCAATTACAATATATTTCATTTCAATCCCTCAATACTAACCAAACCCTTAACAGGTCCGGGGATTGCACCACTGACGAATAACAACTGATTCGCCTCATCAACACCAACAACTTGTAAGTTTCGAACCGTTATCCGCACCGCACCGGTCTGACCAGGCATCTTCTTGCCTTTAAAGACACGACCAGGATCGGTTCCCGGGCCCAAAGATCCGGGTGCACGATGAAACTTCGAACCATGAGTACTGCGACCACCACCAAATCCGTAACGTCGCATCACACCCTGGAATCCCTTACCCTTGCTTTGACCGATAACGTTTACAACATCGCCAGTCTCGAAAATCGATACTGAAAGCTCAGCACCGACACTCAAACCATCGGCAGACATATTTCGGTACTCTTTCAAGTGCGACATCGGCCCAAGATTACCTTTTTTCAGATGACCAACCTCTGCCTTCGACAAACGTTTTTCAAGAGTTTCGCCATACGCAATCTGAACAGCATTGTAGCCATCTCGTTCAGTAGTTCTGATCGCCGATACATAGCAAGGACCACACGACACCACCGTCACCGGCACCTGCCGGCCCTTCTCATCGAAGACCCGAGCCATCCCCACCTTTCGGCCAAGCATTCCCTTCGCCATCTTCAACTCCTGATGTCAACACTGACGCCGGCCGGAAGCTGCAACTTCATAAGTGCCTCAACCGTGTCGGGGTTCGTATCCATAATATCAATCAAACGCTTATGCGTTCGCAGCTCGAACTGTTCACGCGACTTCTTATTCACGTGAACAGACCGTAAAATTGTAAACTTCTCGATAGAAGTCGGCAGAGGAATCGGTCCAGAAATCCTGGCGCCGGTTCGCTTTGCAGTGGCCACTATCTCTGCTGTAGAGCGATCAATCAACTTGTGATCAAATGCTTTCAGCTTAACTCTGATGCGCTGGACCATTCCTCAGACCCCGAACCTATTATTCAACGATGTCGGCAACAACGCCCGACCCGACCGTACGACCGCCTTCACGAATCGCAAACTTCAACCCTTTATCCATTGCAATCGGCGTGATCAGTTCAACTTCAACAGTCACGTTATCACCAGGGATCACAACTTCCTTACCGGCAGGCAAGCGAATTGTGCCAGTCACGTCGGTAGTCCTGAAGTAGAACTGAGGACGATAGTTGTCTTGAAATGGAGTATGCCGGCCACCTTCTTCTTTTTTAAGAACGTAGACCTCTGCCTTAAATTTCTTATGCGGTGTAATTGTGCCCGGCTTAGCCAATACCTGACCACGCTCAATTTCTTCTTTTTTAGTACCACGAAGAAGAGCACCAATGTTATCACCTGCCTGAGCAAAATCAAGCTGCTTACGGAACATCTCAATACCAGTGACAACCGACTTGGCAGTATCACGGATACCCAAGATTTCAACCTCATCAGAAACGTTCAGCTTACCGGTTTCAACACGACCGGTTGCAACAGTTCCACGACCGGTAATCGAGAACACGTCTTCAACAGGCATAAGAAAACTTTTGTCGACATCCCGTTTTGGCTCGGGCACATAAGTATCAAGAGTTTCAACCAGCTTCAAGATTGCAGGCTCGCCCAGCTCAGACGTATCGCCTTCGAGAGCTTTCAGCGCAGAACCCTGGATAAACGGAGTTTCACGAGGGAAGCCATTCTTTTCAAGAAGATCGCGAATTTCTTCAGCAACAAGCTCAGTCATCTCTTCGCGCTCATCGGGCTTCAAGACGTCAACTTTGTTCAAGAATACAACGATGTAAGGAACACCGACCTGACGAGCCAAGAGGATATGCTCACGAGTCTGAGGCATAGGACCATCTACAGCCGAGCAAACAAGAATAGCAGCATCCATCTGAGCGGCGCCGGTGATCATGTTTTTTACATAGTCGGCGTGACCCGGACAGTCAACGTGTGCGTAGTGACGATTATCAGATTCGTACTCCTGATGCGAGGTAGCAATTGTAATGCCACGCTCACGCTCCTCAGGAGCATTATCAATTTCTGCATAGTTAATAGCCTTATTCTTACCACCTTTAGCACGAGCCAAAACAGTGGTAATGGCAGCCGTCAACGTAGTTTTACCATGGTCAACGTGACCGATGGTTCCAACATTCACGTGCGGTTTAGAACGATCAAACTTTTCCTTTGCCATACTTTTATACCTTCTTAAATTTTTAGAACTGAATTCGTGAGATTGCTACATTTTTGAAAACCTGCCCACTGTCCACTGTAAATCGGATTTATGGGCCTAAATTTTCATATTATGTAGTTTCTGCCCATAGAACCTACACAGCCACCTTTGCAGCGATTTCATTTGCAATGTTAGCAGGCACCTGCTCATAATGCTTAAACTGCATTGAGTAAGCAGCCCGGCCCTGCGAAAAGCTTCGAAGATCGGTTGCATATCCAAACATTTCTGACAGCGGCACTTCTGCACGCACAACTCTGGCATTACCACGTTGATCCATTGACTGGATACGACCACGCCGACGGTTTAAGTCGCCCACAACGTCACCCATGTAATCTTCAGGAGTAACGACCTCAACGTCCATGATCGGCTCTAAAAGAATTGGCGATGCTTTTTTGCAGCCATCTTTGAAGCCCATTGAACCGGCAATTTTGAATGCCATTTCGTTTGAGTCAACATCATGATACGATCCGTCGTAGACTTCGACTTTCACGTCAACAACAGGGAATCCTGCCATAACACCACTTTGCAATGCTTCCTGAATACCTTTATCGATAGCCGGAATATATTCACGAGGAATCACACCACCCACAATCGAATTGATAAATTCATAGCCTTTACCGGGCTCATTGGGAGAAACACGCAAGCAACAATGGCCATACTGACCACGACCACCGGTCTGCTTAATGTATTTCGATTCAACATCGGCATTTTTAGAAATAGTTTCGCGATACGCAACCTGAGGTTTACCAACATTTGCCTCGACCTTAAACTCACGTTTCAGCCGGTCAACAATGATGTCAAGATGCAGCTCGCCCATACCTGCAATGATGGTCTGGCCGGTCTCCTGATCGGTTTTCACCCTAAAGGTCGGATCTTCTTCTGCCAGTTTTACCAAGGCAGTGCCCAGCTTTTCCTGGTCGGCCTTGGTATGAGGCTCAATCGCAAGCTCAATCACCGGCTCAGGGAAGGTCATCGACTCTAAGATAATCGGATTCGCTTCATCGCACAACGTATCACCGGTTGTAGTATCTTTTAAACCGACAGCAGCGGCGATGTCGCCTGCATATACGATATCAATCTCTTCACGACTGTTGGCATGCATTTGAAGCAGACGGCCGATTCGTTCCTTTTTACCTTTGGTAGAATTAAAAACATAACTACCTTTTGTAAGAGTTCCTGAATACACCCGAAAGAAGGTAAGTTTACCGACAAAAGGATCTGTCATTACTTTAAAGGCAAGTGACGAAAACGGCTCTTTATCGTCAGCATGACGCTCCATCACCTTTTCGGGATCGCCAACAGCGGTGCCACGAATCGATTCGATATCAAGTGGTGATGGCAGGTAGTCAAGTACCGCATCGAGCATCGGCTGTACACCTTTGTTTTTGAACGAGGTGCCACACACAATCGGGAACATCTTCATTGCCAATGTACCCTTACGAATACACTTCTTGAGCTCATCTACAGTGATCTCGCCGGTTTCGAGATACTTTTCCATTAAGGCATCATCGTTTTCAACAGCCGACTCAATCAGCTTTTCGCGATACTCAGCAGCCTTTGCTTTTAAATCTTCGGGGATTTCACGGTATTCAAACTTTGCACCTAACTCTTCGCCGGTCCAGACGATGGCACGACTGTTCACCAGGTCAACAACACCGATAAAATCAGCTTCGGTACCGATCGGCAGTTGAATCGGCACACCGTTTGCACCCAGCCGTTCCCGGATCGTTTTTACACAATAGTAGAAGTCAGCACCGGTACGGTCGAGCTTGTTAATGTAGCACATACGCGGCACTTTGTAATGATCAGCCTGACGCCAGACTGTTTCTGTCTGAGGCTCAACACCAGCCACACCGTCATACACTGCAACAGCACCATCAAGCACCCGAAGCGAACGCTCCACTTCTACCGTAAAGTCAACGTGGCCCGGAGTATCGATAATGTTGATGCGATGATTTTCGCGATCTTTATCTTCACCACTCCAGAAAGTAGTAGTAGCAGCAGACTGAATCGTAATGCCTCGCTCACGCTCCTGCTCCATCCAGTCCATCTCGGCTGCACCTTCGTGCACCTCGCCGATCTTATAGGTCTTACCAGTGTAGAAAAGAATCCGTTCTGTTGTCGTAGTTTTACCGGCATCAATATGTGCCATAATGCCGATATTTCGAGTCCTCTCAAGAGGGATCTGACGTGCCATATTTTTTGTTATTCCTCACTCACCAACGGTAATGACTAAAAGCACGGTTTGCCTCAGCCATCTTTCGGGTGTCTTCACGCTTTTTAATTGCACCACCCGTATCACTTTTTGCATCCATAAATTCGGCAGCCAGCTTCTCTGACATTGACCGACCCTTGCGCTCACGAGCATAGCGAACCACCCAGCGAATTGCCAGGGTCTGCTTACGCTCCTGGCTGACCTCAACCGGAACCTGATATGTCACACCGCCAACCCGACGAGACTTTACCTCTAAAGCAGGCTTTACGTTCTCCATCGCCTCGCGCATAACTTCAATACCTTCGTTACCGGTTTTGTTTTTGATGATTTCTAAAGCATCGTAAAACACACGCTCTGCGACAGACTTTTTACCATCACGCATCATATAGTTGATAAAGGCAGTAACCATTGTATCGCCGTGCATTGCATCGGGCTGAATAGGCCGCTTCTTAACTGCTGTACTTCGTCTTGACATGATAACTCCTTACGCCTTAGGACGCTTCGCTCCATACTTTGACCGGCCCTGACGACGCTTATCGACACCAAGCGAGTCAAGTGAGCCACGGATAATATGATACCTGACACCAGGAAGGTCTTTTACCCGACCACCCCGGACAAGTACCACGTTGTGCTCTTGCAGATTATGGCCTTCACCCGGAATATAAGCTGTTACTTCAATGCCGGTTGTGAGCCGAACCCGGGCAACCTTACGTAATGCCGAGTTTGGCTTTTTGGGAGTAAATGTCATTACACGGGTACATACACCACGACGCTGCGGACAGGCCTTCAGTGCCGGTGATTTTGTTTTCCGTTTTTGCTGGCTCCGTCCATGACGGATCAACTGATTTATGGTAGGCATACCTTCAATCCAACCTTTTAATTCATGTGTATGATGCCGAGACCGGCACCGTTAATAAAAAAACAAGATACCTCGTCTGAATTTCTCCAGACGGAGTACCACGAAATGCAGTAGCCTTGCCGAGGCAAGAGTTTTTCAGATTACTCACCGTCAGACTCAACTGCGATCTGACGGCGCTCTTCATCTCTGCGTTCACGATAAAGTCGCTGTACATCGCCATATTCTTTATAAAATATTTCGATGTTTTTATACGACTTAAGACCCGAACCAGCAGGAATCAAATGGCCAATAATCACGTTTTCTTTAAGGCCCATAAGGCTGTCTTGTTTACCTTTGATGGCTGCATCGGTAAGAACCCTGGTTGTCTCTTGAAACGATGCTGCCGAAATAAACGAATCGGTATTCAGCGATGCCTTTGTGATACCTAAAAGAATCTGACGGCCTTGTGCCTGCACCCCGCCTTCGCCGACCACACGCTCGTTTTCATCCCGAAACGCATACTGGTCAACCTGCTGATGCATTACAAAGTTTGTATCGCCGGGATCAGAAATTTCAATTTTACGAAGCATCTGACGAACAATAATTTCGATATGCTTATCGTTGATAAACACACCCTGAAACCGGTAGACTGCCTGCACTTCCTGAATCAAGAACTGGTGCAGAGCCTCAGGGCCAAGGATTCGTAAAATATCATGCGGATCAAGAGCACCTTTGTCGATCTGATCGCCGGTTCGGACATAATCGCCGTTTCGAACCAGAATCGTTTTGTTCGTTGGAATCGTAACTTTGATTTTTTCGCCTTCGCCCTGATCATGCTCAGGAACAATATAAAGTACGCGCTTATCTTTTACGACTTCGTTTCGGTCTTCAATAATACCGTTGATCTCAGCAAGAGCTGATGCATCTTTAGGACGGCGTGCTTCAAACAGTTCTTCAACACGAGGCAGACCACCGGTAATATCTTTTGATTTCTCGGCAGCAGCTACAAGCTTAAAGAGAATATCGCCGGCTGCAACCGATTGGCCTTCTTTTACTGACAGCACCGCATTCACAGGTACTGCATATTCAGAGGAGCCAACCCGAATCCGGGGATTCAGTTTTTCGCGGCGATATTCAAAGATTCTGAAACTGCCTTCTTCATCTTTCTTGAGGTTTTTATTAACTTCGATTTCTTCAAAAACGACAGTACCATTAGTGTCAGTCAACACGACATCGTTATACGGATCGAATGTTCCGATCTCGGTAGCGGTGGTGATGAAGTCGCCTTCTTTTACGCTGATCGTCGTTCCGATCTTAACGGGAATGTTATGAGTTTCAC
>Ga0232064_100096_pt1 | contig 19898 bp, 18 predicted proteins | sample LAC_MetaT_8_FD_169130 | JGI IMG/M metagenome (GOLD analysis project Ga0232064, IMG submission 169130) | Metatranscriptome of anaerobic ammonium oxidizing microbial communities from anammox membrane bioreactor (MBR) in UC Berkley... | ecosystem: Engineered > Bioreactor > Anaerobic > Unclassified ... | reverse complement strand
TATGCCACCTGGTGGATCCGTCAGTCCATCAGTCGTTCCATCGCCGATCAGGCGCGCACCATTCGCATCCCGGTGCATATTTTCGAGTCACTCAATCGTTTGCTGCGCGTCCAGCGAGAGTTAATTCAAAAACTGGGCCGCGAACCGACCATCGAAGATATTGCTCTAGAAGCTGGTTATCTTGAGCCGAAGGATCGCCAGGCTATTCTTCGATCCCGTGCCGAGTCAACGCCGGTGGAGGCGGATGTACGCCGCCGCTGGAATCGGGCTGCCGCCAAGGTGAACCGCATTCTCAAAGCGATGGAAGAGCCGATGTCGCTGGATAGCCCGGTGGGGGTGGAGGAAAGCAGCCAGCTTGGCGATTTCATCGAGGATGAAGAGGCGCAAGAGCCAATGGATGCTGCTGCCCGCGAAATGCTGCGTGAGGCCATCCAAAACGCGCTGGCGGTGCTTTCCGAGCGCGAACGCCAGGTTTTGGAGCTTCGCTTTGGTTTGGTGGACGGTAAAGAACACACTTTGGAGGAGGTTGGGCAGTATTTTAATGTGACACGCGAGCGCATCCGCCAGATCGAGTCGAAAGCGTTGCGCAAGCTGCGTCACCCAACCCGCAGCCGTTATTTGCGTGATTTTTTGCGTTAGACAAAAAATACCTACTTTGTGAAATTTGACACTCTTGGTCTGTTATGATAAACTATCGGAGCGAAAATAATACGCTAGGCGCTCAATGAGCATCAATATCCATAGATGGAACTCCAAACGACGAGGCGAGCATGTTGTTCGATTATCTCCCCATCATCGTGTTGATTATCATCTCCACCGGCCTGGCTGGCATCGCAGTCTTACTTGGGCACTTGTTAGGCCCGCGCCGACCAACGCTGCGTAAATCGGTGCCTTATGAATCGGGCATGAGGCCAATCGGCCCTGGCGCCCGCCGAATGCCGGTGCGATTCTATCTGATCGCAGTGTTGTTCATCTTGTTTGACATCGAAATCATTTTCTTTCTCCCGTGGGCGGTAGTTTTTAAGAAATTAGGATTGTTTGGGCTGGTGGAGATGTTCATCTTCATCGCCATTTTGTTGGTAGGTTATGTATATGCGTGGAAGAAGGGAGCATTAGAATGGGAGTAGAGCAAAAACTGGGCAACATGGGGGTCGTCACTACAAAGCTTGAAGAGTTGGTGAACTGGTCGCGCACCAACGCCATGTGGCCGATGCTCTTTGGCCTGGCGTGCTGTGCGATTGAAATGATGGCAACCCAGGCTTCCAATTATGACCTGAGCCGATTTGGTATGGAACTGATGCGCGCCAGCCCGCGTCAATCGGACTTGATGATTGTCGCTGGGCGGGTCACGCGCAAGATGGCGCCAGTTCTGCGTCGTCTCTATGATCAGATGCCCGACCCAAAGTGGGTGATCTCCATGGGCGACTGTGCTTCTTGCGGTGGTGTGTTCAACAACTACGCCATCGTGCAGGGCGTGGACGAAGTGGTGCCGGTGGATGTCTATGTGGCGGGATGCCCGCCGCGCCCGGAAGCGCTAATTCACGGGATCGTCACCCTTTACGAAAAAGTCAAGGGGGAGCGAATCAAAGATTGGGCCTGATAAAGACGCGCGAGCGGCAAAACCCTCGATGTTCGATGGTAAGCCGTTTCGCCCATTGAGACGATGCGGATGGTTTCCATGAACGAACACCTTCAATCAATCGTACAGGCTTTACAGGAACGTTTTGAAGCGGATACTTACGAGTTTCGCGACGAAGTGAGCCTGGTCCTTCGCCCGGAACAAATTACGGCAGCCTGCCAATCGCTGCGCGACGACCATCATTTCGAGTTACTGGTTGAGGAGACCGCGGTGGATTATTGGCCGGAACAGACGCCGCGCTTTCACGTGGTCTATCGCCTGCGCTCTTTAAAACATAATCTGATCTTGGGGCTGCGCGTACCTTTGGATGGAAATTCGCCGTCTATGCCTTCCATCACCAGCGTTTACGCCAACGCCAACTGGTTCGAGCGCGAATTGTGGGATATGTTTGGTATTCGCTTCGAGGGGCACCCCGATTTACGTCGGGTGTTAATGCCTTACGACTGGGTCGGTCATCCCCTGCGAAAAGATTATCCGTTGGGGTATGAAGAAGTACAGTTCTCGTTCAATTTCGACGAGATCAATGTGCGCAAGCCCTACGCTCAGGAGTAGCGCCATGACAACAGAGACAGAGATTACCCTGACCCCAGCTTCTCTGGACGAGATTAAGCATCTGGTTTCAGAGCGGGCGATACAGGGAGAAACCGTACTATTGAATATGGGGCCGCAGCATCCCAGCACACATGGAGTGTTGCGGCTTTTGTTGGAGCTGGATGGCGAAGAAGTGGTCAACTGCATACCCGATGTAGGCTTCTTGCACACCGGCATCGAGAAGAACATGGAGGCCAAGACCTACGAAAAGGCTGCGGTGATGACCGACCGCCTGGACTATCTGAACAACCTGGGCAACAACCTGGTATATTGCATGGCGATTGAGAAGCTGGCGGACCTGGATGTGCCGCCGCGTGCTCAGGCAATTCGAGTGATCTTGACCGAATTGCAGCGTATCTCGTCCCATCTGGTTTGGCTGGGGACGCACGCCCTGGATATGGCTGCCATGTCGGTCTTTCTATATTGTTTCCGCGAGCGCGAGATCATCCTGGATATTTTTGAGATGTGCAGCGGGCAACGCATGATGACCACCTTCTTCCGCCCAGGCGGATTGTGGCGAGATGTCCCGGCGGACTTCGAAGCAGCGGTGCGGAAATTTGTGCAGTTGTTTCCAGAGCGCGTCAATGAATATGAACGCCTGTTGACCAAGAATCCGCTCTTCCTCAGGCGCACCAAAGGCATCGGCGTGCTCAAACCTGAAACAGCGCTGCAATATGGAGTCACCGGTCCAATGCTGCGCGCCTCCGGCATCGCTCATGATCTGCGCAAGGCGCAGCCTTATTCGGGCTACGACCTGTACGATTTTGACATCCCCACTTTTACGGAGGGCGATACCTACGCCCGCTACCTGGTGCGGGTTGAGGAGATGCGCCAATCGTTGCGCATCGTCGAGCAGGCGTTGAATAAATTGCCGCTGGGGCCGGTGCGCAGCAATAACCGCAAGTACGTGCCGCCGCCGCGTAGCGAAATCGGGGTTAGCATGGAAGCCCTGATCCACCACTTCAAGCTGTGGACGGAGGGCTTTTTGCCGCCGAAAGGTTCGGTGTATGTGGGCGTCGAGTCGCCCCGCGGCGAGCTGGGCGTTTATCTGGAAAGCGATGGCGGTCCGAAACCTTATCGCGTGCATTGGCGCACGCCCTCGTTTACCAACATGCAAATCCTTCCAATATTAGCCAAAGGTCACCTGGTGGCTGACCTGGTGGTGTTGATTGGTACTGTGGACATCGTTCTGGGTGACGTGGATCGTTGATCCGCCTTGAGCGAGGCCAAGATTAGTTAGGAGATCATTTGGTGTAAGTTCGCAATCGGCGAGGAATTATGCTGGCAGAAAAATACGCACAAGAGATCCAAACCATTCTGGCGAAATACCCCCCCGACCAGCGTCGGTCGGCGGTGATGCCGCTTCTCTACATCGCGCAACGCGATAAGATGTATGTCAACCGGGAAGATATGGCGGAGATCGCTGAGATTCTTGGCATCACTCCCACCGAAGTGGCTTCGATTGTTGGTTTCTACAGCCTCTACTATGAGGAGCAAAAGGGTAAATATCATATCCAGGTGTGCACCGACTTGCCGTGCGCTTTACGGGGCGCAGAGCGGTTTATGCAGGAACTTTGCTCCCGTTTGAACATTCGCCCGGGCGAGACGACTGCTGACGGCCTGATCACGGTGGAGCCGGTAATGTGCCTGGCGGCATGCGACAAAGCGCCGATGTTTCAGGTGCAATCTGGCGCCGGGCTGAGCTACCATGAAAACCAGACAGTGGAAAGCGCCCTGGCGCTCATTGAACAGTTGCGCTCGGATGCAGCCCGTAAGCGAGGCAGAGACAGCCATGTCTAAAGAGAAGCCCCCTTATATCCTTTTGCGGCATCGCGATATTCCAGACCTGGATAACCTGGAAGTCTATCGTCAGAACGGCGGTTTTAAAGCCTTCGAAAAGGTCGTCACGCAGATGGAACCCGCGGCGGTGACGGAAGTGGTCAAGGCTTCCGGCTTGCGTGGGCGCGGCGGAGCCGGCTTTCCAACGGGATTAAAATGGTCGTTTATTGATAACAAGAGCTGGCCGCATTATGTGGTGGCTAATGCCGACGAATCTGAGCCGGGCACCTTCAAAGACCGCGAGATTATGGAAGGCAACCCATACCAATTTCTGGAGGGGGTGGCAATTTGCGCCTATGCGGTGCAGGCAAATGTAGCTTATATCTACTTGCGCGGCGAATTTTGGAACCTGGCGGCCAGCCTCGACCAGCACATTGCGGCGTTGGAAGCAGCAGGGTTGCTTGGAGAGAACCTGTTTGGCTCGAAATACTCCTTGCGTCTGTACACGCACTTAGGCGCTGGAGCGTACATTTGCGGCGAGGAAACGGCTTTGCTGGAGTCATTGGAAGGCAAATTGGGACAGCCGCGCCTGCGGCCGCCCTTCCCGCCCAGCTACGGTCTGTATGGAAAGCCGACTATTGTTAACAATGTCGAAACCCTGGCTAATGTCCCGCTCATCATCGAGAGAGGCGCAGAATGGTATCGTTCCATGGGCACAGAGAAAAGCCCCGGAGTAAAGATTTTCTCTCTTTCAGGCTGTGTTAACAAGCCCGGCAATTATGAGCTTCCTCTGGGGACGACGTTCCGCGAACTGATCTTTGAGCATGGCGGCGGAATTCCAGGAGGCCGCAACATCAAGGCCATCATGGCGGCAGGGGCCAGCTCCTCGCTGATTGTGGCGGATGAACGCGCCCTGGATACGCCCATGGACTATGAAAGCGTCCCCAGCGTGGGAGCGCAGCTAGGCAGCGCCTCGGTGATCGTGATTGACGATTCGGTGAGCATCCCCTGGTTGATTGATAAGACCACTCACTTTTTCCGTCATGAGTCTTGCGGCAAATGCACGCCCTGCCGCGAAGGCACCTTCTGGATGTCGCACCTGACAGAACGCATCGCCAACGGACGCGCCAGGCGCGAAGACGTGGAGCTGCTGTACGATGTGGCCAGCCAGATCCGCGGCAAATGCCTGTGCGCATTGGGCGAGTTTTCTATTGAGGCGGTGCTATCCGGCATTGAACGCTTCCGCTCGGATTTCGATGTCGCAGTTGGAGAAGTTCAGACTGCGGCGCATGTCGAGCAGGTTCCAGCGAGTGATTAGGGACAGATAACGATGATGGCAAAGATGGTCTCTTTGACAATTGACGGTAAACCTGTAGAAGTTCCCGAAGGAACGCTTGTTGTCAACGCGGCGAAGAAAGTTGGCGTTGATATTCCGGTGTTTTGCTATCACCCCAAAATGGAACCGGTGGGCATGTGCCGCATGTGCCTGGTTGAGATTGGTCGCCCGGTGATTGATCGAGCGAGCGGTCAACCGTTGCGGGAGGAAGACGGTTCTCTGAAGATTCAATTTGGGCCAAAGCTGGAAACCGCCTGCACCACCCCGGTATCTGAAGGGATGGTGGTATTGGGTGCTACCGAAAAGGTCAAGGCTGGGCGCGAGGACATCCTGGAATTTTTGCTCACCTCACATCCGCTAGACTGCCCCATCTGCGATAAGGGCGGCGAATGCCCGCTGCAAAACCTGACCATGGGTTTTGGCCCCGGTGAGAGCCGTTATCTTTATGACGAGAAAAAACATCTCGCCAAGCATGTTCCCTTGGGTGAATTGATCTATCTGGATCGCGAGCGCTGCATCCAATGCGGGCGTTGCGTGCGCTTCCAGGAACTCATCGCCGATGATCCGGTGATTGCTTTCTCGCAGCGAGGTCGTTCTCTGGAGATTGTGAGCTATTCCGAACCCGGCTTCGACTCTTATTGGTCGGGCAACACCACAGATATATGTCCGGTTGGAGCACTGACCACGGCGGATTTTCGCTTTCGAGCGCGCCCGTGGGAATTGAAGGCGGCGGCTTCGATCTGTAATCACTGCCCAGTGGGCTGTAACCTGACGTTGAATGTGCGCCGAGAGGCGGTTTCCGGCGGCAAATGGGTGCTGAAACGAGTGATGCCGCGCCAGAATGAAGCCGTCAATGAGATCTGGATCTGCGACAAAGGACGGCTGGGATACCATTTTGGAGCGCAAAACGCCGAACGACTGGAAAAACCGCTGGTGCGCAAGAACGGCGAATTGCAGCCAGCAACCTGGCAGGAAGCGCTGGAACTGGTTACAGAACGGTTCCAAAGCGTCGGGCGTGGCTTGATCACTCTGGCCAGCGGGCGGCTCTCGAACGAGGATTTGTTCAATTTGGGCAAGCTGACTCGTTCGCTGGGCGGCAAATCAATCTTGTATTCCTCGATGGCTGGCGGCGATTTGACCACGCAAATCGGCTTCGCCCCCGGTACAAACTTCGCCGATATGGGCAAGGAAAGCGCCATTTTAGTGGTGGGTTCAGACCTTGAAGAGGAAGCGCCGCTCTGGTGGCTGCGTGTGCGCCAGGCAGCGAAACGCGGCGCGACCCTGATTGTACTCAACGCCCGACAAACCAAACTCGACCGTGACGCTCATTACTCGCTGCGTTTCCCCTTTGGGACGGCGGCCGCTGCGGTTCTGGCGTTGGTCAATACGCTTTCCCCCAAGCGCCCAGAACTGCCCGAATCGATCCAGGAACTGGCGCGCAGCAGTGAGCTTAAAGCTGCCGCCAAAGCCTTTGCTGAGGCGAAAGATGCAGCGATTTTGTTTGGCGGCGATGGGATGGGGCTGGCGGAGACCCAGGCGCTGGCGCAAGCTTGCGCCAATCTGCTGTTGATCACCGATCATTTTGGCAGGCCGAACAATGGGTTGTTGGGTGTTTGGCCACGCGCCAACGACCAGGGGGCGTGGGAACTGGGCTGGCAGCCGAGCATGAACTTGCCCGCAGATCTGGCTCAAGCCCAGGCGCTTTATATCGTCGCCGCCGATCCGGTAAGCGATGACCCGGCCTATCTCAATGCTTTTGACGGGCAAAAGTTCGTCGTGGTGCAAGACCTTTACCTCTCCCAAACCGCGCGCCTGGCGGATGTTGTCTTCCCGGCGCAAGCATGGACAGAGCGCGAAGGCAGTTACACCTCCGGTGAACGGCGTGTACAACGATATTACCCGGCGTTGCAGCCCAATGCGGCGTTGCCGCCCAGGGTTGAAAGCCCCGGCTCGCGACGCGCTCAGGTGTTGACTGGTTTGCGCGCCGAACTGGATGGCCCGCAGGCAGACTTCGCCATTCCGGCGTTTCTCGCCGAAAAACTGGGTTATGAGGGCTTTGTCCATGCCAGCGCCTCGTTGGTGTTCGCCCGCCTGGCGGCGGAGGCGCCTTCCTTCGGTGGTCTTTCTTACCAAAAACTGGCCGAGGTGCATGAACAATGGCCCATCGTTGGACGATCTGATCTGTATTACGGCGGTACAACGTATGAGAATACCCAGGGGCTTGGCGTGCAATTGCCGTTAGCGCAAGGCGGCGCTTCGCTGCTCTCCTGGCCTCAGGTCGCAGATTTCAAGCTGCCGAAACTGGGCGGGATTGCATTTCCGATCACCCGCCTCTATGATCGCGGGGCGACCTTGATGCACTCTCAGCTTTTGCATAAACGCATTGGCGAGCCTTATATTATTCTGAGTAAGCAGGAAGCCAGCCGACTGAAAATCTCTCAGGGCGGATTTGTACGCATTACGTTTACCGATGCGGAGCGAAGCGTTGTCGTACAAGCGAAGGTAGATGAGGGTCTGCCAGAACGAGTGGTGTTAGCGCCGCGTAGTTTTGGTTTGCCCATCAGCGGCCCAACTCCGGTAGAGTTGAAACCGGCTGGTTAACCATTGGCGTAGAGTTGATAGAACATAGAGACCAATCATCCCTGGCTACAAAAGGACTGTCTTATGGATGTCGCCCTCTGGATTGAATGGATCATCAAAGCCCTGATTCTGGTGCTTGGTTTGCTGACTGGATTTGCTTATCTGACATATATGGAACGCAAATTCCTGGCCCGTTTCCAGAATCGATACGGACCAAATCGGGCGGGTCCTTTCGGCCTGTTACAGCCCGTGGCGGATGGCGTGAAATTAATCTTCAAGGAAGAATTGATCCCTGCGCAGGCGGACAAATTGATCTTTATGGCGGCGCCCATCATCACCACTGTACCGGCTTTGATCATTCTGGGCGTGTTGCCATTCGGCGGCGTGGTGAATATTATGGGTCGTGAAGTGCCCCTATCTATAGCCGGCAACCTCAACGTGGGAGTATTATATATTGCCGCCATCACTTCCATCTCGGTCTATGGGATTGTATTGGCGGGCTGGTCATCGAACAATAAATACGCCACGATGGGGGGTATTCGCTCGTCGGCGCAGATGATCAGCTACGAGCTGGCGCTGGCGCTTTCGTTTGTTGGTCCAATTATGCTGGCAGGTTCATTGAGCCTGGCAGACATCGTTGAAGAGCAAATGCGGATCGGTTGGTTCATCATCTATCAACCGATCGGTTTTGTCATCTTTTTAATCGCCGCGCTGGCGGAGATCAACCGGGCGCCCTTCGATATGCCGGAAGCAGAGCAGGAGTTGACTGCTGGTTACCACGTAGAATATTCGGGGATGAAGTTTGCTTTGTTTATGATGACCGAGTATATCAAGATGATCGTGGTCAGCGCCATTGCTGCCACGCTTTTCCTGGGCGGCTATCATTTGCCCTTCGTGACCGATCAGCCCTGGGGCGTATGGTTGGGTCCCTTCATCCTGATCGGCAAGATCATCCTGTTGCTGTGGGGCATCATCTGGGTGCGCGCCACTTTGCCGCGCGTGCGCTATGATCAACTGATGGCCATGGGTTGGAAGGTTTTATTGCCCATCGCGTTGTTCAATGTCTTTCTGACCTCGGTCATCATGGTTTTGTTCCCCAATTGGTTCTCACATTAATGGTAGAGCGGAAGCGAATGTGCAATTTGAAAGTTTGGAGGTAGAAAATGTCCTTCGTTAAAGATACTCTTGATGGAGTAAAAGCGACCTTTACCGGCCTGGCGACCACCTTTCGCGAGATGGTCAGACCGCCGGTCACTATCCAGTACCCGGAGGAAAAACGGCCGGTGCGTCCACGTTTCAAAGGTCGCCATGTGCTCAAACGCTACGACAATGGCCTGGAAAAATGCATCGGCTGCTCGCTTTGCTCGGCGGCCTGTCCGGCGGATGCCATTTTCGTCGAATCGGCTGAGAATACAGACGATGAACGCTATTCGCCCGGTGAACGTTACGCCAGGGTCTATGAGATCAATATGCTGCGCTGCATCTTCTGCGGTTATTGCGAGGACGCCTGCCCAACAGAAGCGATTGTGTTGGGCGATAATTATGAGCTTTCTTTTACTGACCGCCGCAGCTCAATCTATACCAAAGAGTTCCTGATTGAACCGGTGCCAGAGGGCGGTAAAGCCACGCCTCAGAAAGTTGAACCAGGCATCTATACGCGCTCGGTGCCGGCGATGAAGGATCCAGAAGACTAATCGCGGAGTGTTTCCATGCTCATTGATTGGATCATCTTCTTCGGTCTGGCAGTTGTGGCGATTGCATCGGGCATCGGGTTGTTGCTTAGCAAGAATGCCATCTATGCTGCCTTGAATCTCATCGCCAACTTCACCGCCGTGGCGATCTTTTACCTGATTCTGGCTGCGCCGTTTATTGCGCTGGCCCAGATCGCCGTGTACGCCGGCGCCATTATGGTGCTGTTTTTGTTCGTCATCATGCTGCTTGGAGCGGAGCGCCTGGGCGGGACCTCCACGCTGCGCTGGCAACGCCCCCTGGCGATTGTGCTGGGTTTGATCTTGATTGTGGAGACCGTGTTGGTGTTCATCAATCGCAGCGGGGCGATTGCGCCGATTGTTGAGGTGACAGCGGATTTTGGCTCGCCGGCTGCGATTGGCGAGTCGCTATTTAGCACCTATCTGTTGCCGTTTGAGGTTATTTCGGTCTTGCTCTTGGCAGCCATGATCGGAGCAATTGTACTCACCCGTCGGCGGGATCAAAAAGCTTAGCCTGAGCTTCTGTCGCCAATGATGCAGCAGAGGCAGGGCGGCTGAAAAAAAACAGATTTGGAGGAGAATGCATGGTGCCGATCCAATATTACACGGCTCTTTCGGCAATCTTGTTTACCATAGGCGCTTTAGGGGTGCTCACACGGCGGAACGCCATCATCGTTTTTATGTCCGTTGAATTGATGCTCAATTCCGCCAATCTGGTGTTTGTGGCCTTTGCGCGCAGCTTTCAGTCCATCAATGGTCAGGTCTTTGTATTTTTCGTCATGGCGGTGGCGGCGGCGGAAGTCGCCGTCGGCCTGGCGTTGATTGTGGCAATTTTTCGCTCCAAACATAATATCAATATTGATCAAATCAACAACCTGCGCGGATAGCTGACGGGAGCAAGACCCACTTCAAGCAAGGGGAGGGTCTGGCAAAAGAGGTGATTATGTTCTTTGAAGAAGCAGTATCGAGTGGTCCACAATTCTTCAACCTGGTGCCCTGGATTGTCTTCTTCCCGGTGATCGGTCTGCTGTTCAATATATTTTTCGGCGGGCGCATCCTGGAACGCAGCCGGGCGGGGGAAAAGATTATCGGCGGCGTCGCCAGCCTGGCGGCGGGGTTATCCTTCCTGGTTTCTGTGCTGCTGGCGATCTCTCTGAACGGTCACCCGGAGGGCATGGTAGTGCCTTTAGCAGACTGGATCAATATCGGAGAGCTGAACATCCGCTGGGCGTTTCAGGTGGATACCCTCTCGGTGACCATGATGCTGGTGGTTTCCGGCGTTGGCACGCTGATTCACATCTACGCCATCGGTTATATGCACGAAGATGTGCGCCACAACGGCGACCCTGGCCGTTTTCGACGCTTCTTCGTCTTCATGAACCTGTTCATTGCCGCCATGATGATCCTGGTCAGCGGCGATAACTACATGATGTTATTCGTTGGCTGGGAGGGCGTCGGTCTTTGTTCATATCTGCTGATCGGTTTCTGGTACGAGAAAGGCAAAGATGGCATTGGCAACGCGCTGGCGGCGAAGAAAGCCATGGTGACCAACCGTATTGGCGACTTTGGTTTCCTGCTGGCGGCTTTCACCATCTTCTGGACATTTGGGACGTTTGAATTTCACGCCATTTTTGAAAAAGCGCCGGAAGTAGCGGTGGCAAATCCGGGCGCGTTGCTTTTCATTACGATCTGCTTGTTGATCGGCGTGACCGGAAAATCCGCCCAACTGCCGCTCTATGTGTGGTTGCCCGACGCCATGGCCGGTCCCACGCCCGTCTCAGCCTTGATCCATGCGGCGACGATGGTGACCGCCGGTGTATATCTGGTGGCGCGGTCGGCGGAGATTTATGTTCTGGTTCCCACGGCGCAATTCTGGGTAACCCTGGTGGGTTCGGTGACGGCGCTCTTTGCCGCCACAATTGCGGTTGGCCAGTTTGATATCAAAAAGGTGCTGGCTTATTCAACGATCAGCCAGTTGGGCTTTATGGTGGCGGCAGTTGGGATGGGCGCTTTTGTGGCGGGCATGTTCCACCTGGTGACCCATGCTTTCTTCAAGGCTTTATTGTTCTTGTCTTCCGGTTCAGTCATCCAGGGGCTGGAGCGCGGCCATCATCATGTGGAGCATGACCCTAAGCTAAAGAAGCAGCTCAAGGGTCACGCCCATGATTTTGACCCCCAGGATATGCGCAACATGGGCGGTTTGCGGGAGCGCATGAAAATTACTTACTGGGTGTATCTCATTGGGGCAATCGCCCTGGCGGGTATTCCGCCGCTGGCTGGTTTCTGGTCAAAAGACGAGATCCTGGCTGATGCCAGCAAGGAATTTTCTTGGGCCTACACTCTACTGACCCTGGCGGCGATTTTCACTGCCTTTTATATGACGCGCCAGATCTTGATGGTCTTCTTCGGCAAGGCGCGCACCCCAGCCGCTGAACACGCCGAAGAAAGCCCGCTGGTTGTAACTGCGCCGCTGATGATTCTGGCTGTGCTTTCTTTCTTCGGCGGGTTGATCAATCTGCCATTTGATGGCTTCCACCAGTTTGCCCACTGGCTGGAGCATACGCTGGGCGAATACGCCCACCCCGGCGAATTTATCCTCGTTGTCGCTTTGCTCAGCACCGGCCTGGCGTTGGTTTCGCTCGCTTTGGGATGGTGGTTGTACAACCCGCGGCGGTACGAAGAATTTTGGGCCATTCCGGCGGCGCGCCGCCCGGATGACCCTTTACGAAGTTATATCGGGCCGATCTATGAAGCGCTGAAGAATAAATATTGGGTGGATGAGCTGTATTGGGCGGTGTTCTTGAACCCTTATATTGATCTATCGCGCTTCCTGGCGGATGTGATTGACTGGCGCTTCTGGCACGACTGGTTCCATGATCGGGTGATTATGGGTGGGTACAACCTGTTGACCCGTCTGTTAGCCATACGGATTGACCTGGGCGGCATAGACGCCGCTGCCAATGGACTGGCTGTTCTGACGCAACGCGTCGCAGAGAGGTTGCGCCAGGTGCAGACTGGTTATGTGCGGAATTACGCGCTGTCAATTTTTGTCGGCGTTGTCATTATTTTGGGATACTTGCTGCTGCGATAGCAGCGATCATTTAGCGGAAATAACCGCCGGAGGACGTTCCATGAACTCTCTTCTGAACAACCTGCTTCACCCACTGACCCTGGTTACGTTTTTCCCTTTGGTGGGCGTCTTGATTATTCTCTTCCTGAAACAGGAGCAGAAGAACGCCGCCCGTTGGGTTGCGTTGATCACCTCGTTGATTACCTTTGGTCTTTCGCTGGTGGTGCTGGCGTATTTCAACCCATCCTACCCAGACTTGCAAGAGGTGATCAACCTGCCCTGGATCCCAATCGCTCAGTGGGAGATCCGCTATTATCTGGGAGTAGATGGGTTAAGCATCTTGCTGTTATTGCTGACCACCCTCTTGACGCCCATCTCCATTCTTTCCACCTGGACGGCAGTCGAAGACCGCGTCAAAGATTTTATGTTGTTCTTCTTGCTGCTTGAAGTCGGCATGGTGGGCGTCTTTTTGGCGCAGGATCTATTCCTGTTTTATATTTTCTGGGAATTTACGCTGGTTCCAATGTACTTTTTGATCGGCATTTGGGGCGGACCGCGGCGTATGTATGCAGCAGTGAAGTTCTTCCTCTATACAATGGCCGGTTCAATCTTAATGCTGTTGGCGATCTTATGGCTGGGCATCTATCAGGGCAGTTTCCAGGTCCCAGATTTAATTGCCAAAGGCGGCATTCCCGCCAATTTGCAGATCTGGTTGTTCCTGGCTTTTGCTGCTGCTTTCGCCATCAAGGTGCCTATGTGGCCGCTGCACTCCTGGCTTCCAGATGCGCACGTCGAAGCGCCTACCGCTGGTTCGGTCATCCTGGCAGGTGTGCTGCTGAAAATGGGCACTTATGGTTTCGTGCGCTTCAATTTGCCGTTGTTCCCTCAAGCCGCTGTGCAGCTCGCCCCATGGATGGCTGTGCTGGCGGTGATTGGCATTTTGTATGGCGCGGCGGTTTCTTACGCCCAGAAAGATGTTAAGAAACTTGTGGCGTATTCATCCGTCAGCCATCTGGGATTCGTCATGCTGGGCATCTTCGCCCTGAACAGTCAAGGGGTGCAGGGCGGCATCTTGCAAATGGTGAACCACGGCTTAAGCACCGGCGCATTATTCTTGATTGTAGGGATGATCTACGAACGGCGGCATACTCGCGACATGGACGCTTTTGGCGGCTTATGGAAGGTAATGCCAATATACGGCGCGCTGACGCTGATTGTGGCGTTATCTTCGATGGGCTTGCCTGGCCTGAACGGTTTTGTGGGCGAATTTACCATCCTGCTGGGCAGTTGGGGCGCCGGTCAGCCTGGAGGTCCATTAGGCAGCCACTGGTACGCTGGTTTGGCGGCGATTGGCGTGATCCTGGCTGCGGTGTATATCCTGCTGATGTTCCAGAAAATGTTCTTGGGGCCGGTAACGAAGGACGAAAATCGCAATCTTAAAGATTTGAACTGGCGTGAGATTATCACGTTGCTCCCGTTGTTGATCCTCATTTTCTGGATTGGACTGTATCCTAAGCCGTTCTTCATGTTGATGGCACCGGCAGTGGATAAGCTGGTGGCGGCGCTTCAAACCGCGGTTGTCGCAGGCGTCCCATGAGCGCTTATCTGGGACGAATGATCGCCGGTCGTCCGGCGCATGAGGCATGAACTGTCAGGAGTCGGAATATGCCAAATGATTTATGGCTGTCTATCGGAGCGATCCTACCAATCATCGTGTTGGCGGTTTGGGCGTGTTTGTTGCTGCTTGTTGACCTGTTTATCCCGGCGCAACGCAAAGGCTGGACGGCCTCGCTGGCGGCGGTGGGGCTGCTGATCACTCTGGCGGTTATCCTGTCTCGCTTGGGGCAGAGTCAGTCGGGGTTTGGCGGCATGGTCATGGTGGATAATTTCGCCAATTTCCTGAGCGTCTTGTTGCTTGCCAGCGGACTGGCCGCGATTGCGCTTTCGCACGACTATCTCCAGCGCACCGGCATTGAGCGCGGCGAATATTACGTTTTGCTGCTCTTCTCAATCTCCGGTATGATGCTGATGGGGATGGCGAGCGATCTGATCATGGTATTTTTAGCGTTGGAGTTATTGTCCATCCCGCTTTATGTGCTGGCAGGAATTGCGGTGCCTCGTTTGAACTCAGAAGAGGCGGCGATCAAATATTTTCTCTTAGGCGCCTTCGCTTCCGGCTTTCTCGTCTATGGCACTGCGCTGGTGTATGGCGCCAGCGGCTCTACTTCCATTGCGAAGATTGTGCAAGTCATCCAGGTCAACCAGCATAACCTGACGTTGCTCCTGGCTGGCGCAGGGTTGATCTTGGTGGGTTTAGGTTTCAAAGTCGCTGTGGCGCCGTTTCACATGTGGACGCCGGATGTCTATCAGGGCGCGCCCTCTTCAGTCACAGCGTTTATGGCGGTGGGCGCTAAAGCAGCCGGGTTTGCGGCGCTGCTGCGCATCTTTGTGTTGGCTTTCCCGGTTGTCTCGCTGGATATGACGCCCGTCCTGTGGTCGGTGGCCGCGTTGACCATGATCCTGGGTAATTTTGTAGCCATTGCGCAGAAGAACATCAAGCGTCTGCTGGCTTATTCGAGCATCGCCCATGCCGGTTACATCTTGATGGCCCTAACGCCTTATGGTCAGTCTAATGTATCCGCCGATTCTGTCGCTTCAGCCTTGTTCTACCTGGTGGCCTATGCCTTGACCAACTTTGCCGCCTGGGCGGTGGTGATTGCCCTGGAACAGGCGGATGAACGAGGTCTGGAACTGAGCGATTATGCTGGCTTGGGGCGCAAGCAACCGGCGCTGGCGGCGGCGATGACCGTAGCGATGCTTTCCTTCACCGGTGTGCCGCCCACCCTGGGTTTCGTAGGCAAGTTCTTCCTGTTCCGCACGGTGATCGAGGGAGGGTTCATCGGACTGGCGTTGATCGGCGTGCTCACTTCGCTGGTCTCCGCTTACTACTACCTGCGTGTGGTGGTCATTATGTATATGCAGGAGGGCGAACCGGTGGTGCGGCGCGATGGTTGGCTTTACGCCACGGCTTTTGTCTCTTCGATTGGGGTGGTGGCGTTGAGCATCTTCGCTGGGCCCTTGATCGCCCTGGCCTCGCGGGCGATCTTGAACCTTTTCTAAAATGGATTGCATGGACGGCAAGCGAAGCTGCCGTTGCATGCAATGGCGGCAACGCTATGACCGTTTGTTTAGGGGTTGATTGTGTGCACGCAAAAGTTGTCAGATGGCAAGAGGGAGGTTGGCGCGTTCCTGGCAGAGGGTTTGCCACTGACCGCTCAACCAAGCGGCACGTGCTTTGGCGGTGTAGATAGCGCCATCCACCAACCATTGCGCGCCTGGTAATTTGAGACGTTGGGTAACGATTTGTTTGCAGCCGCTTTCAACGACGCCGCTGCCAATCATGAGGCCTTGTTTGCGGAATCGATTGTAACGCATCCGTTCGGAATGCTCAGAGAAGTATCTTGCATTTTTGGCCGCCTCTTCGCAGCGTTTTGCCAGAGCCTGGCAAGCCTGGATAACATCTTCCACTTGCCCTTCCCACAGTGCTTGTTTGGTGTTTTCGAGCCAGGCCTGTTGTTGGTGGACATCCGCCGCAAAAGCAGCGCGGGCGACCTGTTCCAGGTGTTCTTCGGCATGATACCAATCGACAATCTGGATGGCGTGGGGGAAATGGGTTTGCACCAGGTTCCAAATCCAGGGGGCGCCGTCGCCCAAGAAGACCAGTCGCGAGCAACGGTCTGCATTGCCTTGACAGCCGGTCGCCCACAGGAGTTCTCCAAATTGTGTGCTGTCCGTGATGTCGCAGGCGTACTGCTTGCGTACCGCCCGGCGTGGCACTTCCTGGCGAGCGGTCTTGCTTCGTTCTCGCACCTTCTGCCGGGCAGACGGCACTTCTTCGGCCTCAAACCAGACCAGGCATTTGACATCCCGCCAATCTTCATGGGGTTCTTTCGTTTGTCCTGCCTTGGGGCGAGGTTCAGTGCGCGTCTTGGCCGCATCAATGGCGCAGTACAGCGTGTCTGCTACAGGCTCGTCTTGGCGTTGACGCATTTGCAACCAATCTTCGCGTTGACTTTGAGCAATCCATTCCTTTTCTATCTTCATCCGAATTTGTCCCATCCGTTCCGTTTCCTGACGAACGGTGTTCTCTGAGACTTCAAACAGTAAAAACTCTTTCAACCAGGCGCAACTCTCTTGGAACGAGAACTGGATTCCGGCCAGGCTCAACAAGTTCGACAACCCTATCGTGACTGCGCCAGGGTTCAGGCGTAATTCTTCATCTAGCGGCGCTTTGCCCTTGCCGCAGCCACAACCACTATAGTATGCCCGTTTATAGGTGACCCGCCCAAAGACGCTGATCACCGTCGCTGGCCTTTGTCCAACGTAATCCAATGTGCCACCGCAATCACAACGAATTTTTCGTTCCTGCGCTTTTCCCTTCTCTTCCAAAAGTATTTCCAAGCTTTTTTGACCTACTTCCTGAAGAAGTTCGCGCATTTTGTGTTCGATTTCTCCGATATGTTCACCTTGTGCAAGCGTTTCGCTCAAAAGATTGGCAACCTCTTGAGCTAGGTTTTGTACGGCTTCTGAGTTATACTTTGACATGGCAGAACCTCGTCAAGGATTGGGTTGATCCTAAATTTTTACCGCAGGTTCTGCCGTTTTTCATCAGTAATTTCCTACAACTTTTGAGTGGACACGATCAGAAATATAGGGTAGACATCATCTTCAGAATGTAGTAGACTATTTTAACCCCACACCGGCTTGTATTACCTGACATTCACGTTCAAATGGAGGAAGGAAAATGAAACGCCCGATATACGTTCTATTTGTTGTACTGCTTCTGGCTAGCCTGACGCTTGCTGCTTGCGGCGGCGCGGCGAAGCAAAAAGTTCGTGTGGCCACAGACGCTACCTGGCCGCCATTTGAAAGCGTAGATGAATCTACCAAGCAGATCGTTGGTTTCGATATTGACCTGATGAACGCCATCGCCGCGAAGGCTGGTTTGGAGATCGAATACAACAATGTGCCCTGGGACTCTCTGCTGGCAGGCATGGCGCAGTGTCAATATGACGCCTCCATCTCTGCCATGACCATTACCCCGGAGCGCGCCCAACAGTTCGCTTTCTCCGACCCGTATTTTGCCGCAGGTCAGGTGGTGACGGTGCGCAGCGACAACACCGACATTCAGAGCAAAGATGATCTCTCCGGCAAGACCGTCGGCGTTCAACTCGGCACGACTGGCGACATTGAAGCTCAGAAGATCCCCGGAGTCAATCTAAAATCCTACGATGACATTGGTCTGGCGTTCCAGGACCTGATCAACGGACAGATTGACGCAGTCATCGCAGATAACCCTCTAGCGCTGGGCTACATCGGCCAGAACCCAGGCAAACTCAAGACCGTGGGCGAAGTGTTCACCGATGAGTTCTACGGCATCGCAGTATGCAAGACCAACACGGAACTGTTGGCCAAGATTAACAAAGCCCTGGCGGAAGTAAAAGCCGAAGGCAAAATTGACGAATTGACCGCCAAGTGGATCACCAGCGGTCAATAGACCGTTCAAACTGAAGACTCTGCGAGGCCAGGGGAGGCCTCGCAGAGTTTAACCGTATAGATCGCATCTTTCTGGATGAATTGGGATGGCTGATGGAAAGCAAAGCGAAAGATCCTCCTGTTGAAGCCACTAAAGCTCGCCTGATCCCGGCTGAAATTGGCTCCCGCGTTGACGCCTGGTGGGGGTTGTTCATTGCCGTGGTGATCCTGACGGTCGTGTTGGTAACCACCTCGCCAGATCCATATCGAAAAATCCTGGTTTTCGTTACCGATGGCATTTTGGTGACAATCTGGGTCACCGTGGCTGCATTTGCTCTCACCCTGGTCTTTGGTTTGTTCGGCGGTCTGGGGCGTTTGTCGAAAAATCCGATTATCTTTGGTATTTCCAGTCTATATGTGGAATTAGTGCGGGGCATTCCACTGCTGGTGCAGTTGATCTGGTGGTATTTTGCTTTCCCGGTGGTGTTGCAAAGTTTTGGCCGCAGCATTGGCAACGCGGCATTGGCTTCTTATCAGGCGAATGCGATTGCCATGTCCATTTTGGGTTTAACTTTTTGTTACGGCGCGTATATGAGCGAGATCTACCGCGCCGGCATCCAAAGCATACCCAAAGGTCAGATGGAGGCAGCGCTCAGCCTGGGGATGAATTACGTCCAGGCTATGCGCTATGTGATTTTGCCACAGGCCATCCGGGTCATTTTGCCGCCCGTGGGCAATGAGTTCATCGCCTTGTTGAAAGATTCTTCGCTGGTCAGCGCGGTGGCAGTCGCCGATCTGACCCGCCGCGGCAGAGAATTCATGTCGCAGAACTTCAACCCGATCGAGACCTGGACAATGGTGGCGCTGATCTATCTGGTCATGACGTTGTTTTCCTCACGCGTGGCCTCCTATATCGAGCGCAAAGTGAAGGTCGCAGAGCGGTAAGGAGTTGTAATGATTGAAGGCAAATCAGGCCGAGAAAGCACGCTGATGATCGCAGAGGCGTGCTTTATTCGTTAGAGAAGACGAACAGGCGATAGATATGGCAATATTTCCAACCGAACAATGGCTCGTCGCTCTGATGGAAAAGCTGAACAATGACGAACGCTATGCTCAAATCGCGCGTCAATGGGAAGGCGATATGGTTTTTATCATCCAGCCGGGTCAAAATTTGGCCGAAGAAATCCGCTGGTATTTCGATTTGTGGCACGGCAAATGCCGCGCTGCATACGTGTTGCGCAAAGATCAAGAAGTGAAACCGACTTTTACCTTGCGTGCCCCTTACGATCAATATGTGCGCTTGTTGAAAGGCGAGGTTGAACCCATGCAGGCGTTACTGACGCGTAAAATTGGCGTGCAGGGCAATATGGCGGTGTTGATGCGCAACGTGCCTACCGTATTGGATTTTGTGCGCTGCTGCCGCGAAGTCACCGATCGTTACGTGTAATCTATCGCCTGAGGGCGAGCAAGCAGTTGGCTTTTTCAGGGAATGACGATGCCGCGTCTACGTGAGCTGGGCTTGCGCGTGGGAGAGCTAACGCCGGGGAGTTGGAACGCAATCACCGACGTGCCGGATGTGCTGGTCGGTCATCGAAGCGTTGTCTTTGGCGAGGGGGCGTTGCAGCCTGGTTTTGGCCCGGCGCGCACCGGCGTGACCGT
>Ga0232064_100094_pt1 | contig 20266 bp, 19 predicted proteins | sample LAC_MetaT_8_FD_169130 | JGI IMG/M metagenome (GOLD analysis project Ga0232064, IMG submission 169130) | Metatranscriptome of anaerobic ammonium oxidizing microbial communities from anammox membrane bioreactor (MBR) in UC Berkley... | ecosystem: Engineered > Bioreactor > Anaerobic > Unclassified ... | reverse complement strand
GGGACAGGTCTGGGGGCGAGTGAGTTTGCGAATGCTGAATGGCAGGCAAAGACAACCGACGAACAGATCATCAGGCAAATTAACAATGGAACACCGGAAAAGATGATGCCATTCAAAGAAAAATTGACGCAGGAGGAAATCAAGGCGTTGGTTTCCGTTGTCAGAGGTTTCGGAAAGAAATAAAAAGCTCATCGGGGAGTTTTGAGATATGGTTAATGGGAAACGAACGATAGCTTACCATGCATTTTTCCTTGCCTTCTTTAGCTTATGTTCCGGGTTCTCATCTGTCTCGGGACAAGAGGGAGAAGAAGTTCATCCAAAAAAATTGTTTGAATATCATTGTGCCACCTGTCATGGCGAGAATGGTAAAGGCACGAAGAGGGGACATGAACTGAAAGTCCCCAATTTTGCAGATCCGGAGTGGCAGAGCACAAAAAAAGACGAAGAGATTTTAAATTCCATTACGAACGGTAAGAACAAGATGCCCAGATGGAGTGACAAGCTGAAACCCGTGGAGATACAGGTTTTGGCAGGATACGTACGAAAACTCGTCTTGAAAAAGAGGCCATAAAGATCTTCTAAAGCTAATCAGGCAACTTTAATATCCTTTAGCAAAAAACAAATTTAAACGCGTCAGATTTTTAAACCCTGACAGGATTGACTCGAGAATTTCATTCTTTGGATTTTGTCTTTTCCAACCTTTTCTGGTTGGGGTACACAGGTGCATGCGTCCTGCCCAAGAACCCGGTTAAGGCAAGCATCCCTTTCTCCGGCTTCGGCAGAGAAGAAGGCATCTAGTATAACGTTTCACAAAGCCTGTATACAAGCAAATACCCGTGCAAGAAGTGGAGCGCCGAAGCATCTGTTATTTACAAAAGGCCTAAGACTGCTTCGCTGCCGTTCGCAATGACAATAACATAACGCAGCAAAGTTGCAACCAAATCCTCCCTATCGTTCAACGGATCCTTCGACAGGCTCAGGTTATACGCCGCGAATGGGGAGACTGTCGAACCATCACGACGCAGTCAAGAGGAGTGTAAAAACTTGCAAAAGAGAAAGATTGTACGCGGTAATACGACAGGGGACATTTTTGTGAAACGCTACACCAGGCATATCGTCTGTTTTGCGATGCAAATTATACGAAAGGAAAGCGGTACGTCATGAAGAAGGTTGGTGTATTGACAGGTGGCGGCGATTGTCCGGGACTGAACGCCGTTATCCGCGCCGTTGTTAAATCGGCATCGGTGAAGCACGAGTACAAGGTAACGGGAATCGAGGACGGTTTTGAAGGGCTTGTTTTACCGAATAAAACGCGGGATTTAACACTACAGAACATCCGTGGAATTCTCCCGATTGGCGGGACTATTCTGGGCACAACGAACAGGGCAAATCCCTTTGAATATAAGATCACCATAGATGGAAAGTCTGAGACGCGGGATATCTCTCGTGATGTGTTGAACAATATTCAATCCATGGGATTGGATGCCCTGATTGTTATTGGTGGTGACGGCACATTAAAGATTGCCTATGAATTATTTAAACAGGGCTGCCCGGTTGTTGGAGTACCCAAAACCATTGACAATGATATTCCGGCAACAGATGTTACGTTTGGATTTCGGACTGCCGTACAAACAGCCACGGATGCCCTCGATCGATTACATACCACTGCAGAAAGCCATCACCGGGTTATGGTGGTAGAGGTTATGGGTCGTTATGTTGGGTGGATAGCCTTAGAAACGGGGATTGGGGGTGGCGCTGACGTAATTCTCATTCCCGAAATCCCATTTGATATGGAAACAGTTTGCAAGAAAATTGACGAACGTAAGAACAGCGGCAGCAGATCAAGTATTGTGGTTGTGGCTGAAGGCGCAAAACCTATAGGGGGGGATATTTCGATATTATGTCCCGCGGAAGAGGGGGGTAGCGCAGAACGTCTTGGCGGTATCGGAAACAAAGTTGGAGCCAATATCAGTTGTTATGGCAGGGAAGTGCGCGTCACCGTACTTGGACATTTGCAGAGGGGAGGAACCCCCTGTGCCTTTGACCGTATCCTTTCAACTCAATTTGGCGTGGCTGCGATGGATCTGATTGCTCATAAACGATTTGGCGAGATGGTGTGTTTGCGGGGGAAAAGTATTAATTCGGTTTCGTTGAACGAGGTCACTCAAGGCCAGAAAAAGGTGCCAACGGAGGAAGGATTGGTAAAAGTAGCGGAATCGATAGGAATTAGTTTCGGCCGGTAAGGTTTGCATGCATTGTTTGAAAAATCTTTTTTATGAACCTTAGATAGGTGGTGGTGTGGGTACAGAATATATTGTTATTGGTAATGGGGTAGCCGGAACAGAAGCGGCAAAGACCATCCGCAAAAGGGATCCTTTGGCAGAAATAAAGATTTTTACGCAGGAGCATTATCCCTTTTATTCCAGGCCAAGAATACCAGAATTATTGGCAGGAACGATTGATCTGGATACATTTTTCGTTTACAACCGCGAGTGGTATGATAAGAACAAAATTCAATTATACCTAAACAGTGTTGTAAAAGAGATCGATTCCGGGAATCACAAAATTTTGTTAACAGATGGGTCGAATTTTACGTATAGCAAATTGTTATTGGCAATGGGTAGCAGAGGCGCCCTGCCTCCCATTGAAGGGATCGACACGGTCAAAGGAGTTTTTACGCTACGATCGGTAGAAGACGTAATGGCCATCAGGCGCTGCGCCACGAACGCAAAGACGGCCACCCTTATTGGCGGTGGGCTGTTGGGCATTGAAGCGGGAAATGGACTCAGAAAACTGGGGACATCCGTGACCATTGTCGAAGTTTCCGATCGATTGCTTCCCAGACAATTAGACGGGGAAGGCGCCGCTACGTTACAGAAACAGATGGAGGGAATAGGGCTTACATTTATTTTGGACGCCAAATCCAAATGCATCCGGGAGAAAGGCCACAAGAAAATCCTTGAGTTAGCGGACGGAAGGATTATTGAAAGTGATTTCATTCTGGTTTCTGCAGGTATTGTGCCAAATATTATCCTGGCCAGAACGGCTGGCATATCTGTGAATAAAGGCATCCTTGTGAATGATCGTATGGAAACGAATATCCCCGGCATATATGGAGCAGGAGATGTTGCGGAATATAAAGGAAGGATATACGGAATCTGGCCGGCTGCGCAAAGACACGGGGTCGTTGCCGGTATTAATATGGCCGGAGGGCATGAAATATATGGGGGTACGGTGCCGTCAACGACACTGAAGGTGGCAGGCATTCGACTGACTTCAATGGGTGACATACTCTCAGAGGATAACGGCGTTGAACAGATCAAACGGACAAATCCTGAGAAGTGTCTTTATAAGAAGCTCTTTATAAAGCAGAAGAGACTTGTGGGCGCAATTCTCTTGGGGGATAATAAAAATGCATCCGACTTGGCGCAACTGATGGAAAAGAAAATAGACATTGAGAACCATAAAGAAGAGATATTGGAACCGGATTTTAATATCAATAGTTTGCTGAAATAGCTTAATTGCATAGGAGCTTTCATTTTATTTAAACGGGTTACAGGGTGGCATGGACAAACAAGTTTGTCCATGTTGTTTGAATATACACACGGATACTGACAAACAAAGCTTGTCGGTGCCACCTTGTACCGAAGACATAACTTGAAAGAGTAACCGTGGTACCCACGATGAGCTCTGCATTGTTATTGCGGTACCGGGTGAGTTACTACCTGAGCAAAACATTTGTAAGGCAAGCGTTAGGCCAAGGCGAAACAGCTACATACCGGAGAGACAGCATCGGGCTGTACTCATACGATAAGAAACGGAGGAAGTAAATATGTGCATCGAACTCTTCAGTTTGCGTGACAAGGTCGCATTGGTTACAGGCGCCGGGAAAGGTCTGGGAAAATCGATGGCTCTGGCACTCTCTGAGTCAGGCGCTCATGTTGCCGTAGCAAGCCGCACTCAATCTGACATTGAAGCCACAGCACAGGAGATTCAGGAAAATGGCGTTAAGTCTATACCGATTGCTGCGGATGTTACCCGACAGGAAGATGTAGATAAGATGGTGGAGAAAGTTTTAAAAGAATTGAATACTATCGATATCCTGGTGAATAATGTTGGTACGTTTCTAGGCGGCCAGTTTCTTGAATCTTCTCTAGAGGATTGGCGTAAAATGTTAGAAATCAATCTTACCAGTACTTATCTGTGTTCAAAGGTAGTGGGCAGGCATATGGTCGAACGACAACAGGGGAAGATCATAAATGTCAGTTCTGTCCTGGGAATGTTTGGAGCCACCAATTCTGCAGCGTATTGCGCAAGCAAAGGCGGAGTAATCCAGTTGACAAGGGCGCTGTCTATTGAATGGGCAAAATATCATATTACGGTAAATGCCATTGCTCCCTATACCATGGAAACGGAGATGACAAAAACAATGTTGCAAGATGAAAAGCTCAAAAATATTATCGTTTCCAGGATACCTTTAAAGAGAATTGGCAAGCCAGCGGATCTTTCCGGTCCGGTAGTATTTCTGGCATCAAAGGCATCAGATTATATTACCGGGCAGGTTCTTTGTGTGGATGGCGGTTTTTCTGTGCATTAAACGATTTCTATGAAAGGAGGTTCGTCAAGATGATTATGATACGAGCTACAAAATCTTTTTTTAGTGGTATTGTCGGACTGATTTTAACCATACAAGGAATTTATGCCAGTGATTTCCCTCTTTTCCCGCCTATCGGCCCTCTTCCGCCAGTAACCATTCCTGCTGATAATCCGCAGACGGAAGCAAAGGTAGAATTGGGTAAGAAGCTCTATTTTGATCCTCGTCTTTCAGGGAATAACTGGATTAGTTGTGCGACCTGCCATAACCCGGTCTTAGGTTTTGCAGATGGATTGCCCAGGATACTGGGCGGCCCGACGTCAAAGGAGGGCGGGAGACATTCACCTACGATCATTAATACTGCCTACAACGACCTTCAGTTTTGGGATGGCCGGGCGGCTACCTTAGAAGAACAGGCATTAGGTCCCATCCAGAACCCGAACGAGATGTTTGAAACTCTCGACAATGTCGTACGAAAGCTCAGCGGGATTTCTGAGTATGTCAAGGCCTTCCAGGAGGTATTTGGAACCGGTGTAACTGCTGACGGCATAGCCAAGGCAATTGCTGCCTTTGAACGAACGGTAGTGTATGCCAATTCGCCTTTTGACCGGTATATGCAAGGTGATGTGCATGCTATGAGCGAATCAGCAAAGCGCGGTATGGATTTGTTTCAAGGCAAGGCTGAATGTATCAAGTGCCATAACGGACCGAATTTTACCGACAACAAATTCCATAATATCGGTGTACCGCCAGATGGCCCGCTCAAAGAAGATTTAGGTCGGTATAATGTTACCAGGAACGAGTCCGATAAAGGGGCATTCAAAACGCCCACCCTGAGAAATATTACCGATACAGCCCCTTATATGCATAATGGATTTTTCCCCACGTTGTTTGAAGTAGTACAGTTTTATAATGGGGGTGGCGGAAGAAGTGAAAATAAGAGCGCCGACATTCACGCCCTACATTTAACCGGCCAAGAGGTCAATGATCTTATTGAATTCATGAAAGCGCTGACAGGAGAAATGGTTCAGATTAAATACCAAAGTGTACCACTTGCATTTCCCAAGGTACCGAAGAACTTTTAAGTATGGAAACCCGGTTAAGAGCATTCATCAATACCCCGCTTTCAGAAGGAACAAAATATTCTGGTATATTCTTGGCCGTAATGAATATCTGTAGGTCTAAAAATTCCAAAACATGAAAAAGGATTAGAAGTATGCTAAAAAATGTCGTAATATCTGATGCGTTGGAAACCGCATTGGCACAATTTGATCAGGTGTCAAAACGGATACCGCTTTCTGAGGACATCCATCAAGTGCTCAGGAATTTTGACCGGATGCTAAGCGTCTCTACTCCGATACGGATGGATGATGGTTTTCTGAGAGTTTTTACCGGATTTCGTGTGCAGCATAATGCAGCGAGGGGTCCCTACAAAGGTGGCATCCGTTATCACCCGGAGATCACTCTTGATAATTTAAAGGCACTGGCGATGGAAATGACGTGGAAGTGCTCTTTGGTTGGTGTGCCATTTGGGGGCGCAAAAGGGGGTATTATTTGTAATCCCAAGACTCTTTCAAAAGGAGAACTGGAAAGGCTTACGCGCCGTTATACGTGTGCAATCATGCCTATCATCGGAACCGAAAAGGATATTCCTGCACCTGACGTAAATACCAATGAACAAGTCATGGCATGGATGATGGATACGTACAGCATAAACAATGGTTATTATACACCGGGAATTGTTACCGGCAAACCTATTAATATCGGAGGTTCTTTGGGTAGAACTCATGCAACAGGTCTTGGTATTACCTATGCAATTGCCAACGCTGTGAAATATAAGAAAATGAATCTGAAGAACCTCAAGGTGGTAATTCAGGGATATGGGAATGTAGGATCTGCCGTTGGAAAATTCCTCAACGAAATGGGATGCAAAGTTGTTGCCGTGAGTAGTTCTAAGGGAGGAATTTACAATCCAAGAGGTCTTAGCCATACCGCACTTATCAAATATTATAAGGAAAATGGATCATTTGATCATTTTCCCAATGCCGAAGGGATGACAAATGAATCATTGCTGGAACTGCCGTGCGATGTGCTGGTGCCCGCTGCAATGAGCAACCAGATTACCGAAGAGAATGCAGATAAAATACGGGCGCGGCTTGTTGTTGAAGGCGCCAACGGACCCACAACAGTAGAAGCTGACCAGCGGTTGGCCAAACGCAAAATACCCGTCATTCCAGATATTCTGGCGAATGCCGGAGGTGTGGCTGTTTCCTATTTTGAATGGGTGCAGGATGCCCAACGCTATTTTTGGAGTGAACGCGAGGTGAATGAAAAGCTCAGGGACATTCTTGATCACGCTTACGAAGAAGTTTACTCCCTTTCTCAGGAAAAAAAATTGAGTATGCGCACTGCAGCTATGACAATTGCCGTTAAAAGGGTTGCAGATGCAATCTCGGTAAGAGGCTTGTGCCCTTGACAAATGGGTAATATCGCAGCTGTTTTATTTAGAAATTTAGTAGGCTAATGCCTGATATTTATTGTGTAAAAGGCTTGTTATAACGCCGGGAACAAACCTTCCTACGGTTTTTCCATTGATTGCAGAGACCGGCATTACTTCCATCAGGGAGTTCGTAAGAAAGACCTCATCGGCAGCCAATACCCTTTCTAACCCAAACAACTCTTCAGACGCATGCACGCCATTTCTCTTGCAGAGTTCAAGGATTGTCCCGCGGGTAACGCCGGGGAGGAGATTCGCCTTCAGGGAAGGGGTAATCACGGTATTTCTTTCAACAAGGAAGACATTGCTAACGGCACATTCGGTAACATAACCCTCCGTATTCAAAATGAGTGCGTCGTGAGCGCCCTGATCAACAGCCTCTTTCTTGATAAGATAATTCGTTAAATAGCTGAGTGTCTTGTGGTTTGAGATGGGACACGTGGTGCTTCGCCGTATGGAAGAGGTGATGAGCGATACACCTGTTTTATAAAATGAGGCAGGATACGCAGTAAACGGTTTTGTATGAATCAAAAAGGTGGGTTGATATATACCTGTCGGAATGAATTCATTCATCCCGGAGCCGCGGGACAACGTCATCCGGACATAAGCGTCCCGCAGTTTATTCCTGGCAAGGAGTTGTTCAATAATTTGCTGAAGGTCCTGGGTTGTATAATGAAAAGGAATGGCAAAATATCGTGCGGAACTCGTCAGGCGTGTTACATGAGAGTCAAGCCGAAAGGGTCTCTTGTCGTAGGTTCTCAAAGTCTCAAAAAGTCCGTCTCCGTAAAGGAAACCCCGGTCAAGAATCCTCAAGCGGCCATCAGTTTCATCTACAATAGCATCATTGAAAAAGATAGCGTTTGGCGTGGAAATCATCATACACCGCCGCTTTTGCCCATAAAATTCTGCATCTTTAATGATTCAATCAGGGCGCTGGCCTTGTGCATTGTCTCTTCGTATTCCTCTTCTTCATCGGAATCCGCCACAATACCGCTTCCCACCTGGAAGTACACGGTGTTGCCTTTCATAATAAACGTGCGTATGGCTATGTTCATGTCTGCGTTCCCGTTGAACCCGATATAACCGATGGCTCCTGTATATACACTTCGCTGGGTGGGTTCCAGTTCATCAATGATCTGCATGGCACGGATCTTTGGCGCTCCGGTAATGGAACCACCGGGAAATGTAGCTTTCAGCAGGTCGATGAAATCATATCGTTCATACAAATCTCCTTCAATCGTGGCTACCAGATGATACACGGTGGGATAGGCTTCCAAAACCTTCCTCTCTGTGACTTTGACGGAACCATAATCGCACACGCGGCTAAGGTCGTTACGCTCCAGATCAATAATCATGGTGAGTTCTGCATTGTCCTTTGGGCTCAAAAGCAACGCCTGTTTCAAAAACTCGTCCGTATTACGGTCCTTATCTCTGGGCCGGGTGCCCTTGATGGGACGGGTCTGAACATGTCTGGCATTCATCTTGAGAAACCGTTCCGGCGAGGAACTGATAATGGCAACCTCATCGAAGCCCAGATAGCCGGAAAATGGGGCTGGGTTTACCGAACGCAATCTTTTATACAGTTCGTAGGGGGGAATATCAATATGCGTCTCTATTCGTTGAGAGAGATTGACTTGATAAACATCACCGGCGGCGATGTAATCCTTAATACGCCGGATCGCATTGATATAGCGTTCTTTTGGAAAATTATATTTCAGCATAGGTTCGGATATTTCCGCATCGGATTTGTCATACCCTGTTTCCTGTGCTGCATCGGGTTTCCTGCTCAATACTTCCTCAAGGTGTTCCATTCTGCCTTGCAGGGTATTATCCAAACCGAAGTCTACTCCGATCACATAACATTTTTGCAGGAAATTATCATATGTTACAATCGTATCATAAAATCCCAGGTACATGTCAGGCAGTGCAATATCGTCAACCGCCCTGATGGATACTCTTTCTATAAAAAGACGCAAATCGTAACCAAAATATCCAACCACACCGCATTCAAAAGGGGCGGATTCCATGGTATTTTTTAATGAAAACTGCTTAAGCAGCTCGCGAAGGTGCTCAAAAGGGTTTCCTTCAATTTCAAGGGTGCCACTCTTGTCAGTCAAAGTGATTTTACGTTGTTTTGCCTTCATAATTAAAAAAGGATTAAAACCCAAAAAGGAATATCGCGAAATCCCTGCTACGGGTAAGGCACTGTCAAGAAAAAACAGATTTGGTTGTGAAGAGAATCTGCAAAATGCTTCTACAGGTGTACAGGCATTTCCGACTTCACGGACAAAAACTTCACCGATTATGTTTTTTCTTGAATCCATGGATATCGTCAGACTTTTTCTGGTTGTGACTGGTTCATAATAAATTCAGATTTTTTTGATACAGAATTTCTTATTTTTAACGGAAGACGTAAAATTGCGGTTACGGTGAGTAATTCTAGATATGATGGAAAATTTTGTCAAGGTAAATCGCCGGTAAAGCGCCTTAAAATGCCGTATTGTCCTTGTCATATTCCTATGAGTATGTTAAGATTCGTCAGATTTTAGTTACGTGGAGAAGGAAATGGCAGGAGGATCTTCTTGTCTTTGAATCCTGATGACATGATGTGCTGCAAAACGTTCGGTTTTGATAATTCGAAACTTTGTTAACGAGGAGCTAAAACTATGCAGAGCTATGTCAATAAATATCTTGCTCACATTGAACACAACAGAAATTTTTCGTCACAAACGCTAAGGGCTTACCGAAATGATTTGTATCAATACCTTTCGTTTCTAACCGGGGAAGGTTGTCATGATCTCGAAAGCGTTACACGCTTATTATTAAGAAGCTTTCTTGCTTTCTTAAAAAAAAGGAACTATTCAAAAACCACGATTGCCAGAAAACTGGTATCCATCCGGTCCCTTTATAAATTTCTGTATCGTGAGGGCGTGGTAAAAGGTAATCCCGTGGAGAACATTCGGACGCCAAAACTGGAAAAAAATCTACCTGGCTTTATGAGTGTCAAAGGGGCAGAAACCCTCTTAAATCTCCCGATGCTGAACACGGCGCAGGGCATTCGTGACAGGGCTATTCTGGAAACCCTGTACAGTACCGGTATGAGGGTGAGTGAACTGGTCGGAACGGATGTTGAGAATATAGATTTTTTTAATGAAGTTGTCAAAATAAAAGGAAAAGGCAGGAAGGAACGTTTGCAACCTATTGGGAAGCATGCCTTAGATGCTATACGATCATATCTCAACGCAAGAGGTTCTGCTAATAAAGCGCTCTTTTTAAATAATCGCGGCGGACGTCTGACCGAGCGCAGCGTGGCAAGGATGCTGAAAAAGTATGTAAAAATGGCTGGTATGAGTCTTAATATTTCTCCCCATACCTTTCGACACAGTTTCGCAACTCATTTGTTAGACAACGGCGCAGATTTACGGTCCGTACAAGAGCTTCTGGGGCACGCCAACCTTTCTTCGACACAAATCTACACCCATATTACTACTGAACGGCTAAAGCAGGTATATGATACGGCACACCCAAGGGCATAAATAACAGTCTTATCGGATCGTTACCAGAGACAGGAATCTGTCTTACATTTGCCATGCAAAAACCTTCTTTTTTACACCCTCTTCTCCCCTCAGCAGGAAAAATTCGGTTACGGCTTCACTGCGGTATAACATTTTTGGGTCATCGTGGAAGCATGTAGATAAAATTTAAGAGAAAAAGGGATTGAGGGGGATGAAAAAAGATGGCAAGATACGTATGTACCTGAGAGCGATGTACACTTTCCGACGGACGTGAATTTGCTGTGGAATGCGGCACGCAAGAGTCTGGACGCGATAGAGGATGCAATAGGAGAGGGGCTTCTGGAGGGGAAGGGATGGCGCAAGAGCAACTATTGGAGAAGAGAGCTCAGGAAGTTGATGAGGATCAGCGCCAAAGCGTTATTTGGCGGGGGAAAAAATAAGGAAGAGACAACGAAAGAACGGGCAAAGAGATATCTTGGATTGGCGAGTAGTGTCAGTGAAAAGATAGAGGCAAGTACGTTGGCGATCTATGGGAGGATGCTCTCAACAAATCAGGTAGCAGCATGTGCCGTGAAAATTGAGAGGCTTGAGTATTTTCATGGGATGTTGAAAAAGCACATTGAGATTGTGGAGAGACCTGTACGGAGTTAATCGAAGTAAGGGTGATAAAAGGCGAGCGGATACCGACAGGGGAGAAGGTTATTCGATATTTGAGCCGCATACGGAGTTACTGAGTCTGTATATACCGGAGGTAATCATGACTGGGAATGGCCGGAAGAACTGAGAGGAGCAGGCAGAGGAGTCGGGCAGGACGTTTCAGAATCTCAGACATAAGCGCTTAGCAGTGAAATCGGACATCAATCGTTTGGGAACGTCACGGCTTGGACATGTGTCTGAACAAGGGGTTGCATGCACTTAAAAGGTATTGTGCACGGGGAGTGGTGGCTGCGAATTTACACAAGCTGGGCAACGTGCTTCAGGAGAGGGCGCGAAAGAGGCACGAGAAGCTACGAAGGGCAGCCTAAAAAACGTGAAAAAATAGTATGGCAGGGAGATAGGCGTGTCCAGAGTAGTCAAAAATGGTGGAGAAACAGGAAAAACGAGGAAAAGAACCTTGTTTTTGTCAAAAGTCTGGCAGAATATTTTAAGAAAAGATTTCCGTAAGCGAAAAACCACCCTGCCGCTTTCAAAAAAAGCGTGTTCCCGTTTAGAGTCACTATTTAGCCACGAATAGTGTGGTTGAGAATAACACACACCGTCCGTTAAATTCTGATGAATTTCGCGGCCTTGTCCTTACCGGTAATTATGCTCGTTACATTTTTATTCATGTTTATTCATGGTAAAGATTTCACAGCAGCCAAAATGTTTGCCCTTGCTCACGAACTGGCTCATATCTGGCTAGGCAAATCCGCAGCGCCTGCCACAAAAAAATGGGAACAAATCAACGATCGCGCTAAACTCACAGAGGAAGTTTGTACGGTAGTTCAAAGTAAGTCAAATTGTAGTTGCGCGAAGATTGCTGGATATCGGAAAACCTGCACAAAAATATTTTTTCGAATTTTACAATGCTCAACAATACCGGATAGAAAACTTTTCTTCCGGCAAGTTCGTACCGCTGCCAAAGAAGGAAAACTTCTGTATGCTGATGCTTACAAACTGACAAGCGTCTATGAGAAAACGTTCTCCCACTTCGAGAATGAGTTTTTCACCGTAATGAGAACAAGGCTATAATGAAAAATCTCTATTCAGCGACAATTTTAAATACCGGGCTAAAGAGCTATGAACTCAAATTGACATATTTCACCTTTCAACTGAAAACTTCTATTTCAAAAATATCCGTATTTTTATTCAATACACGACGCTTTTTTTGAATCTCGCGGGAATAAGGTTTTATTATCCATTTATACATTCTGCCATTTACCATTATTTTCTTGCTTTATAAGCCCTAAGGCTTATATACTACTTTTATAATATTACAGGCTTATAACATGAAAGCTTCCATAAAATACGAGTTATGAAAAACGACAAGCTTTATGCTGTAATAACCGGGGATATCGTCGATTCGTCGAAACTTACGTCCAGTCAACGGAGCCGCCTCCTGTCAGCTTTAAAATCTTCGTTTAATACCATCGACGATATGATACCCGACGGAATACATGCATCGTTTGAAATACACCGCGGGGATAGTTTCCAGGGTGTGTTAACCAAACCAGATACGGCTTTCCGTGCGGCAATTGCTATCCGTGCCAGTTTACGCCATGGCTTTAAAACAAAACAACGCCGCTATGCACTTGATGCACGGATCGCCATAGGGATTGGATCTATTGATTTTCTTCCTGCCGGCCGCGGGTCGGAAGGAGATGGTGAGGCGTTTCGCCGCTCCGGACAGACACTGGACGAGATGAAAGGTGATCAGAGATTGATAATACGGACTCCCTGGCGAGAGGTTGATGCAGAACTGGATATAGAATGCGCCTTACTCGATGCCTTGATAAACCGATGGTCCGGGGAACAGGCACAGGCAATACTCGGACAAATCCGGGGTCTAACTCAAGAAAAGGCTGCCAAGGAATTTGGTGTTTCTCAACCAGCGGTTCGTCAACGCTTAAAAAGTGCCGGTGGCTGGGCCATTGAAAAACTGTGCCATCGATATGAACAAGCAATCCGCGAGAAGGAAGCTCAGAGACTTATAATAAACAACAATAAACATAGGAGCTTATAATGCACTGCCCGCTGAATCATGATGATGTGTCGTTACTCTTACGTCTTGTCATAGCTTACGTGGTAGCGGATTTTTCCTTTCAGAGAAATTCCCTGACGGGATCGCAGTTCTGTAAAACATGGCGGTCTGGCTGGCTTTATATGCATGGGGCATTTGCCGGAGCGCTTGCATATACTCTTGCAGGCTTGTGGAACGCAATCTGGCTCCCGTTCATTATTTTTATTGCACACGTTTTGCGTGACGGACTGACATCTCCACAAGAGGATACAAACCGATTGTTTCTGCTGGACCATCTGGGATATCTTATTATTCTCTTAGGATGCTGGATATTACTGATACGGGGTGATCCATCTGAAATCGCCATATTTTTGTTCTCACATACATCAGATGTACGATTTTGGACTATCATTTTATCCTATCTTCTGGTAATCTGGCCAGCCGGCACGTTGATCGGCAGGATCACAAAACCATGGCGAAATGAAGTAATCAAGGAAACGTCTTCCCACGGTTTGGAAAAGGCAGGGCTATGGATTGGACGTCTGGAGCGTATCCTAATACTAACATTTGTCCTGCTCAAACATTTTGAAGCCATTGGTCTACTGATTGCGGCGAAATCAATCCTGCGATTTGGCGAGACCCGGACATCAAACCACCGGAAAGAAGCAGAATACATATTAATCGGCACCATGATCAGTTTTGTAATAGCAATCATTCTGGGAATATGCACAAGCTGGATGTTACAATACCCATTGGTTCCGGAACATAGTAAATCAGACAATGTTGACTATTATGATTTATTTGAAATTTAAGCTTTGAGGAGAGGACAGTACAGTGTTGAAAACACGGGAGATGCTTACCGGCAATGCTTCTGTTGCCTGGGGAGTAAGACTGGCTGGGGTTGATTATGTACCAACTTACTCAATAACGCCTCAAACAGAGATCATCGAAACCCTGGCAAAGTGGATTTCCGACGGGGTTATGGATGCCGGGTTTGTCTCTTTAGACTCAGAGCATTCCATGATTGCCGCTGCCGGGGCTGCATCTGCAACCGGGGCAAGAGTCTTTACCGCAACGTCAAGCCAGGGTCTTTTGTATGGCTTTGAGATGCTTTACACGGTAGCAGGATGGCGGGTGCCCCTTGTAATGGTAAATGTATCAAGAGGTCTGTCTGCTCCCATAACGCTGGAACCTGACCATAACGACATCCTTGCTGCCAGAGATTCCGGCTTTTTGCAGATTCACTGTGAAACCTGCCAGGAAGTGCTGGATTCGGTCCTACTGGCATACCGATTGGCAGAGGATGAACGCGTCCTTCTTCCCGTCTTTGTAAATATGGATGGATTTCATCTTTCCTTTACGCGGGAACCCGTTGAGATACCGGGCAGGGATGCGGTAGAAAGGTTTTTGCCCCCGTATCAACCAAAGCACGCCTTCTTCAAGGCAAGCCAGCCCATGGCACAGGGATTGGCGGTCATTGGCGGTTCACTCTATTCATATTTCAAATATCAGATGCACCTGGCCAGTATAAAGGCACTGGATGTTTATCATGAAGTTTCTGAGGAATTTAAAAAGATATTTGATCGCAGCTACCATACCACCGATAGGTTTATGGTTGAGGATGCCGAATATGTACTGATTATGACAAATTCCTTTTCAACCCTGGGAAAGGCTGCTGTGGAAAAGGCCAGGAAGAAAGGCATAAAAGCAGGGCTTTTAAGACTAAGGCTCATACGACCATTTCCGGAAGCAGATTTAAAAGAGGCGCTGGAAGGAAAAAAGGCCGTGGCTGTCCTTGATCAAAACATTAGCGTGGGAAAGGGAGGAATTTTGTATTCAGAAATTGCCGGTACGTTGTATCATGAGAAGAACAAACCTCTTTTACTCTCTTTTATTGGCGGGCTCGGCGGAAAAAACATCAGCCCCCGGGAATTTGAGTTTATCTTTGATACCATGATTAAGTCATTTATCTTAAAAAAAACGGTAACGCCCCAACTTCTTTACACAGAAGAAGAATGGAAGGAAATGGAGAGATTGAAAGGTATAGCGGGGAAAACATACGACTTTCCAAATAGCTGCTCACCACATCACTTTACTGCAGGAGTTACGATCCCTTCAGACCGCTGAGTTCATTACATCTCTTTGCGGGGTTTTATTGCGGCTATAAAATATGGATACAATACTTATAAAATCTGTCAAAGACATTCCGTCAGAGGAAAACCTTCTTCCGGGCACCTCAATATGTGCTGGCTGCGGGGGACTTTTGGCTTTAAGACACTGCCTGAAGGTACTGGGAAAAAAAACGGTAATTGTCAATGCTGCCGGATGCTTTACCCTGCTTTCTGTCTATCCGTTCACGCCTTTTCAGAATTCCTGGCTTTATACTGCAATGGCCTGCGCTCCCGCCGGAGCACAAGGTATCAGGGATGCCCTGGACATCTTAATAAAAAAGGGAAAGCTTAGCCCCAAAGAAGACTTGAAGGTAATTGTGCTTACAGGCGATGGTGTTGCGTACGATATAGGTCTTTCATCCACATCCGGCGCTTTACACAGGAATCTTGACTTCTACTACATCTGTTCCGACAACGAGGCCTATGGAAATACCGGTTTCCAATCCTCAGGAGCGACCCCCCTCGCATCGAAGACAGGAACAACACCGATAGGAAAAACAAGCAGTACAGGAGCCACTTCCCTCAAAAAGAACCTCTTTGAGATATGGAGAAGCCACAATCCGCCATATCTTGCCACCATATCTCCATCACATCCGATTGATCTGATCAACAAGTTCAAAACGGCAGAACAGTACAAAGGGCCAAAACTCTTCATAAGTCTTTCTCCCTGTCCTGCCGGATGGTCGACCGATCCCGCACACACAGCGAGACTGGCGAAACTTGCAATCGATACAGGCATGTGGTCATTAAAAGAAGCCGTCTATGGCAATGTAAGGCACACCGTTATTCCCAAAAAATTTAAACCTGTTGAAGTCTATCTAAAAGAACAGGGAAGATTTGCACATCTCTTTAAACCAAAGCGGCAAGAAAACATCCTCATGAGAATACAAGAGATGGTTGACCGGTATTGGAGTGAGATTTAGAAAATGGAATCTACGAAATCTGAGGAACTGCGCAGATACGGGTAAAATCGGTAGTCAGAGCCAGGATTCAGGACAAAAAACAGATGAACCGATTCCCTTTCATTCCGGATTCTGATCCCTCTAAAGGTTTCGGATCAGAAGTTGTAATTTTTCTTTAAACTGCTCCAGCGCTTTAGCACGATGGCTGATCCTATTTTTGATAGACGAACTTAATTCAGCAAAGGTCTTGTTGTGTTCTGGTAGATAAAAAACGGGATCATATCCAAAACCACATCTCCCCCGGGGTTCCTCAGTAATAAATCCCTCACAATAATCTTCGACGACAAAAAACAGCCCCTGCGGGCCGGCCAGGGCAATCGAACATACAAATCTGGCTGTACGCCGTTCCCTGGGCACCCCCTTTAATTCAGACAAGACTTTTTCTATATTTTTTTCATCGGTTGCATTTGCGCCTGCATACCTGCATGAATAGATACCGGGGCGCCCACCCAGTGCTTTGATTTCAAGCCCTGAGTCGTCTGACATCGCCCAGGTGTTACAAGCCTTTGCAAGAGGAACTGCTTTTTTCATAGCATTTTCCCGGAAGGTATTTCCGTCTTCTTCTACCCACGGTAAAAAAGGAAAATCATCAGGGCTTCTCAGCAAAATACCCGGAATATCCTTAAGGATTTCCTTTATTTCCGTTCTCTTTTTTTCGTTTTGTGTAGCTATTAAAATAGTTTTTGCATGCAGTGTATTCACAAATGAAGTCATATCTGTTCTCCTGTTTGCGAAAAGGATTCTACATTTTTTTAACCCGGTATTTCCAATGCCTTTTTTTGAATTTCAACAATTTCACTAATGCCTTTTTTCGCCATCCTTAACATCGCCGCCAATTGTTCATCATCAAAGGCATACTCTTCTCCTGTGCCTTGCAATTCAATAAACTTTCCATCACCCGTCATCACCACATTCATGTCCACCTGAGCAGCGGCATCTTCAGCATAGCAGAGATCCAGCAGAGCAACACCATTCACGACCCCAACGCTTACCGCTGCGACACTATTTACAACCGGATTTTCCTTGATCAAATCTTTACTTTTCAGCCACCGGATAGCGTCCATTAATGCGACATAACTGCCGGTAATAGCGGCAGTGCGCGTCCCACCGTCCGCCTGGATCACATCACAGTCAATCCATATCGTCCGCTCTTTCAACAAAGCAAGATCCATGACGGAGCGCAATGAACGGCCAATGAGTCTCTGTATTTCATGAGTTCTTCCCCCAACCTTCCCCCTGACGGATTCTCTTGGCACTCTTACAGGTGTGGAGCTTGGCAGGAGAGAATATTCCGCCGTAACCCAGCCTTCACCAGTATTTTTGATATGAGGCGGCACACTTTCTTCTACCGATGCCGTACAAATAACTTTGGTATTGCCCGCTTGAATAAGAACCGACCCCGGTGCATATTTGGTAAAATGTCTATTGATAATTAAGGGACGTAGTTCATCGGGGATACGATCATCCACTCTCATAGTTTTTATTTCCGCAAAAGAAGTTTTAAAAGCGCCTTTTCCACATGAAGCCTGTTTTCCGCCTGATCGTAAACAATAGAATGGGGACCATCAATCACTTCGTCCGTAATCTCCTCTCCACGATGAGCTGGCAGACAGTGCATTACCTTGACGTCGTCCTTTGCTAATTTTAGGATTTCGCTATTAATCTGAAAGTCTTTGAAAGCTTGTAGCCTTGTCTCCCTTTCCGTCTCCTGCCCCATACTAACCCACGTATCTGTATACAGAACATGCGCATCCTTCGCAACTTCTTTTGGATTGGAACAAAGGTGAATTACATCGTTTCCGTCCGCCAACTGTTTCGTTTTCGCAAGAAAATCCGGCGATAGTTCATATCCTTTTGGTGATGCAACATAAAAATGAATGCCGAGTTTCGCACAGATTTGAGCTAAAGATCGCGCGACATTATTTCCGTCTCCAATATAGGCAATTTTTACATTGGTATAGGTACCGAACTTTTCCTTAATCGTGTACATGTCGGTAAGTGCCTGGCAGGGATGGAGGTAATCTGATAAGGCATTAATCACGGGTACGGTAGCATATCGTGCAAGTTCTTGGATGATGTCCTGACCAAAGGTACGGATAACAATCCCTCCGACATATCTCGAAAGTACCCTGGCTCCATCTTTTACCGACTCCCTTTTGCCAAGGTTTATATCGCCCTGGGTCAGGTAAATGGCATGGCCGCCCAACTGAACCATTGCCACTTCAAAGGAAACACGTGTACGCATAGAACTCTTTTCGAAAATCATCCCAAGGATCTTTCCACTCAGACACTTCTCATCATATCCTTTGTTGTGCCATTCCTTAAGTTCCTTTGTGACATTGAATATTTCCTCGATGTCAGATTGCACAAGATCCGCAATTGAAATTAAATCCTTGCATTTCATAGGCGTTCTCTCATAAATTAGAGTTTAGAAAGGACTGCATTTATGATACTCAGCCCCTCGTCAATATGATCTTTTTTAACATTCAGAGGAGGCATAAATCGGATAACTTTCTCATGAGTACAATTGAGGAATAAGCCTGACTGAATACAACGTTTGATAAACTCGGCGCCATTTACCCCAAGTTCAATCCCAATCATAAGACCCACACCGCGCACATCATGAATTATGTTATGCGTCTTTTGTAATAATTTTAACTGCTCAACGGAATACCTACCCATTGTTGCAACATGAGAAAGCAGCCCTTCTTTTTCAATCGTTTCAAATACCGCTACCCCTGCTGCGCATGCCAAAGGATTTCCACCAAAAGTAGAGGCATGGCTGCCGGGAACAAGACTCTTTGCAATCTCCTTTTTGGCAGTCATTGCCCCAATAGCAACGCCTCCGCCAAGCGCCTTTGCCAGGGTCATAATATCCGGCTCAATATCATAGTGCTGATACGCAAAATACCTCCCGGATCTGCCCATGCCGCACTGAACCTCGTCAAGGATCATCAACAATCCTTTATCATCACACAATTTTCTTATACCGAACATGAATTCTTTCGTAGCGATATTAATGCCACCCTCGCCCTGAATGGGTTCCAGCATTATTGCACATGTCTTATCGTCTATTGCTCTTTTCAGTGCTTCCAAATCATTAAATGGCACGTAGAAAAAACCTTCAACAAGCGGAGCAAATCCTTTATGATATTTCGGTTGTGCCGTTGCGGTAACCGTAGCCAAGGTCCGGCCATGAAATGAATTCGAAAAGGTAATTATTTTGTATCTGCCTGTGTTTGAATTATGAATACGCGCAAGCTTAATTGCTGCTTCATTAGCCTCAGCGCCGCTGTTACAAAAGAAACACTGTCCACCAAAGGATTTTTCAGATATGTGTTGTGCCAGCAAGCCTTGTGGTTCGGTATAGTAGATGTTCGGCGCATGCTGGAGTTTTGCCGCCTGGTTTTGAATGGCTGCGACGACATGAGGATGACAGTGCCCTAACAAACTCACCGCCCAGCCTGAAAAAAGATCGAGATAGCGTTTTCCTTCGGCATCCCATACATCCAACCCACTACCTTTCGTTAGTAAAATAGGGTTTCGAATATAATTGGGGATAACATAACGATCATAAATTTCTTGAATCTCTTTCGTGTTCATGCCTCTATTCCTTAAAAACGAAAAAGGGATTGAAACAGGATGATTCTTTCAATCCCTAAAATTATACCGTATTCATGGCAAGACACAACCATCTTTTATACAATAATTTGCGTTCCGACACCCTTGTCGGTAAAAATTTCCAACAAAAGCGCGTGCGGAATCATTCCGTTGATAATATGAGCCTTCTTCACCCCCGCCTTCACGG
>Ga0232064_100084_pt1 | contig 21189 bp, 16 predicted proteins | sample LAC_MetaT_8_FD_169130 | JGI IMG/M metagenome (GOLD analysis project Ga0232064, IMG submission 169130) | Metatranscriptome of anaerobic ammonium oxidizing microbial communities from anammox membrane bioreactor (MBR) in UC Berkley... | ecosystem: Engineered > Bioreactor > Anaerobic > Unclassified ... | reverse complement strand
TTGAGAAAGAACAAAAACAAAAATTGATTAAAACATTAACGTTTCAAATCAATCCAAAATCTAAAGAAAAGTACCCTAATTTATGATAAAAAAGAGCGGTCGACTTTCATCTTGCATTCAACCGTTATGCTATAAATAAACACCTGTACCGGAATAAAACGATAAAAGCAAACCCTGAGTGATCAGGGGGCGCAAAGTAAAGGGTCTTTAAAGATACACGGAAGTATATAATAAAGATAGCCTTGCTGCCGACGTTGGTCAACAAGATGTTGGTGGTGAGGCTTTTTTGTTTTAAATTTTCACCCATGAAGATCTGTAAAAGTTTTGGCGAGACGTTAAAAGGAGACAAGGAAGGGGCAGCATTATATCGGCATACTTCAGGGAATGAGGGATTGTCGGTAAAAAATGAACAGAAGGAGGGACACGTTCGCAAAGACAGAAAAAACAGCGGGATTTGATGGCTCTGATTTTGATAAAACGAGGCGGAAGGATTAGGGAATGAAATTGCCCCTGACAGGACGTATGCGCTTTCCGCTGGGGTGCAAGTCAAATAGCGGTGCTACAAGGGTTTTTTGAATATTTTATGGTAATGGCAAGGTATTCCCTGCAATGTAGGGGCAGGTTTGAAACCTGCACTTTCCAGTGATATCCTGTCAGAAGTTTGCTTGTACAGTCTTTGTCATATCTGAACGTTTTTGTCGGGTAACCAGCGAGGCTTAAACTTCATGGATTCCCGTTAAAAACATACAGGAATAACGTCTCGAGAAAGAGGAAGCAAGACATGCGAATCTCTAACCGGACAGTGCTGGCCACTACCGTAAAATGACATAAATACCGTTCGTGCAAGTATTTTTAAAGAAATGAATGGTTGCACAAATTTTGAGCAGTAAGGGCAGGTTTCAAACCTGCCCTTACACGACAACATGTTGGAGGTTTTTGCTAAAACTAAATTATTACCTAAATTTGTAGAAAGGAGGAGGGGTATGAAAAAAGGAAGATTAACGGCCATTTTATGGCGAAACGCCCTGGTCATTGCCGGGCTGTTGTCGTGTGTGGTAACGGCAAAAAGTGCACATGCCGCCAATAACCCGCCAACGGCAGTAACGAGACATGCTACGGATATTAAAAACTCCACCGCTACGTTGAATGGAACGGTGACTCTTAATATCACTGATGGTGACAAAGTTGGAAATGTGCTGTTTTTATATGGCAACGAAGAAGGGAATTACACGAATATTTCTGAAATAGTATCCATAAATGGCATCAACGATAACGATATAAAAATTACGGTAGATGACTTATATCCAGAAGATACATGTTATTTCAAAATCATAGCGCAGAATAGCGTTGGCACAAGTTATGGAGACGAAAAGAGTTTTAGCGTACCGGCAGGAAGCCCGGAATCACGCGGTGTCATAAACGCTTTAGTGCCTAACATTGTTGCAACCCCAACCCCACCGGCGGTAACCACGGGTACAGCTACATTTGAATGCAAAGAAGGTGGGGTGATTGAAGCGACCCTATGCGGTACGATTACGGTATACGGAGGGTTACCGACATACTATTTTTTTAGCTATGCGGGTACGAGTTCTTGTTGTTTAGATAACATTACAGAAATCGGTGTGATTCCGATTCCGGGCACAAGCACACCAGGCCCTGTGGATTACTCCGTATGCCTGCCTGCATATGATTTAGGCACGAACACTACGTATCATTATGCTTTATGGGCGCAGAATAAATATAACAATAAGTCCAGGACTAGTACCGGTGAGTGCAAAGAGTTTACAACACCGGATTGTGAGGATGGGGGTGGCGGACAGACGGCGGTTGAGCTGGCATCGTTCACGGCAGCGTCTGCTGGCGGAGGCAAGGTGTCTCTGCATTGGGAGACGGCTACCGAGGTGGATAACGCCGGTTTCAACATCTATCGGTCAAAATTCCCGGATGGCACGTACAAAAAGATCAACAACGGACTCATCCCGGCGCCCGGCAATGCCACAACAGGCGCTACCTACAGCTTCGAAGATACGCCTGGCCGCGGCACTTTCTATTATAAGCTGGAGGATGTTGATTTTTATGGAGAATCCACAATGCACGGCCCGGAGAAGGTAAGGATCCGTGCAAAAGACCTTGCAAGTCGCAAAGCTAAAAGGCGGTAAAAAACCGTATAATATCTAGACTTATTGTACAGTTCTCATTAACCCATTTTTTATAAGGAGGATGTGAAATGGAAGAAAAAAAATTACCAGAGTATGAAGCGCCAAAGATGTTGACGTATACCGAAGAAGAGGTATTCGAGATGCTGGGACCTGCTCATACGGGTTCGACAGCCGGTGGAAATAGTGTATTTCAGTAGTAGTTCCAAATAAACCCTGTTGGAGTTTTAGCTCCAACAGGGTTACAAATACCACAGCGGAATAACTGATAAGGCATGACGGTAAAACACGAAGGTCTTTGTTGTGAGTGTTCAGCCAAACGATCGGTGTGCATATGAGTTTGTCACAAATGACAGAGAGCGGGCAGCATTTCTCCCGCTTTTCGCCTGAGGATAGTGAACCGGCATAGAAGGATGGACAAAGACAGATGCGTCCATAATACAGGGATGTTGGGTATTCTTCAAGGGTTCAGGTTTACAGCCTGAACCCTTTTTTTTTGGGCAAGACACTATGGAAGTTCTGAGTTATATCCGTGCATCCAGGACAACTGACGGTAACTAAAACCCTCTCTTGAGTGGGGGAATGAACGGGCATATGACTATTCAACGAAACGGACAATAACAAAGAATATGATCTCAGCATGGTCAAGAGGCAATAGGGAAAACAGACAGGCAGAAAAGTCATGCAGAGATGGCCATGATTAGAAAAACCGTTTCACATACTCAACCGCTCAGGGATGAAATATTGTGAGGATACAGTGTTGTCCGGTTAGAAATTTGCGCGTTTTGTTTTATTGCTCCCGAGATGTCATTCCCGCATGTTTTTAGCGGGAATCCAGGAAGTTCAGGGTTCACTGGATACCCGATAAAAGCGTTCGGGTATAACAAAAACGTACCCGCAAATTTCTAACCGGACAACGTTGGTGAGGATAAAGCTATTTGTCTCTCTTGCGGGGTTATTAAAATACTTACATAACGATATGGTGTAAGGATGAACTCTCTTTGGAATTTCATGGCCGGTATTGCTTTTGTTCTTTGAAAATCTTCCGTACTAACAAAGATATTATGTCCGATGGAAGTACCGTATGGATTGCCCCGTAGTTAAAGGGTTCACCATTGTCGAATCTTCTGAATTAACAAACTGGGTGGCACGGACAAACTCCGTTTGTCCGTGCCACCCTGCAGCCGGAGACATGACTTGATAAAATTCATGTTAAGGTCTCTCGGCAAACAGCTGCAAATATTGATATTTTGAATAGTTAACGCAACACATCGATACTTGCCGAGAAATCTCGATTACCATTTTAAATAATTGGGATTTTCAAGGTTCGTCTCCCTCAATCCCCTCGTACTGAGGCGGACAATAAATATTTCCCGCCTGCAGCGGAGCAGGGGGTGGAGGGCGGAGTTTTATCATAAAAAGTGTACCCATAAATCGCTGAATGCCTGATTACATGGTAAGGAATTATCAGCAAAAACTTAGAACCGGCGTCTCACCCCCGTGTTTGACAGTTAAGCATGTAGGATAGCATTCAAACCCGATTTCAAATTTACGGGAATCCCTTTACGAAAAGGAGGAAGGAAAGAGAACCGATGATACAGGATAATACAATAGACACCACGAAACCGTTGCGTAAGTCGGATATAGCCATACGTTGCGTGGACAACGAGGCAATCCTTTACCGCGAAGGGGAAAAAAGGATTCATATCCTTAATCCCACTGCAAGGCTCGTCTGGGAATTGTGCGATGGCGCACACACCGTTGAAGACATGGAAAAGACCATGAGGGCAAATTTCTCTATCGCTGATGGACGCGACGTGATGAAAGATATCCGGCAAACGATTGATGAATTTGCGTGCAAAGGGGTCTTGGAGGGAAAAAAGAGGTGACTATGGTTTCACCTGTGTTGTCCGCAAACACCCCGAAGCCGACCACACGGTATATGGGTTTGGTGTGAATATCGTAGCGCGGGCGGCTTGTCCCCCGCCGGCGCAGGATCCGGGGGTGGATGTATCGTCTATGTTCACCACAGGTTTTGGACTTGAGTGGCGCGCCCATTAACCCTGTCAGGGTTTGAAACCCTGACAGGGTTGATTCCGATGTATTCCGCGTTCGTGGTTTAGGGCGTACACATACAAATTTCCTTGCGCACGTTGCGTCCTGGCGTGAGGGATGTTGTTTACGCAAAGCCGCTAAGAACGCAGAGTGAGAGCGGTAGGTTGGGTTGAGGAACGAAACCCAACGTTTTGCAGATCGCCGGAAGGGTGTTGGGTTTTGCTCTCGCACTACCCAATCTCCATCGAAATGAGGCCGACCATGAAGGATCGGCGCTACGTTATTGATGGTAGTAATGTGGGTGGTACATGCCCGGTTTATTGAGGCGATCGTGTTGGAAGGCGTTACGTTGTTCATGAACTCACCGTGTCGTAGCGCGGGTGGCTTGTCCCCCGCAGGCATGTGCAACGGTTTGCCGACCACAAGGGATCGGCGCTACGTTATGGGTCTAGATAAGGGATAAACCGCCCGTTCCCCATCGTTATTTCGTGCTGGTTGCAGAGAAAGACACGAATTTTTCAAAAAATCCGGTTGTTACGGCAGCTCAGACAGATAATTTTCCTCCTTGCGCAGGAGGGGAAAGAGGAGGGGCTTTGATTGCAGACGTGCAGACCATGAAGGCGCTGGCCAGAAAATGCATTGTCCGTCAGATACGGTTGCGGTTCTATGATGTCGACATAATACTTGAATCGGATAGCGGTAAGTTTGTTGACCACTTTACACGGCTCTATCGACGATTTTGCGAGGAGGGTCCGCCATCCCTTACGGAAGAGGGCAGGGGTGTGGGGCGCTTCCCAGACAGCGCCATGGCACGGTCAACGTTCGAATTCATCCTGTTGTCCAATCCTGACAATCCCTGGGGCGGGCAGGTCATGATTTGTAATGATGAGGTATGGCCGCTGTACGACCAGAGACTGCTGGAAGGATACGCCTATGAGATGGTTCTCAGCGCCATCATTACCAAAATACGGAGCCACCTTCTGCTACATGCCGGCGTTGTTTCCTGCAACGGGCAAGGGGTAATAATCGTTGCAGATTCCATGCACGGAAAGACAACCCTGGTCGTAGAGCTTGTGCGCCGGGGGTTTCGATTCCTTTCTGATGAGATGGCAGCCCTGGGACGGCATGACCATGCAGTGCATCCCTTTCCCCGAAGCCTCTGGATTCGAAAGGGCACACTGGAGCTTGCCGGCCTTCGTGACAAGGCCGTCAATGCGCTTCAATGGATGGGGAAGACGATTTTAGATATAGAGGAGATCATCCCGGACAGCCTTGGCACAGCAGTGCCGGCAGGCCATATTATTATGCTAAAAAACCCGGACGAGAAGAAAGGATCCGAACAGGAGGGGGCCGGACAGGAAGTGTGCATGATGATTGACCGGTTCGACGAGGAATTTCTTGCTGAAGTTCAACGAGGGGAAGGGATAACCCATGTCCGGGAAAGCGTGCATGAGGGCTATCCTGCGCTCCGGTTTCGGGCGGCCCGTCCGAATGTTGCATTGTCCCGGGCAGAGTTGCTGTGCAGGCAGCACAGGATACTGGTGCTGGATGTTATAAAAGGAGAGAGGGAGTACCCGACGTTTAATGCCCGCGCTGTGCACCAGGAAATACCGGCTAGTCAGGCGATAACGGACATCCTCAGCCGGTATCAGGGCGGATACCTGTCCGACGTATTGCACGATGAGTTTCAGGGAAATGCGGTGCGGCTTTTTCTTGAGCTGTCAACGCTTGTGAGCCGGGCAAAATGCCATCGCATTTCTGTAGGGCCCTTAAACGAGGTGGCAGATTTGGTGTGCAAGGCGGTGAATGCGTAAAATGTCGTAACGCGGGTGGCTTGACCCCCGCTTATGGGAACAACCGCGAGGGATTGATGTTGTATTGTGGGCATTGGATGGAGGCCGACCACAAGGGACTTCGCCATGAGCTCAGTCGAACGATCGGCGCTACATTATTGATGGTAGTAATGTGGGTGGTTTATGCCCGGGCTATTGGGGCGATCATGGCGGAGGCGTTACGTTATTCATGAACATACCGTGTCGTAGCGCGGGTGGCTTGTCGTTCGACTGGGTTTACGACGAAGTCCCTCGCTATCGGATAGATTTTTTGCGTAACAATTTAGCTTTTTGAAAGATATCCTTCACCTGCTCGCTCCCAAACCCTGTGCTGAACTTGTTGAAGCATCTGTTTGGGAGCGTAATGGACGAGAAACTCAGTTTCTCTGCAATTGTGTTCCCAAACAAAAGTTTGGGAACAAGTAGTGGGTTTAGAAGGGGAATATGATAAAGGGCTCGGATTGACAGGGGAGGAGGTTTTTTTTCAGATGAAAAATATTCTTATCATTGCTGGTGTCGTATTATGTGGTTTGTATCTGACTTTGTGTCATGCAGAGGCTTTAGCCGGTAACAAAATCCGGGTGTTGCGTTCCGACAGCGATGGCGCAGTCCTCGAACTGAGGTTGAGCGGTTTTCAAACGGAAACGACGGAGTACGAAGGCGAATCGTATCAAATCATTACGGCGCCCGATACCGTTCAGAGCGATCAGCCCGGCAAGCCCCGGATGCCGGTTTGTGGCACACTGTTAGGGGTTCCGGCTGTTGATGGCGTTTCCCTGCAGATCATCGATGCCAGTTTTAAAACGGTACATGGGTATCGGCTGCTTCCGGCTCCGGAATGGAAGGTGTCGGGAAACAATATGGACGAGCCGGATATAGAGAAGGCCTTTGTAATGGATCAGGATATTTACCATACCAGCGCTTTTTATCCTGAGGCAATTGCCGGCATCGGTTACACGGGATATTTACGCGATCAGGCGGTTGCGCAGGTGCAATTTTATCCGGTGCAGTATAATCCGGTGGAAGGCGTTGTGCGCCTTTACCGCCGTATACTCGTAAAGGTTACATGGAATGCCCGGCAGGTGGCGCCGTCGTCCCGTCGGGCTCCGGGAACAGGCCATGCCTATGAAGAGATGTTAAAGAGCCATCTTTTAAATTATGATGCCTTGCAGCGTCCGGCATCTTCCCCGGAAATATCATCCCCGGATGCAACCGTTGAATCTCTGGAGCTTCTTGAAAAAAGCAGCGGCGGAACGTCCCTTAAAATTGGTGTTACAGAAGACGGTATATACAAACTGACCTACAACGATCTTGCTGCTGCGGGCTTAAATTTGAATAGTGTAGACCCGCGCACAATTATCGTGGGTAATAAGGGCGCTGAAATTCCCGTTTATATCCATGGAGAGGACGACGGTACATTTGACACGAATGACTATCTCCTGTTCTATGGCATTGCGAATAAGGATATTTATACAACAAAAAATATCTACTGGCTTACCGTTGGTGCTAGCGGTAAGCGCATGAATGCTGTTGATGGCACTCTTTCGGGGAATGCCGCTATTCCGGAACACTTTCCCGCGACCCTGCATGCGGAGAAAGACAGCGAATACTGGCAGACAATGCCCAACGGCGGGAGTGAGGATCATTGGTTCTGGGACTACCAGCTTACTGCGCCATCTTCAAAAGACTATTTTCTGAGCTTAAATCATATTTCAACAGAGAATGCTACGGCAGAGGTGCGTGTGCGATTGAAGGGGCGCACCAGTGTTCAAAGCGTAAATCCCGACCATCATACAAAAATATATCTCAACGATGTAGTCATAGATGACAAGACGTGGGATGGGCAGCAGATCTACGACCACAAGGTAACCGTTCTGCAATCAGCGCTGCTTGAGGGAACGAATACCGTGCGCCTGGAGCTGCCGGGAGGTACCGGGGCTACGGCGGACCAGGTTTTTATGAACTGGATTGAAATCGACTATCTGGATACCTACGTGGCAGAGCAGGACAAGTTGTTATTCGGCGCACCGTCGAACGGTACGTTTCAGTTTGAGGTCACCGGTTTCGGGAAAAACACCGTTATGGTTTTTGACGTGACGGACCCCGTCAGCCCGTCACGGATAACCAATACCGATGTCCTGAAATCGGGGAATACTTATACCCTGCGGTTCGAGGGCGATGCCCAGGAGGGAACGCAGTATCTTGCGCTGGCATCTTCACAATTTAAATCACCCTCCAGCATTGAAAGAGATCAACCTTCATCCTGGAAATCCACCAGCAACAAGGCGGATTATCTTATCATCACGCATGAAGATTTTTATAGCAGCGCTCAAAAGCTTGCAAACTACCGGAGCGGGGCTGGCTGGAAAGTGGCTGTGATTAAGGTGGGAGATATTTATGATGAATTTAACTACGGCATCTTCAATCCACAAGCGATCCGGGATTTTCTGACCTATGCGTACAACCATTGGGCTGCTCCGGCACCCAGCTACGTCTTGCTGGTGGGCGACGCTTGTCAGGATTTCAGAAATCTTAAAAAAACCGGCACATTAAACTATGTGCCCTCCCAAAATATTGAGACGGATATCCTGGGGGAAACGCCATCCGACAACTGGTTTGTCCAGGTGAGCGGAGATGATATTCTTCCGGACATGTATATCGGGCGGCTCAGCGTGCAGACGAAACCGGATGCTGCGAATATTGTCGACAAGATTATTTCCTATGAAAAAAATCCCCCGGCAGAGCCCTGGAATAAAAATGCGCTCTTCGTTGCAGACGATGATGATATCTCATTTGAAGAAATGTCGGAGCAGCTTGTCGGTTTATTGCCTGGCAGTTACAAGGCAAACAAGGTATATATAAGCACCTATTCCTCAGGGAATCCAACAATGGATATCATCCGTAATATTAATAAAGGAAGCCTGCTCACGAATTACTCTGGCCATGGGGCTGTAAATCGTTGGGGATTATGGGCTAATAACAAGAAAGAGATTTTTAATATTTCTAATATCACATCGCTGAGCAACACGAATAAACTGACCATGGTGACGACGGCGAATTGTCTAAACGGATTTTTTACGGGCACGAATCCCCAAATATCCGTTGCCGAGCAGTTTCACTTGTTGAAAGGGAAGGGAGCAATAGCCGTCTGGGCTCCCACAGCATTGAGTTACACATCGGGTCACCGGCTCCTTTTTAATGAATTGTATAAAAATCTCTTTCAGTACAATCAACACGGTCTTGGTGCTGCCACGACTAATGCCAAGATTTCTGCCTATGCCAAGAGCAAAGCCTGGAGTGAACTGGTGGAAACGTTCGTGCTTTTTGGTGATCCGCTTACGAGGCTTGGTATTCCTGAAGAGGTATCATTATCGGTTGACACGCCGAATGGAGGTGAAATTATACCCGCAGGATCTACCTATACGATCCAATGGACGGCATCCCAGGACATGGTGAAATTCACCCTAAAATATTCTTTGAATAAGGGAAAAACGTGGAAAAACATTGCAAAAGATGTGACCGGCGCCAGCTATGAATGGCAGACGCCCGGCACTAAAAAGAGCAAGAATCAGTGTCTGGTCAGGGTAATGGGGTATGACAATTCCGGCAAGAAGAAGGCCAAAGATGTATCAGACGCGGTATTTACCATAGATGCGGCGTTGTAGGTAACCAGTTAATCTCTTGAAAAATTCTTGCACAAACGGTATAAATGCCGTTTCTGGTAGGGGCGGGTTTGAAACCCGCCCCTACATGGCAAAATTCATACGATATTTACAATACAGCAAGTCTGCTACTAAATCTCACCTATCGTATAACCGATCCTTTGACAAGCTCGGGCCATTGCGCCATGCATGGTGAGCCTGTCAGACCATCACGACGAAGTCGTGGGGGAGAGGGGGAGGGTGTAAAAAACTTGGAAAAAAAGGTTTTACACCGTAATACCATAAGGCGAAATTGTCACAAGACCAGGATATTAACGATACGATGCAGAACCCCGTTCAGAAGAAGATCCAGGACAATGTCCTGGAGATAGCGCTTGATCTGTGCCGCAGGACGAAGGGGCAGCGATACATTCCCATTACAGGTCACAGTATGTATCCCCTCATCCGTGAAGGCGACCAGGTATTGGTGCTGCTTGGATGGACGGGGATACAGCGGGGTGATGTGATTGTCTTCCGGCGCGAAGGTGTGCTCATCGCTCATCGGGTGATGAGTATAGACAAGACAGATGCCGGGCACGTCCTGATCACAAAAGGAGATAACGTCCCTTATTTTGACCCTCCTCTGAATGACAACCAGATTGTTGGCAGGGTGCTCGCCGTGAAAAGAGGCAGCCGGCAGGCGCCTCTTAATACTGCGGTCTGGCGGGCGCTAGGGTGGCTTATCGTGGTTGGAACTCTCTCTTTCAGCCAATTACTCAGTTACGGGATGAATCTTAGGCAAAAACATTTTGGTCTGCATTTCAGCCGTACAACGTCTTTTATCCACCGGGGGATACGGGCTTTTTCCCGCACTATACGCAAAGGCCTTACGCTGTTTTTTCTGTAACCATGTTGATTGTTATCGGTCTTTACTCTTGTTCTGCCCGCCCTACAACCCCAATTTTTTCAGATGTGATCGTAGCCAGAAAAACGACTCAGGCGGCTATGGGAAGAAGTGCAAGGGTCAGGTGGCGTGTTCTTACACAGAAGGGAAATTCCAATACCGAAGAATAGGGTGGTGTCACTCTTCGTAATAATTGAGTTTTTTAAACGAATAGCATCGCTCGTTCGGCTGTGCTCACGACGAAACCCCTTGCGGCTGGCTTGTACAGAGAATAAACCCCTGCGTTATGAAAAACAATGGTGTTAATTATTTTTGCGGGCAAGATTTTTCAAAGTGTTAAATGATTCTTTTGTTGTATGCCTCCTGATAAAGGCCTCCAATTCTATTCGCCATATTTTCTGCGGCAAAGTTATCCGATATTGTGGTTTTCAGAGAGGCGGAAAGATGGTCTCGTAGTCCGGCATCTTCGGCCAGCCTCATCATTGCAGCACCGAGAATATCCGGGTCTTTGACCGGCACCAAGAGTGCATTTACTCCATCGGCCAGGATATCTGCAATGCCATCGATATTCGTGGCAATCACGGGTTTTCCGCCAGCGCCTGCTTCCAAAATCGAAATGGGCTGCCCCTCCCATAAAGATGGTAAAACAAAGACGTCGATGGCAGATAAAAGCTCATGAACATTCGTTCTCGCACCCAAGAAATGGACGGAATCAGAAATTCCTAAGTCCCTGGTAAGTTTTTCCAGCTCGTATTTAAGCTCCCCTTCGCCGATAATCCATAACCGGGCGTGAGGATGCTTGTTCCTGACTGCTTGAAATGCCTCAAGAAGGTAGCGTTGTCCCTTTTGTACATGAAGGCGTCCGACGTTTCCAAACAACAGGGCGGATTCATCCATTCCGTATTGAGCGCGTATCATCTTCCTTTCCCTGCGATTTTGGAATCTTTCTAACTCAATGCCATACGGAATTATGACACTGTTCCTTTCCTTTATTATTCCTGCCGCCAAACCCTTCCGGTAATCAGACGGGCAAACACAGATGACTTTATCCGTCAAACAGAGAAGGGCTTGGTCTATCACGCGTAAATGACGGGGGAATACGTGGTTTTTACTCAGGTAATGCATGCCGTGATAACTATGGATACGAACCATGGGTCTGCGCGCAACAAAGGCGCCGATTCGCCCCCAAAAACCGGAGGTGCCTCCATGGGTATGAAGGATATCAAAATCTGACGCACGGAAAATCCGGGCAACTTCCCGAAGGGTTTTCGGCCGGATACGATTATCCATGAAGACAGGAATTACCTCAATGCCGGATTTTCTGGCCTCGTCTGCCAGAAACCCCGGTTCTTCGCATGCGATACAGACCTCGAATGCGTTACGATCGAGATATTTCACAAGCATCAATACATGTACCTGGCCACCGCCAATACTTGCGTCATCAATCATCTCTAAAATGCGGATTTTTTTCATCGTTGACATTGCAGCTTTCCCGTTGCGCGCAAATACCACCGCAGTATTACAGATTGCAGCCTCCCCAGGTGTTTACGATAGTAGTAGAGCTGGCTGGTGCGATACAGTTCATTAATTTTGTGATTATCAACACTACCGGAGCTTCCGGCGAGTATATGAATAATGGATGTTTGTGGGTAGTAAATAATTTGCCATCCGGATGAGTTGATCCGTTTGCAGAGGTCCTTGTCTTCGAAGTACATAAAAATATTTTCGTCAAAGCCCCTGGTCTGTAAAAAAGCGTTGTGCCGTACCATCAGGCACGCGCCGGTTAGCCATCCAGAAGTCTTCGTATTGCCATACCAGTGATCTAATATCGGGCAGACAACCTTACGCCACCTGCGAGCAAAGAAATGCACTATTTTGTCAATGAATTCAACTGCCAAACCTGGAAGACGGCCTGCAGAAAGCTGGAAGTGTCTGTCCTCAAAAAGGATCCTGGGGCCAACTGCTCCAACTACCGGATGTTCATCGAGAAAATCCGCTAACAAGGTAATCGAATTCTCAACAAGAATCGTATCTGCATTAAGAAACAAAAGATACATACCTTTTGCCATGCTGGCGCCAAGGTTATTTCCACGACTGAAACCAAGATTGATCGGGCTTTCGATCAGTTTTACATCCGGAAATTCCGAATGGACAATCTGCCTGCTATCATCAGAAGAGGCATTGTCAACAACGATAATCTCGAAGGAAATTCCCTTTGTTTGTTCGTAGACCGATTTCAAGCACTGCCGTAAAAGCACAGCAGAATTGTAATTTACCAGAATAACGGACACCTTCATAATTTAATTGTACAGGAGTTTTCAATTTGTTTAAACGGCTTATCGGGTGGCACGGACAAACGAAGTTTGTCCATGCCACCCTGTGACCGAAGACATAATGTAAGATGGGATAGCACAAGATAGAACGTCATAACGGAACACATGAAATGAAGATCGTTCACGTGAGAAAAGGTATCTATCGTTATATTCTACTCCAGAAAATATTCCCTTCCAGACGTTAACAATTAGCGCATTTCTCAGGCCTTTGTTCCCCGGAGGAAGTCCAGGTATCTGGCGTTTTTACATTCTATCGAAATTCTGCAGTCAAAGCAATGTTTTGCTCTCAGGTTTAGTGAAAAGGTAGAATTTTTAAGGAAATTGAGATTCAGGAATATTTTGAAAGTGGTTCCTCATTTATTGTCTGAACGAAAATTATCAAAAATATCATTTCGGTAGAAATCATAAAAGTATCCGTTTTCGTTCAGACACTATTAAGATGAAGGATGTAACAGAGGAAGACGCCGGAATATAACAGAAAACCAAGTTATGTCTTCGGTTACCGGGTTGCACTGACAAACTTTGTTTGTCCATGCCACCCGGGAGCCCACTTAAATAAAATGAAAATTCCCGTGCAATCAAGAGAGAAATAAGTAGTGCAGGGGGATTAACAGGAGATGGGGCTCTACTGATTTGGAGCTTGTGTAAAAAATATTTCCTCCCGGCAAAAAGATTCTCGCCCATTACCCTTGCCCGGAATATGTGCACCGTTGGCAACTCCCATTACAAAAAAAGACGAGGGAAGCTTGTTAGTGTTGCGCATCGACATTGACACAAACATACGATAATTCCTATAAAGGGGCGTTTGTAAGCTTTGAAAAGAAGAAAGCGTCAATAAATATTTAGCCACATAAAAGGCTTAAACGATTGGGAGCTTGATGGTATATGAAACACGATGATACTATCATGCAGCTTATAAAAACAGGGGAGACAAATAGAAGACAGAGGGTCAAATAAGAAACAAGAACAAAGACCGAAACAAATTCTTCGCTTTATTAAACAATTTAAAAAAAATTTTAAATATGCCACTCTGAAGGCGTCTTTTAGATATACGTTGTAGTTCTAAAATGCGAGGATTATCTTTGGAGCATTCACGATATCTGTCAAAAATAATGCCCATTGTCCTTAGGAAATCTGATTTCTTTTCACTAGACATCGTTGTACCATCTGTTCTCCAGGTAAATTCGCACGTGACCTTTCTTATATGGGTGAAATGATATTTTCTTGACATGCGAATCCATAGCTCCCAATCTTCGTGGGTGGTAAGGGATTCATCAAAAATGCCCACTTCGCCGGTACATGATTTTTCATGCATGATACAGAGAACCGGGATGAAGTTTTGCGCCAGAATAAGATCAGGATCGAAATCAAAGGAATAGGGGATGTCTTTTTGCTTTATAACATATTGTTCATTATCTTTTTCTTGCCATGTGCGAAATGCATCGCAGTAGGCTACCTTGCAGTTGTTAGTTTCCAAATACTTTACAAGTATTTCTATATGGTTTGAATAGAAAATATCATCGTCGTCCAGATAGGCAATATATTTACCCGTTGCATTTTTTATCCCGGTATTTCTTGCAGCCGCAAGACCCCGGTTTTCACGGTGGACGAGATACTTAATCTGTAGCCGATCCCGAAAGGTATCAATAATAGCCGATACATCTTCTCCACCATCATTCACTACAACGACTTCAATCCACCGATAGGTTTGTGTCGCAATACTTTCCAATGCCCTTTTCACGGTATCATGTCTGTTATACGTGGGGACGATAACTGAAACGAGGGGGTCTGTTTTTAATGTATCAATTGATCCGCAAACCCTTATTTTTGCTTCTTGTGGGTATGGTTGGTCATACAGGTTTGGGTGATTGAGGGTAATTTGAGTCATTAATTCGTTATGATGCTCGATCGCATTTGTATACATACTGTTTTCTTTAACCCGATACAAAAATAATGGTTTCGGAATCCTTTTGCCATAATATCCCTTTTCGCCACAGGATATCCAGAAGTCCCAGTCTTCATATCCCCATACCATATTAGGATTATAACCTTTCGTAACCTCCCACACTTCCTTTCGGAAAAGCGAACAATAGTTAAGGTGGTTTTGAAAACACAATCGCTTAAAGTCATATTCCCCAGCAAGGACAACCTGATTTACGCGACCGAAATACCTTACATCTGTATATGCAATAGCAATTTCTGGGTGCGACTCTAACAATAAAACCGTTTTTTGCAACATCTTTGGATGGATTAAGTCATCTGCATCAAGCGGTAAAATATATTTCCCTTTAGATGCTTTAATGCCGGCATTTCGAGCCTCTGCCAGCCCCCGGTTATTTTGATTTATCAAAAAGATTTGATTGTTCGGATATTTGTCAATCAGCGATTTAGCAACAAGCCCGGTATTATCCGGGCTACCGTCGTTAACAATGATACATTCCCAGTTGTTATAACGTTGCTTTATAACCGACTCAACTGCGCACGGTAGATAGTATGCCTGGTTGTAACAAGGGATTATTACGGAAACAAGTGGTATTGAAGTTTGCCGGCCCATCGTTTGATTCTTTTGTCCTCGCAGGTTTATTCTATTTTCATCGGTTGGCTTTAAGCGTACTTTTTTTAAGTGTCTAAAAAATGTTTATCCCACTAGAGTCTAATCCAACCTTCTGGAACAAGGTCTTTTGTATTGATGTCCCTTTTTTTAAACCATTTCTTGGGCGCAATAACGATTTTCTCAGGATTTTCACTGAGCCATGATCCCCACCAGCTAAAAGTGCTGTTTGCAATAATATGATGTTTACACTGACTTAACAGGCGCAAATCTTCGTAGCACTTTTCAGTTCCATTGTGTTCCACTACAGTTGATTTGTGTTCGATCTTAAGATTATTTTTTACCCATTCCGGATCGTCAGAAAAAATAAAGAAATGAGGATTAACAACGTTCGTTATGATAAAATCTGTGCATCGTTGATAGTAGTCTATACCACAAACTCCATGCTGATTATTTGTGTCCGGATTACTTACGTAATCACCACGCCTTATATGTATGCTTACAGAATTGCTTGATTTTATACTATCCGACAACGCCTTATCTTTGTCCGTTTGTGGATGCCTTATCGTAAACTCTTCACGAATTACCATCTCAATCTCCACAAAATATTTTTCGCTCTGCCAATAGCCATCGAGGTACACCTGATCCTGCAACTGTAAAACGGATGGGTCAAAAGCAAAGTACTTCTCTGCAATATAGCTATTTGGCCGTCTGATTGGCCGTTTAAATACCCTATCCAAAGCCTTTTCAACAATTCCGCGTTTAACGGCAGTAAGCCTCTCTATTTCCTCACCGGCAGCAAAACATTCCTGAATATTAAATGCGCCGAGTTCATATTTACGAAGGGCGTTGTCCTTAAACATCTCGATATCCAGTTTCAATTTTACGCCTAGTTTTTCCGCCAGTCGGCGCCCGGCAGCATACTGAAACATCTGATTTCCCAAGCCGCCCATTAATTTAACGATGATCATTACTATCTATTTTTCTTAAACCAAAAACAGCCGCATCCGTAGGTTTGCACTGAGGCCATCTCTTTCGTTGCATGGTGGATCAAGCCTCCATTCTGGGGTGCATCAGGGATTAATGCAAACTCCATAAGTTCTAATCCTTCAAAATATTCCATAACCTGTTCATAACAATATGCGCGGTAATCAAAAACATCTTATAAACATGGAGTTTAAGAGCGTCGTGTCAAAATAAATGAAGAAATATCAGCATGGTGTCCTGGTTTGTTTGGGCCAATACACGTGCTGCCCGGATGGTGTGAAAGACGTGATATCGATCGAAAGACATGGTTGCTGTTTTGCCATTCCGACACGGATAGCGGCCTTTCCTGCACAATGAAAACTACTTCATAGTTTTTGGTGGTTTCTACCAGAATTTTATAAAATCCTGCCAAGAAGAAAAAACTTTTTAGCATACCGTACCGGAACAAAAACCGGAGATTTGAGAAAATTTTCCTTTCTGGTAAAAACCGACTTAAACAGCTCCAGCGTCAGCCTTGAACATCAAAATCGTCCAACTCGTATCCATATTGACGTATGATATCTCCGTGCAATTTATTAAAGAGATATATTTGTTCGGTTGATAATACTTTTTTGTATTCCCCAATCATACCCTTTCTAAAAGTAACGCTGGTTTCACTAAAAATCTTCCGCGCTATTTGATGCGAATCGATTCCATCAATCTCAAGATACCTGAAAATGTCTTTTGTCGTATTTATTTGTTTTTCATCTGTCCCGCCACCCTTAGGTCCGACAAGATCTTCAAAACGTACCTTCATGACACAGGGGTGAAAGTAAAGTACACGGGATAATCTGAAATGCTCAATAGGATTATATTCGACTTCGCGAAACTTGTCGTTCCTGATAAAAATATTAATGAGTTCGTCATCGGTAAAATGGCTGTAAACTTTTTTCATGTAATCTAAATGCAGATGCATGCTTTTACCGCTTTTAGGATGGAGCCAATGGAACCAGGATACCAGCACATCTCTTGGATCTCGAAAATTAAAAATTATATAAAGCGATTGGCCGCCTTCCTCCAGCGACATCTGGACCTCGTCTGAAGGGGTGAAGTGAGACCATAGGTACTGGTTGTCCTTTAATCCGGAAAAATGGGACAGCCTGCAATCTTTTCCGACCCCTACGCCCTGAAAACCGGCTTCTTGCATTACATTGTGTATTAAATGTGTGCCGGATTTCTGCAGCGAGACTATTAATATTTTTTTCGAAGGCTGTGTACGAAAGATATTTTTTAAAAACATACTTTTTTATAAAATAATCCTATTACAAACTGTAACCCACGGATCTTAAGAATTCTTCACCACCCATTTCCCCGAATGTCCGCATATGTTTTTCTGTAAAATGGTTCTTCCAATCCCCGCTGATACCTTTTCTTTGATGTGATTTTGCGTCCTCCACTCCATGATTTCGCCCGCTCATCGTCTCAAACGATGTTTTTTCAATAGTCTCCCTTATAATTCTCTCAGGGGAATTTATATGGCATCTTTCATTTATATACCGAATCCATTTCTCACGGTCTCCCAGCAGGTCTTCATATTTTACTTTGACAACATTATCCGCCCTTACATTAAGCCAGTAATTCATGACGGGCATTCTGTATTTCATATACATGATAAGTTGTTTTTCGATTCCTTCTTCCCTGGTCAATTTACGAAACACAGCAGGCGTGCAACCCATCGTCCCCTCGTGCTGATTGTTCGTTATATAAAAATAACCGGATACTATTGCATCTCTAATATCTCGGTAGACAAAAACCACTTTTTGTTCGGGCTTGAAATCTTCGATAATCCCCTCATGATAATGATTGACTTCATATCTTCGGGAAAAAGACGGGCTGATTCTTTTTATCAGTGAATAAACAATATTGTTCTGCCTTGAGTTCAGTAACGATGAAACGATTTTAATTGCCCACATTGTACCGCATCGGGGGGTGCCCAGGACATTAAAAGAATGAGGCGGACATGGAGTGTGTATGCGTGCGGTGGATCCTTTTAATATTTCCTCCAATGATGCCATAACAGGGTAAAGACGTTCCCCGTTCCAGCTATACTCATCCCATTTTTTGGAGTATAAATTATCCTGCGCCGCTTTTATTACTTCGGTCTGATATCCGGTAAACATCATAATGATATATCAATCCCTTTCCCACGGTATTTACTTCTGGCATCGCTGGCACAATATTTATCGTCCCAAAGTCCGAGTTTGTCCGGAGACGACGTGCCTCTTCCTTTAGTGTCAATATCAAAAACCAGATGACCATTCCCCACAAAAAGCACGGTAAAGCCTTTGTGATAATTACGCCATCTGATGTTTGAGGTCTGATAGAGAGAAATCAAATATTCATCGGTATCATATCCTTTTAAGACATTGTTCCAGTGGCTCGTGGTAGCGCATCGGAAACAACTGTTAAATCCCCCCATGGTAAATGGGTCATTGTCGGGCGCGGGGAATGAATATATATCATCAATCTTTTCAAGTTTTGCCTTTGTGTGGGTAAAACATGCGCTGAACATCCCGTACCTCAGTCCATTTGGTGATATTTTTCCGTAGTATTTTTTCATAGCTTCGGCCATTGCCGAAATAAGGCCTGGCTTGAAACCATGATCATCGTCCATTATGCATAGGTAATCGGGCGCGTAGAGCTCCTGCCCAAGATGCAGGCACATATTTCTTGCATGCGCCATGGACATATTGCTCGACAGGATTAGGAAAAAATCATTATTCCTGTTCAGGTTCAGTAAATAATCCCATTTTTCATCACGTCCGTTTACGCTTGAATCATGCACTATAAGTCTGGCATCGTTCTTCAGGGTTTCGTCCAAAACACTCGGAAGCGTTATCTTAACGGTTTCCAAATTCTCAAATGTAGGGAAGATTGTTAAAAACTCTGTTTTTTTCATTGCTCTCTCCTGTCCTAATCCAGAGGGTAGCCCATCTGAAGCAGAGTATCTCCTATTTGCTCTTTAAAAATCCTTCTGTGTTCCTCTTGCATCTCCTGTCTGTAGCGACTCACGATACCTTTGTTAAAATGCAGATAGTTCTTTTGGTGCTTATCAAGGCTGCTCTTATCATACCGTTTCAATAGCGTATCGATATGATCACTGCTTATTGCATGGTTCAAATAGGCAATAATTTTCTTCATTTCATCTGCCGGATCACTCATTAAGTCTTCATAACGGAGTAAATACGCACCACTGCATTGCTTCCATAGTCTCCATGTATTGATTACCCTCTTGACATTTTGAAAAGCACTGTGAAAATCGGTGGGACCGGCCAGTTTGCGGGTATCTTCATGTTTCATGCGCTCCTTACTATGGTCGATATCCGACATAAGCACATCACGCGGGTCACGGTAAATATATACGACCTTAATAAGGCCCAACCGCAAAAACAATTTAGCAGCAACCGTAGGCCTGCGATGTGTTTTAATGACAAAGGGCCGCTGAAGGTAACTTAATAGGACCACGATGGATAATTTTAAAAATGTCAGATCTCTGATATTACAATTGTATTCATGTAATATCGAGCCCAGTTTGTATCTGCGTTTAATCTCGCGTGCATCACACATACCCGATAGAACAAATATGTCGTTTAGCAGATTATAAATATAACCGGTCCCGGACTTAGGCATCCCGGCGCTAACTAATACCATAAGATCCTCCCTTTTGTTTTCCGGGGGTGATAATATAACCCGATACAATATCTTCCGGTACATCTATCCCCAGCAGCATGCTCTTTTTTATATACGCCTTTATGCGTTCCTCGCAATATTCAATTTCGCTGAAGTTATCATATCTCATTTTCGCTTCTTTCCGGCTGTTAAGCACCCTGCCGGTCATCTCCCGCGTTTGCCCGGTAGGGGTTATCTTTAATTTTTCAAAAAATGTTATGACATCGGGGTAATGGCAAAGGCTTTCCAGGCAGACCTCATAGGTATTCACCTGTGGATATTCTCTCTGAAAACGGCGTGCACGCGCCTCGATGTCCAACAGGTAAGCTATGCACAAATCATATTGATCCAGGTTTTCATCCTTATCGATACAGTTTATCGCCCGTGTCTGCGCGTTAGGACTCGACATCCAGTCCGGCCAGGCTGTATTTTTTGATGAAAAGTATCCTAATTCAACAAAGCTTTTCAAAACATGTGACAACTCTCTGCGTAAAATGATAACATCAACATTCCTGAATTCCTTGATAACTACGTCAAAAAAGGTTTTAATGAACATATGATTTGTCTCACAGTATATTTGTCCGGCTGGAAGCCCGTTCAATATCTTCTTTATGGCATTGCACTTGATCCTTCGTTTTTTTACAGTTCTGTCATAAGGCAGTTCGTTAATCATATGCAGAAACGATCCGTTCATGGGTGGTTCCGCCTCATGAAAACTTGTAACCTCTTCTGCTGTTCCTAAAAGCTCAGCAAGGTACTGAGAACCGGAACGTCCCGGATTTATTGAAAAGAGTAACCTGTGATCCGGGTCTTTCCTGAAATATTTAATAAGATTATTATATACAACGCTCTTTCTTGAGGTCATATGTCGATATTATTTCGTCTCCAGAAAAGATTCAGGCGGCTTATTGAAATACCTTATAATTTTTAATAATTTTAACGGCAGTGTTAATTTAAATAAATTTACTGCAGCCATTTCAAAGGACATCCATTTTCGAAATTCCCGATAACACAGAAATGCC
>Ga0232064_100078_pt1 | contig 23120 bp, 34 predicted proteins | sample LAC_MetaT_8_FD_169130 | JGI IMG/M metagenome (GOLD analysis project Ga0232064, IMG submission 169130) | Metatranscriptome of anaerobic ammonium oxidizing microbial communities from anammox membrane bioreactor (MBR) in UC Berkley... | ecosystem: Engineered > Bioreactor > Anaerobic > Unclassified ... | reverse complement strand
CGCGCTTTGCCGCCGACAACGCCCGGCGTTTTTTCAATATGCTGCGCGAGAACATTTTCAACCGCCATATTTTTTCCTCACGTATAAAAACTCTCGCCGTTCGGCAATTCCAAATCTATATTTTCGACTGCATCCGCCGTTTCGACAATGCCCACAATCGCCAAGTCAACGGGACCGACGACGGGATACGTCGCCATAGCGGCTTCGCGCGCGCGGACGAGCAAGACAAAATCATTTTGCCCCGCGTCCACCACGTCAATCGCCGCTTGCGGACGTCCGATTTTTTCACGCTTGCGATTCATCAATTGCACGAGCAAAAGTTTTTCGCCCGCGAGCTGCGCGTCTTTGACGGTGGCGACGACGGTACCGACAACCTGACCCAAAATCATTTTTGATTTTTGATTTTCGATTTTCGATTTTCGATTTGTTGCTCAATTGCCAATCGAAAATCGAAATTTACAATTTCTCTACGACGCGCCGCACAATCTGCTCCACCACCGCCGCATCCACGCCTGCACCGAGCCGCGCCAGCACGCCGCTTTTTACCCTGTCAATCACCTCTTGTTTTTCCGCCGCCGCGAGGCCGTCCGGCGCCGCCTCGCGGCGCAACGCGACCGTGGCGGCGGCAGGCGGCGCGTGCAAATGCGCCACGTCGGGCGACGCCAGCACGCTGCTCGCCGCCGTTTGTCCGCCGCTCACGCGGCGCTTGATGCCAAGCTTGTCCATCATTTCGCGCGCGACATCGGTGATGTACACCGAATCATTTACTTCCACTTCGGTGACGCCGCGTTTTGCCAATTCTTCAATATCGCGTTCCGTGTAAAAAGTGCGTGACATAAGAGGAATGTAGAAAAGGAAACAGGAAAACAAGCAACCTGTCTCCCTCCTACCTGCTACCTGTCTCCCTGATTACTTGCCTTGCAAATTTTCAATCGCCGCAATCGCCGCGCGCTGCGCCGCCATCATTTCCGCTTCCGTGCCGGACATCCACATCCGCCCAAAGCGACCGACGGAAGAAACGTGAATCAATTTTACGCTCGCGTATTTTTCCGCCTCGTTCGCGGCAAGATTGATGTACGCGGCGGGCGCCACTTCCATAATAAACAGCGTTTCGCCCGCGACCAACATTGCGCCGCGCCGAAAACGATTGAGCAGTTGCACCTGATAGGTGTTGACGTGCGTAATCAGTTGCACGGACGCGACCGTAGGTTTGAGACGGTCTTCCGGTTTCAAATCCAGCCGTTCCAAAACAATGCGGCCCGCCTCCAACACTTCGGCTTGCTTGAGCGAATGAACTTCAAACATGCCGAATTCGCGTTCGACGATTTGCGCGCCCGGTTTCGCGTCCGTAGATTTCACCGCGATATCCACCAAACGAAAAACGTCATTGCCCGGCGCGACTTCGACGTACAGCGACGCCATGCCTTCAATCGGCAAATCGCCTTGCGTAATCGTACCGACGAAAGCGGCGTACTGCGGCTGCATTCGATCCAAATAACAATAGGCGCGGAGTTCAAATTTATTGTCTGCCATGAGAGAGAATACAGAATTCAGACAACAGAACACAGACACGAATCGTCTGTATTCTGTCATCTGTTTTCTGTTATCTGATTTTGTCGTTCATCGCAATTCCCAGCGGCGTAATAAATAACGGTTTTGGCGGCACAATTGTTTTTACGCCGGTCACGCGTTCCACCACCTGTCCCAGGCCGGGGAACATGCTCGTGCCGCCCACCAGATAAATTTCATGTACGGCATGGCGCGCGATATGTCGCGCCACAATCGTACCCACTTTTTCCATGACGGGTTCAATCAGCGGAAATAAACGCGGCTGCTGCGTCGCGTCGGTTTTCAATTTTTCCGCCTGCTCGAATGAAACGTTCAACGCGCCCGCGATGACGAGCGAAAATTGCGTGCCGCCCGTCGCTTCGTCGGCGGTGTAAATCACTTGGCCCTCGCGCAACACCGCGACGCCCGTTGTGCCGCCGCCCACGTCCACCACCGCGCCGTTTTGAATTTGCAGAACCGCGTTCGCCGCGCTCGGTTCGTCAATTTCGTTCGTACATTCCAGCCCCGCCGCGCGCAAAACATTCGCCGTCGCGCGCACTTCGGCGCGCGGCACGCCGGGCGGAAAACCCGTCGCCGCGTGCGTGAGTTCAAAGCCGAGCCGCGCCTCTACCTCTTGTTTCAATTCCCGCAACAAATCAATCGCGCCGATGAAATCCACCACCAACCCATCGCGCACCACTTGGGCGAAACGATACGTTCCCGCGAGGGGCTGGCAATTTTCATCCAACACGACCAACACCGTGTATGCGGTACCCAAATCTATGCCGACATGCACGCGCCCAGGATAAGCCAAAGGTCGCGCGTGCATCGCGCGTTCCGTCGCATCCAGCAGCTCTGCCAACTGCGGATTCCATGATTCCGTCATTGCATCACATCCGCGCCGTTTGGCTTGAGCTCGAGCGCGCGTTGAAAATTTTCATTCTCGATTCTCATCGCGTCCGGTCATTGCCCAACGTCGCGCGCGCCAACGAATTCGGCGCGAGGTCTTGGGAATAATGATGCCACTGCGCGCCAAACGTTTCCACGCGTTCGCCGCCGACGCGCACATCCAGCCGCCACGTTTTGATAAAATCCCACGCGGCGGGCGAAAAGCGCGTACCCGCCGGAAAATCAAATTGCGTTGCGCCGCGCTGCCACGTTTCGCGGAGCTCGGCTTCGGTGATAAAAGCCATAATTATTTTTGCTGCTTGGCGATCAAGTCGCGGATTTCGGTGAGCAAAATTTCTTCTTTGGTCGGTTCCGGCGGCGCGGGCGCTTGGGCTTGTTTGCGATTGGCGGCATTGACCGCTTTGATTATGAAAAACACCGACAGCGCAATCAAGAAAAAGGTAATGAGGGCTTGAATAAACGCGCCATAACCAATGACGGCGGCGCCCGCCGCTTTGGCTTCGGCATACGTCGCAAACGATTTGCCGGAAAGATTGACATACAGCGAATTAAAATTAAGTCCGCCGGTCAATATGCCCAGAATTGGCATCAAAATATCTTGGACGAGCGAGTTGACGATTGCGGTAAAAGCCGCGCCCATGATCACGGCAACCGCCAAATCAATCACATTGCCGCGCATCATGAAATCGCGAAATTCTTTAAGCACGTTGCTCTACTCCTGTGTGTAATATAGCGCGCTTGAGCGAACCGGTCATTGCATCGTCCAGTTCGCCGGAAAAGTTACGTACAAAAAATACGCGAACGTACGCGTACAAAACAAAATGCGCGTGCCGCGCGGAATAAAAATGACGTCGCCCGCGCGGCCAATAAAACTCTCGTCGCCGACGCGGATTTCCAATTCGCCGTCAATCACATATTCCACTTCGTCGTAATTCAAGGTCCACGGAAACGAACCATTTTCAAAACGCATGAATCCCGCGCCCAGCGGCGAACCATCGCGGTCCGTCACCACATCCATCGCGCGGATCTGCATGTCGGGCCGTTTCACGTCAAACGGAAACGGCGCGAGCGCGACCTGCGCTTGACGAATCAATTTGACTTGGGCGCCGCGCGCTTGCGGCGGACGTTGGTCGCGCGCGGACGACTCGGGCGCCAACGGGGCGCGCGGCGTTCGCGTCAAAATAATCTTGAGCGCCCGAGCGACATCCTCCGCTTCCGGCGTCACAATATCGTCCGGCGCAAGGTCAAGATTTGTTTCGCCGCGCGCGTGACACGCGCGCATTGCGGCGGCGGTAAATAAACGTCCCGACATTTTTCGGCTTTTTATCGAGCGCGGCTGCCCGCTTTATCAAACCGCGCAGTTTTCAAATAGCCGCGCGAAAATCGAGCATGAATTCCGATTCGCTCAAGAATTAGAACCAAAGAATTTTACAAAGGATGCTTGACCGAAAACCCTTTGGGTTTCTCTTGGCCGTCGAAAAAAATTCGCGCTAGCTCCTTTTTTCGAGCCATTCGAGCAACAGCTTGCGGTCCACGAGTTGACAGCCATTGGAACGCGCGAGTTCGTACGCGCCTTGCGAAAAGATATTATTCGTGACCACCATCGCGGCGTTGCAATGGTAATACGCTTTGCCCGCCACAGCATCGCTGACCGCGTGCCGCGAGACCGGCTGCGCCTGCCGTTTCACTTGGACGGCAAACCGCGACGCGCCTTTTGCGGCAATCAAATCTACGCCCAAGTCGCCCGCTTTGCCCGTATGCTGTACCCGATAACCGCGTCGCGTCAATACCTCCGCCACAAACTTTTCAAAGGCGGGCCCATCCAATTGGTCAAAATTGATTTGCGGCAGCGGCGCCAACTGCCGCGCCCGCAGCCAACGATTCAAGAGCAAAAAATAAAACGCTAAAAACAACAAGCCCGCGCTGACCGCGAGAATCACGCCAAGAGGGTCAATGTTCACAACGGCAAGGTAGCGGCGCGCGAACCCAAAGGCGTTCGCCGCGCGTTCATTTCAAAAGCCCAAACCTTTGACGCCTTGCACACCCTTTAACGCCGCGATTTCGCCGGCATGGCTGGCGCCGTGCACAACCAAGATCGTCAGCATATCCGCAATCGAGCGTTCCGCGCCCAGAAACTGAATCTTGCGCGTCAATTCCTCTGGCGTCAGCGCGGCGAGATACGCTTCCGTCGCCGCGCGGACCGCCGTCTGGTACGCCAGCGCCGCAGACAGCGTAGACGTCGCGTCATGCAGCTCTGCCCAACTGGTACCGCGTCCCGCCGCGTGAATCCCGATTTTTTCTTTCCAACCGTCGCGCTCCCACAAGGACGGCTGCCCCAACGCGGCGGTTTGAATGAAACGATCTTCGGCGGAATTCAGATGCAAAAAAATCGCGTGAATCGCGTTCGTCATGCCCGGCGGCTGCCAATGAAACAGCTCCGCCGTCATACCCTCCATCGTCGCGTCAATCTGCCTTTGCAGCGCGTGAATCTGCCGCACAATAAACTCTACCGCATCCATCCTAACGATAATCTCCTTCGCCCTGAATCGCATTGCGTTCCAGACGCGACATCAATTTGTCGAGATTGGCTTGCGCGATTTCATCGAGGGCTAGATTTAATTCAGTGGCGATTTGCGCGAGATACCACAACACATCGCCCAATTCATATTTCAGCGCTTCGCGGTCTGCCTCGGACACCACGCCATCCTTGTCGCGGAAAATTTTTTTCACTTTGCCCGCGAGTTCGCCCGCTTCATTCACCAAGCCGAGCGTGGGATACACGAGGGGATGGTCGGTATGCACCAAACGCCAAGTCCGACGCGATGCCTTTTGATATTCCGCAAACTGTTCCAAAGCTATGGCTCCTGCCGCGCGTATTGTAATATCAAATTCAGCGCGCGTTCAAAATGGTCTTGCGCCAACAATCCTGCGCGGTCGCCGTAAGTATGCCACGTTTGTTCCAAATAAAAAATATCGTCCGCCGTGAGATTCACCGCATTCCAACCCAGCGTTTGAAACAAGGTTCCGTCCGATTTGGCTACCATGCGGTCCAAGAGCGTCACCGGCGCGGCGCGCTGCAAGCGCTGGAGCAATTGCGCGTCCGGTTGACGATAGGCGGACGCGCGCGCCAAGTTTCGGCCGTCGTACACAAACTCGCCGCTGAACGGAATCGCAAATACAAAGCCGCTGTGTTCGCCCGAAGCGCGCGCAGCCAGCCCGCCGCGTCCCATGCTGTCCAGATTGATCACTTCGGCTACGCGCACATTATTTTGCGTCGCGTATTCATAAAACGCTTGCGCGCCGACGAGTCCCGCTTCTTCCTCGCCCGTGAACAAAATAGCGACGGGACGCGGCAGCGTTTCGTGATTTAATGCTTGCGCCGCGACGAGCAAGATGCACACCGCCGCCGAATTATCGGACGCGCCTTGATAAAGCGGGTCGTCAAAAAATTTATCGTAATGCGCGGAAAAAATTGTAAAAGGTCCTTGCGCCACGAACGGGACCCAGATATTGTCAAACCCGGTATCGCCGATGGGCAAACGCTGATACGCAATCCCGCGCGCGTCCAGATAATTGGCGATAAATTGCGCGCGCGCCGCGTTACGCAGCGCCATGAACGATTCGCAAAAACCAAATTTACCGCGCGGGGCCAAGGGCTGCGCCGGCGTCGGCGTATAATTTAGCGCCGCTTGCAGATAGCGAATTCCGTCATCCAAACTGTTGACGTTCGCCAATCCAAACAAGCCCGCGCACGCGAGCGTCAAAATTATCAGACCGCCGAGAACGCGTTTCATTCCTGCAATAGCGCTTCGTTCGTCCCTTTGGACATGACCACCGTCGTCGCCGGATTCAATTCAATACCGTTGGTTTGCAAATTCTCTTTGATAACGCGCTGCGCGGCGGAAAGCGTCGTGCGGAACTGGTTCATCGGGTCGAGAATCCAAATCCAGACGACGATATTCATCGCGTCGCCGCCGAGCGAATCCAACAATACGCGCGGCGCAGGGTCGGCGGAAATGCCCGGCGCGGCGCGCAGCGCATCCAAAATAAAACCTTCGACGCGCGCGAAATCTACATGCAGCGGCACGCTAAAACGCAGCGTACTACGCAGTTGCGGCTTGAGCGAATTATTGGTTACAACGCTGGTGACGACATTCGAATTTGGAATAATTACGCGCCGCCCGTCAAAGGTGTCAATAAAAGTGCCGCGCCAGCCAACCTCCGCCACCAAGCCCTCGTTGCCATTGATTACAATCCAATCGCCCATCTGAAACGGCCGCGTCGCCAAAATCATCATGCCCGCCGCGAAATTTTTGATTAAATCTTGCAGCGCAAACCCGGCGGCGACGCCCAAAACCAAAACGGACAAGCCAAAGCCGCCCAACACCCACACGACCGCCAAACCGATAATGCCGTAAAAAGCCAGCGGCGTCAGAATTTTGGCGACGCGCGGCTCGAGCTTGATGCGCGTAAAAGTCCGTTCCAAAAAACTGCGCGTCAAGCGCGCCAGAAAATAGGCGCCGATGAGGATGAGCAGCGAGCGCACGATGTTCATCAGCGACAGGTCAACCGCCGCGGGCAAAGCCGACGCCGAAAGGCCCGCCGCGCTCAAAATCTGATTCAAAATCTGTGTGGGGTCCATAGAAAAAAACCGCGCGGCGTCTATTTCACGCGCAGCGCCAACGCTTGGCCGTCATGCAGCGGCACGAGCGTAGTAAAAAATTCATTGGCGTCAAACAACGCGCGCGTCGTTTCCAGCACCGCGCGCGTGTCCGCGTCGTTTTCCGTCAAGATGCGTCCGTGCCACAACATATTGTCAAAAATCAAAATGCCACCCACGCGCAATTTGGCGCGGGCGAGCGCAAGCGCTTGCGGATACGAATGCTTGTCAATGTCGCAAAAAATAATGTCGAATGGCCCCGGATACGTTTCCGCGCGCGTCAGCGCGTCGCCGACATTAAATTCTACGCGGTCGAGCAAACCGGCGCGCGTAAAATAATCGCGCGCGCGGTCCACATTCGCCTGTTTGCCTTCGGTCATAATCACTTTGCCGCCGGCGCCGACCGCCAGCGCAAACCACATGGCTGAATAACCGAAACCGGAACCGAGTTCCAAGATTTGGGATGCCTGGAGCGCGCGCGCCAAAAAATAAAACAGCCGTCCCACTTGCGCGCCAATGATAGGGAAATTTTGCGCGCGGCCGTACGCGCCCATCTCGCGCAAGAGGGGCGTCTCCTCGGTCAAGATTTTTTCGAGATACGCGTAAATTTGCGGATGCGTGATTTCTAAATCAGACATGCGATTTTTTTCGCGTGGCGTTTGACGCGGCCGTTTATCGTCGGCGCATGCGTCAAACTTCACGCGCGCCGACAGCGGCACGCGATAAACGCGCGGCGCAAAATTTTATTGCCCTGTTCGTCATAAGCGATATAGAACGGTTGTTGGCGCGTCAAAAGGTGCGCGATTTCGGCTTTGTCGCCGGGCCGCGCGTCATAGATGCGTTTGCGTTCCGCCAGTTTTTCCACATTGTCGCGAATCGCGCGCACGTCATCAACGCCAGCGCGATAGTATCCCGAAAACGCGACCATCCCTTTGGGATTCACATTCAACGTCAAACCGCCTTGCAACGGCACCATCGCGCCGTTCGCGGGCCCAAACTGTTTGCCTTTGAGCGGAATCATGCGCTGCGCGCGATATTGCACCACTTTGTCGTCCTGAATGCGTCCCAGTTCCCGCGCAAAAATCAATTCTTCGCCGCGCAAGCGCAGCGCGTTCTGCAATTCCGCCGGCGGCATCGGCTCGGCGGCGGCGCCCGCCACGCTCAACAAACCGAGATTCACCGACGACATTTTGGCGCCAACCGTTTTGGTGTGCGGCTGAAACAGATTCGCGTCTTTGACTTGGAGGATGCGGCGATTGGAAAAAATCTGTTTCAAGATTTCAAAATACGCGCCCCGAAACAATTGTTGTTCGGCTTTGAACATGGCGGCGGCGATTACGCGAAAAACCGCGTCGCCGGGCGGCGCCAGCAGCAGCGCGTTCGCCATCAATTTGCCCACGTCATCGCGCGCTTGACACAGCGCGTCGTCCGCGCTCATTCTCTCGTTTTGGCTGCGTTTGGCTTGATAGATGTTCACCAAAATTTGGTACACCGCGCCGCTCCAGATGCGCGAAAAACTGTGCGGTTCAGAAGAGAGCCGCGTCGCCGGCGCCGTCGCGAGCAAAGTCCACGGTTCTTTGTAACGAAACGTATTGACTAAATCGCGCAGCGAGGACGCGCCGGACGCCTCTTTGCCAAAGGCAACATACAACGCTTTACCCAGTTGCTCGGCAAAACGTGTGACGTTACTGCTGACGCTCAAATCGCCGCCCGTTTCTTTGAGCAGGCGTTCGCGCACTGTCGGAAATTGCAGCGTAGTGAGCAGCGCGGTAATGTCGCCAAACGCTTCGTGGAACGCAGCCGTTTCGGGATGCAGCGACGACCAGTAATCGGGATGATGCGCGTCCAGAATGGCGTGACCACATTCGTGCGCGGCGACATCCGACGACTCGCAGGTGTAAATGGTGCGCTGGGTGAGCGGGTCGGTCGTATAGAAAAATTTCAACGCGATGCGGTCATAGTACGCGTTGAGGTCGCGGCCCGCGCGCGGTTGGACCGGCAGCGTTTTGCCGATCTCCCAATCAAACGGCGCGCCGAAATAATTGCGCCAGATTTCGTACGCGTGCGAAAGAATCACCAAAAGATGCGACGCTTGAAATGCGACGCTGCCGGGTTTCGCCGTATCCAAATCGCCGTCTTTGGGTAGACCGGGAACGGCAAATTTATCCGGGCAGCAACCGAGAGTCGCCACTTCGGGCGCGTCGCCCTTGCCACCGGGGTCATTCAAAAAAGCGCTAAAAAGGCGCGGGTCGCTCATGGAAAACTCCAATCTGATTTAGCCAATTCCAAATGACGCGCCGCGTGAATAACGCGACGCGCGGCGCGAACGTTGCGGTCAGCTTGGCATTACGAAATCCACACGCGACACAGCTGCTTGTTACCGCGTTCGTCTTGCATAACGTACCAATCTTTGCCTTGCGCGCGCAATTTTTCCGGGTCCACCTTTTCGCCTTGCGCGGCGAAATAGATGCGGTCGTTGGCAATCAATTTGCTCACGTGGTCGCGGATCGCGCGCACTTGGCGCGGGTCGGCGGGTTGAACCTCGTACGCCACGAGCGCGCCGCGCGTATTGAATTGCAAATCGCCGTACGACGTGACCGGAACTTGCGCGCCGGCGACTTCGGCCGACAGCTCATTGTCCAACAAAATGCACGCGGTGTAACTGAAATCAATGCGCGTCCCGCGTTTGGTCTGCGCGACATTTTCGACGCGCGGGTTGGCATTGGGCGGCAATTCGAGGACCGGACGCGCTTGCGCCAACACTTGGGGCGCGTCTTGCGCTTCAAAATCTTTGGGCAGTACAATATCCATCTCGTTCGGACGCCATTCGTCCGCTTGCACATTCGCCGTTCACGGAGAGGAAGCGAACCCAGCCCGGCGCGGGCTGTCGCGCCATCGGCGCAACATGCCCTACCGGGTGAATCGCAGTGGAAAATGTGAAACGGATGCGCTGCTCGACAAAACATACCTGTCGCCAGCAATCGGGCAAAGCTGCCCGCCGCGAGACAGGTAATACCTTAGCCCGCGCTGCGTCCGCCGACGCTGCCTTTGGAATTTTGCGGCAAAATCATTTCCACATCCGAATGGGGGCGTGGAATGACGTGGACGCTCACTAATTCGCCGACGCGTTTCGCCGCTGCGGCGCCGGCGTCTGTCGCGGCTTTGACCGCGCCGACATCGCCGCGCACCATCACGGTGACGAATCCGCCGCCGATATACTCGCTGCCAATCAATGCCACATTCGCGGCTTTGACCATTGCGTCGGCGGCTTCGATTGCGCCGACCAGCCCTTTGGTTTCGACCATACCGAGGGCAATCATATTGGGGTCTGCCATGTTCTTGCGCTCCTCCGAGAAATTTCGCGCGGGCGTTTCTCGCGGTATCGAGACCCTTTGCATCTTTGAAACATCCGTCGCGCGTTCCTTTAATTTTGATTTACGTTGCGCCGCGCGTACCGCGCGCGCGGGTTTGACTTGCGATTTTGGGCGAGGCATTTACGGATTTGGGCGATTCACACGAATCAAACTGCCCTTGGTTTCAAGGGTCGCTTGAATTGCATTATCAATTCGTTTTGCCAACGCGACAAAATCGGGATCAAAGGTACAAACAATAATTCCAAAATGGTTCGAATCTTTCTGATGCAAATTGATGAAATGTTTCCGATTGAGCGAAATTAAAAGTCGTTGCTCCCGAATCGCAAACTCTAATACTTCCAGGTCGGGAATTTTCCGTCCTGCGCTACCACTCTCCGCCGTCGTCAATACATCATGCCCCAACCGACGTAATTCTTGGACGGCGGGCAACGGAAAATTTTCATCGGAATAGATTCGCGCCATGCTCAGGCATTTTCATTCTCTAGGATTTGTCGTTCAATCTCGCGCGCATGCGCACGCGCAAAAGCCCAAGCATTCGTCAAATCTTCGGCGCGCAGCGTCGGATAACTTTGCAACAAGTCCGCTTCGCTCTTGCCTAAACGGCGCGCCTGGACAAGCAGCCAAACGGGGATGCGCGTTCGCACGATACACGCCTCTCCGCCGCTCACTTGGGGGTCAATCTCAATGCCGGGAAAGGCCTCGCCTAAATCACGCACAACCCATTGCAAGACTTGGGCTTTTTCGCTACGGGTCATTTCAGTAAGGAGCTGCGCAACTTGATCTAGAACATCCATAATACATCCTACTTGACTCGGCTAACGCTCGCATCGGACGTCGCGGCGGTAGAAACATCCGTCGCGCATTCCTTTGATTTTGATTCACGTTTCACCGCGCGTACCGCGCGCGCGGGTTTGGCTTGCGATTTTGGGCGAGGCATACCTAACCTCTGCCTTAGATCATAATGACGTGTTTGGGGTTGTCCGGGTCGTACTTGACGCGCACCTGTTCGCCCACTCTGGGCAAGGCAACCCGCGATACAAAGGCGCGCACGCCTACTTCAAAAGGCGCCTCATCGGGCGGCGTCACGCGCAAACGAAAGCGCACATAGGGGCTCATGTTTAATGTCACCCCTGTATCCTTCATTTCCAAAATCGTTGCCTCTGCCTCGCGCCCGTTGCGCATCAACCATTTGTATTTGCCCGAAGTCGTTCCCCACCCCATGACCATCATCAATATAAAGAGCCCGACTCCCACAAACAATAGAATCAGATAAAGAGTCGTGTCGCTTTCGGCAAACAAAAAAATGATTGCAAAGAGATACGCGAGGTAAATGCCGAGAATAATCAAGAACCGCGTAAAAGAGAACACGTTTTATTTGTTCCTGAATTCTGCCAACACTTGTCGCACAATCTCTTCAATCTGCGCGTCGTCGAAACGCTGCGGCGAGCGTTCGCTACCATCGGGATTCCAATCGCGGACGCCGTAGGCGATGCGTTTGATATTCAAAACATGCTTGACGTGAATGTTCTCGCTGAATACGCCGCCGCCGATGCCGCCGGTAGCGAGCGTCATCGAAGGGCTAAGGTTGGTGGTGAAACCGACGGCGCCGAGCGTCGCCATCGTATTGACGACGATGCGAAACGCGGGTTTCTCCAAACCGAACGCCATGATGACATTTTCATCGCGGCAGTGAATCGAAAGCGTGTGTCCGTCGCCGCCAAATTTCAAAAGTTCGATGCAGCGTTCGCAACCTTTCTCCCAACCGTCCGCGACGTACCAGCCCAACACGCTCGTCAATTTTTCGCGCGACAAGGGATAATCGGGCCCCACGCCTTTTAATTTTGCGACCAAGACGCGCGCCGCCGCGGGAACCGTGATGCCCGCCATTTGCGCGAGAACTTGCGGCGCTTTGCCGACGGCTTTGGGATTCGGCAAGCCGTTCGCGGTGTGCAAAATTTTACCCATCGCGGCAGCTTGCGCGTCGTCCATAAAATACGCGCCGTGTTTTTCCATCTCGCTCTGCAATTGCGCCGCAATAGGCGAATCCGCCACAATCGCCTGTTCGCTCGCGCAAATCGTGGACCAATCGAACGATTTGGATTTTACAATGAGCTCTGCCGCTTGCATCACATCCGCGCTGCGATCCACGTACACCGGCACGTTGCCGGGGCCCACGCCAATCGCGGGTTTGCCCGAACTGTGCGCCGCGCGCACGACCGCTTCGCCGCCCGTCGCAATCAACATGCTCACCGCCCAATGTTTCATCAATTCATTGAGCGCGGGCATCGTCACGGTCGTGAGACACGCAATCAAGTTTTTCGGCATCCCCGCGCGTTCGCCCGCCTCTGCCATCACGCGCACCGTTTCGCTCGTACATTTTACCGCGCTCGGATGCGGCGAAATAATCATCGCGTTGCGCGCTTTGACCGCGATGAGAACTTTGAACATCGCCGTTGAGGTCGGATTGGTCGAAGGCGTAAAACCGGCAAGCACGCCGACGGGCCAACCGATTTCGATAATTCTTTGCGCGTCGTCGCGGCGAATCACGCCGACGGTTTTCACGTCCTTGAGCGAGTCCCACAAAAATTTACTGGCGAATTCATTCTTGACGCGTTTGTGCGCGGGAACGCCGTAGGTCGTTTCGTCCGTCGCCATTTGCGCCAGACGCGCCGCTTCGCGGTACGCCGCGTCCGCCATCGCCGCGCAAATCTGGTCCACTTGTTCTTGGGAAAAATGGAAAAATTCGCGCTGGGCTTGCCGCGCCGCAACCGCAAGATTGCGAACTTCTTGAATTGAACGGAGGTCAGTATCGAGTTCGGGCATGGTGTGAAAGTTAAAAGTTAAAAGTTAAAAGTTAAAAGTTGGCACATGGCGCCGACCTTAAACTTTCAACTTTGAACCTTCAACTGCCTAGAATTTCAACGGATTCTTTGCGACATCCAACACCGCTTCTTGAAACGCGGCGCACGCGGCGCGACATGCAGCTTGGGAACCAGTGAGCAGCGCGCCCGAAAAGTTAGTTTCGCTCGGCGGATTGAACCAGACGCGCATTGTCACGTTTGCGGCTTTCAAGGCGGCATCAATTCCAAATGTCGCTTCAAGCGGCGGCGCGATGAGATACGCCATTGGCGTACCAAGCGGCACGCCCGCCATTTCGCTCAAATAACCGCCCGTGCGCGAAATGAGATGCGGAAAAAACGCGATGGTATTTTCGTCGTTCGCGGAATAAAAATATGCTTCGTCGCGAATATACGTCAATGCCGCGTTCAAACCCGCACGCACTTCGGCAGGGTCAGGTCCTGCGAGGATGGCGATGATTTCGCCGGACAAGGGACCCGACGCGTGACCCGAACCGGCGTAAAAACTTTTGGCATACGCCACGCGCACGTCGGCTTGTTTCGTCGCTTCGTCAATCGCCGTGTACGTCGCGTCGTCAATGTCGGCGGTGAGAAAACCGATGCTGCGTTCATTCTCGCGCAGCTGCATTTTTTCCGCGAAGCCGCGATCTACATTCGGAATGAGGCGGACGGCGAGAACGTTTGCTTTGATAGGATCAAGGATTGCCATAAGTTATTGTTGAAAGTTGAAGGTTGAAAGTTGAAAGTTGAGGGTTCATTCAAGTTCGACCTTATATTCGGTCATTTCATCGCGCAGACGACGATTGTCGGGCAGGCTTTCAAGATAAGACATCAGGCGACTGATTTGGCGGCTACATTTTTCAATCAACAGTTTGATTTCTTGAAAACTTGATTGCTCTACGTATCCGCTATCCAATGCCACATACATCTGAGCGCGTAATTCACCCGCCGATGCTTTGGCGCGACCAAGATACTCGATAAACATCAGTTGGATGCGGCTTTCAAACCCCTCTGCGATATTGGAAAGGATTGACACGGCAGCACGACGCATTTGATCACGCAAACCAAAGTCACGCGAAAATAAAGATTGCTTGGAGAGCGCGTAAATCTGTTTCGTAATCTCTCGCGCGGTTTGCCACGCTTCCAATTCTTCAAAACGCGTTACCGTAGCCATCCAAACCTTCAACTTTCAACATTCAACTCACCATCACCCGCAGGTAATTGCAAAGGCGGTTCTTTTTTCTTGCCGAACGGCAATTGCGGTGCAGAGATTTTCGGCGCTTGAATTTTTGGCGCGCGATCGCCGACCGACGCCGCAAGCGCTTTGCCGCGCCCCAACGCTTCGCGGAAAAATTTTTCAACATCGCCGCGTTTAACTTGGCCGCCTGTTTCGTACCATTGCAGCGCGGCGCGTCCAATCGCCCACGTTCCCGCGTAGGCAATCGCCGTTTTGGGCAGAATGCCAAAACCCGGAATCAGTCCAACCAATTGTCGCGCCGCCGTGCGCCACACAAAACCAAAGCCAACCGTCGAACCGAACGCGGCGAGGTGGTCTTGCCAGCGCGACGACAAACCAAAAATCAAACCGAGCCGATACACCATGAACGCTTGCGCTTTGGTGAGAATCACCATGTCGGCAACATTAAAAGGAATGTTCAACACCGGCAAAATTTCCGCAAGCCCTGTGGTGAACGAATAGGTCGCGTTGGCGAACGATGTTTCATTGAGCAGATCGAACGCGACAGGAATACGAAAGAGTGGATAATTACGCGCGAGCGAAAGTTTTCGTTCGGGCATTAGTTGCAATACCGTAGGCGCCAAATGTTTTTCCAAAAATTCGCGTTTGACCACTTGGCCTTCCAAAACCCGCGCGCCCATCCAATCCTGTACGGGCAGGAGCGCATTTCCTGTCGGCTCTTGATTGAAAATGACAATGATCTTTTTTCCCGTTGCCAGCCATTTTTCAAATGCCGCGCGTTCGAGTTCCGTTGCCGCGCGATGTTCGCCCAAAACGAAAACGACAATGTCCGCGCGTTCGGTCAACTGCGCGTTTTCGACATTGACGAGCAAAGGTCCCGCCATCGTATAACACGCGTCGTCAGGCGGCAATGGACGCGGCGCAAGATAAAACGCCGTTGCCAAATCGCGCGCGCCGCTCGTTTCATTGCCAACAATCGCGACCCACGTTTGCTGTTGCGCCTCGTCTGCAATCGCTTGCAAATCAATTTCGCGCAGCGTTTTGAAAATCGTTCCGAAATCGTTAAGGGATGCCACTCGAATTCCTAAACTGAGTAGGCGCGATAGCGCAATAGAGCGATAGCTTTCGCCGCGCTATTGGCTTTCGCCCTGCTCAATCAATTTCAATTTGATGCCGCTTGCCTGATGTTTCAACATGCGCTTGATATATTCTACCACGTACGCGCCCGCTTCGAGCGGATTCGTCCCGCCGTTATAAATGTTACACACCACATCGCGGTCAGCGTCCGACGAATCGGCTTGGGGGCGATAGCCCATGTACACACTCGCCGCTTCGGCGCGGCCAAGTCCGGGGCGTTCGCCAATCAACGTCACCACCACTTTTGCGTCCACAATCGAATTTACATCATTCAACAATCCGACGCGCCCGTATTTCACATAAAACGGCGTGCCCATTTTCAAACCCGCTTGTTGCAAACCCTGTTGAATCACGGGCAGAATGTCGCGCAAATTGTGTTCAATCGCGGCGGCGGAAAGCCCATCGGCAACATACACTTGGACATCGGGCTGCTTGATACATTTTTCCTGCAATATTTTGCGCGCGGCGTCCGAAAGTTTTCTCCCCAAGTCGGGACGCAAGAGATATTCTTGGCGACTGCTCGCCTGCGATTGCACCTCGAACAAATTGAATTGCTGCAACAGCGCGGGGTCAATTTCTTTGTACAGCGCGTCTTGCGTGACCGCATGGTCCGCAAGAAAAATAAATTGCGGAATGTTGCGATAGCGCGGCCCCGCATGACCGATGCCGATGCGCGAAGGCGTCGTGGACATGAGCGCGCGCAGCACATCGGGTTTGCGCGCGTTTTCGACGTAGGCGCGCGTGCGATATGCGGGCGTCGTGATGTCGGGGAGGTCGAGATTCAATTCGCCCGCGCCAGAGGGGACGAAACGGCGTTCGTTCCCAACGACGCCCTGTCTCTGCAATTCGGCGACGACGGCGTCAATGATGGCGTCAATTTGTTGTTGGGTGAGCATAGACCTCAATCCAATTCTGGATGAACGCCTGCGATTTTCCAAAGTCCGCGTGCATCCACGAGCCAATCGGCGTTCAAGCGCAACGCGTGAACGGTCGCGCGTCCAATCGCCGTCTTGCCAATAATACGCAAATTATCGGAACTCCACTCGAAATGTTTGTGCCATTCCTGTTGACGCGGATGAAATAGCGCAACGTATTCGCCCGTTTTGGGGTCAATCGCTGCGGTGCGCTTGCCTTTTGCCGCGTTGCATTGAAAACAACAGAGGGCAAGATTTTCCAAAATTGTTTCGCCGCCAGCAATTAGTGGAATGATGTGGTCGAAAACAAGAGTGATTCCAATTTCTTTAGGGCTGTGGCAATATGCACAGCGATGCTTGTCACGTTCCTTAACTTGCCGCTGCAACGGAACAGAAATTTTCTTACGTTGCGTCATTTTGAGAACGCCGCCGATTTGGAATGGCATAGCCGCGCCATTTGAGCAGCGCCAGCGCAAACGATTTTTTCAAAACATGTTGGTTCATGTCCTCTTGCAGACGCGCCAATTCTTGCGCTTCCTTGTCATTCAAATCCCGCGTGGCATTAAGTTCGAGCAGGCGTTCGTGTTTGCGCCATGCGCGCGGGTCAGGCGGTCGCTGCGCGATGGCCCACAATTCATCATCCGTAAAATTTGCCAGACTGCTAAACTCTTGGCGCAATGGTTTCGGCAAGTCATCAAAAACGGGCGGCAAATTTCCGCGCAAAGATTGCAAGACAATTTGGGCAATAGATTGATTCGATTCGCGCGCGGCGAGTTCGAGACGCCGATACATTTTCTTTGGCAATTCGATTTTTACGCTGGTTGTTTCCATATCGCACTCTTTTCTTGGCACGCGCGAAACGTTATCGCACAAACATTGTCGCGTCGCCCGCTTTGTCGGTGAGCAATAATTTTTCCTTGTCCCACAAGCCCATTTCGACGAGCCAGTTTTCAAATTCGGGCAAGGGGCGTAGTTTCAAAATTTGGCGCAAGCTGGGCGCGTCGTGAAATGAATTGGATTGATACGAAAGCATCGGGTCGTCGCCCATCGGAACGCCCATGAAATAATTGCAGCCCGCGGCGGCGAGAAGGATGGATAAATTCTCTAGTGAATTTTGGTCGGCGCGCGCGTGATTCGTATAACACGCGTCGCAGCCCATCGAGATGCCTGTGAGTTTCGCGCAAAAGTGGTCTTCCAAACCCGCGCGCGTGATTTGGCGCGCGTCGTACAAGTATTCGGGCCCGATGAAACCCACAACAGAATTGACTTGAAATGGCGCGTAGCGTTTTGCCAAACCGTAACAGCGCACTTCAAGCGTGAGTTGGTCCCAACCGTGATGCGCGTCGGCGGAAAGTTCTGCGCCTTCGCCCGTTTCAAAATACATGTAATTGGGTCCGGGAACGACGGCATATTTTTTTGCCATCGCATACGCTTCATCCAACATGCCAACAGAAATTCCGAACGATTCGTTGCCCTTTTGCGAACCCGCGAGCGATTGAAACACGAGGCCCGCCGGCGAACCGCGCTTCATCGCTTCCATCTGCGTTGTGACGTGCGCGAGGACACAATTCTGGGTTGGAATTTTCCAATCTTGAATGACCTTGTAACTCATGTCCAACAAGCGTTGGACGCTCGTCAATGAATCGTCCACTGGATTGATGCCGATGACGGAATCGCCCGAACCATACGAAAGTCCTTCGTAAATTTCCGCGCGGATGCCGTCGGGGTCGTCGGTGGGATGATTCGGCTGATTGCGCGAGGCGAGCCGCCCCATTTCGCCCATCGTATTGTTGGCGTGCGTGACGACGCGAATTTTGGACGCGGCGAGAACGAGGTCCATGTTGGACATCAATTTGGCGACAGCGGAAATCATTTCGCTCGTCAAGCCGTTTTGAATTTTTTTGATTTCGTCGTTCGTCGTCTTGTTGTCGAGAATCCATTCGCGCAATTGTCCGACGGTCCAACCTTTAATTTGCGCGTACACATTTTGATCCACGCCATCCATGATGACGCGCGTGACCTCATCTTGTTCGTACGACACGACGGGATTGTCGTACAAAACAGACAGCGGGACTTGAGACAAAACATATTTCGCGGCGACGCGTTCCAGCGCCGACGACGCGGCGACGCCCGCGAGATGGTCGCCCGATTTGTCTTCGTTCGCTTTGCCCATGAGTTCGCGCAGGTCGCGGAACTCGTATGTTTTGCCGAAAAGTTTGCAGCGTAAAAGCATGGCGCAGAGATTTCAGATTTCAGATTTTTGATTTCTGATTTCCGATTTTGTATTGCAGAATGTTGGGTAAGCGCATTTCATTCCCAAAACTCGGCTAATTTTTGACGTCCCACCTGGAATGACTGTTGTTCCAAAAATTTTTTCATTTTGCTCCATGGAGTCTTGTCAATCATTTGAGGCATCTCTTTGGTTTCTGCATCATCAAAATATGCCAAGCCGCGTTGGGCGCTGATTGGAAATGTTCGGACCTGTGGATATTTTTTGGCTGCCACGCGAAAGAGTTTTTCGATTGGAATTATTTGCAAGATAAAATACAAGTCAACCAGATCTTTGCGCGTGCCGCGATCAATCACTGCCGCAAGTTTCATCGCGCCAATCTCTGGAATCGTCGCCAAGCGAATCCCTTCAAGTTCAAACGGCTTTTCGACAAGTGGGTACAACGCAAGGCGAAAGAAACTTAGGCCGACTTGGCGCCATGTCGCAACAAACGTGTTATCTTTGTCATGCGTAATTTTGAGCGAACGGTCTCGCAAGAGTTCGCGTAATTCTTCGCGTTCGCTCGCGGAAACGGCATCCGATTTGGCGCTGAAAAAATCCAAATCTACAGAGAAACGATGCCCCAAATGCAATGCCAAGCCCGTTCCACCCGCCAAATAGTAATCTTTAATTGTGGAAAAGGCAGTAACATGATGAAAAGCAAGCCGTGTATTGGGCGTCAACGCTCCCCAATGCGGCGCGCTCAATTTTGCCAAAGTTCACCCCGCTTGGTTGGAAAGGGCAGACTGTGCCAACGTCTGACTCTCAACAGCTTGCGCCAATAGTTGAAAGTTCGGCGCGACAAAGTGTGTTCGCCATGCTGGCGCAGAAATAGTCGAATTCGCTCGGCGCGATAGAGGCGAAACAGCCACTGGACTTCGCGCCAAGTTCCAAACTCTAAGGTGCGTTCGATAATCAAATTTGCATCGCGTGCTTGACGCAATACGCGCGGATTGTATTCTTGAAAATGAGGTCTCAAGCCGACTGGAATGTATATTCTTTTATCGCGCGCGCGATTCTTTTGTTGCGTTTGCAATTCGTTCATCTTGTTTCTAGTTCCGCGTACTGACTCGCCCAATTCTTTTCCTCCACCTCCCAATTCGTACTGTTGCCCATTTTGCGAATCGAAAGGTGCATCATTGGCGCGTCGGGCGTCGCGCCGTGCCAATGCCATACATTTTTAGGAATGGTGAGAATTTCGCCCGCCCGCACAAGTGTAACACGATTTTCGTCGCCATACGCGCACGTGCCTTCGAGAACATGCAGAACTTGGTCAACATCGTGAATGTGCGGCTTGGTGCGCGCGCCCGCACTGAACCACACGCCGAGCAATTCCACCTCCGCGCTATCACCCGCCCACACCAGACGTTTGAGCGTCACGTCGCCTGTAAATTCTTTGTCGGAACCTTTGTACGGCGTGTGCAGCGCGTCGGGTTCGGGCTGGGTTGGGTCAATTTTGATGGGGTTCACTATGGTTGCTCTCCCTCCAATTTTACACAATCATCAGTTAGAGATATTGTCTGCAAGAAATGACCTGTTAATTTTAAGAGGACACTCAAAGACCTTCAAACCATTCTCTATCAATTTCAACGACTTCGCGCAATTCAACCTGAATGCCCAAACCAAGCTCCTTTAATTTATCTGCAAGTTGATCGCCATCCACAGTATCAATCGGTGGCGCACCTTCACGCGTCGCTTCTTTTATGGCATCAAGGGTAAAGCTGCCTGTTGTCACGAACAACCCTTTGTCAGCTCGTCCAACCATAGCGCCCCGAAAATCGCGAATTTCCTTTGCACCTACAGGACCTTTCCATCTCTTACATTGAAAAATTATTGGAAAACTCAATAGCCCACCCATACGGAGAATTCCTTTTCCATCGATTCCTCCATCGCCAGTACGGCCAGTTACATCAACTTGAATAAACCCTGATTCTCGTAACAATCGTTGCACCAGTCTTTCAAAAGATGAGGGGGAAATGTGTAAAAGCACATCAAGTAGAACGGCGTGCCAGTTCTCGTGTGATTCACCATTCTCAGATGTTTCAGCCACATCGTTGATTCCTACCCTTTTTTTCTTGTGCTCTTCATTAAACTGTCGCTTGACAACTCGCTTGATTTCGCCTGGGTCAATTTTCGAGGTTTGTCGACCTAATTCTGTCAAAGCCCATACCCCGCCTTTAGAATTCTCTAACAAACCATATCTCTTTAGATAGGATCGCGCCCAGTGCAATCGATACTCAATTTCGGTATCTGCGCCTTGCCCCTCGTGAGGAATCTCAGCCTGCTCATCAGTAATACCAGCAATCGCGAATGCGCGGGCGTTTATCTCGGCAATAGTTGCGGACCCGCCAAGTTCTTTGATAGCCAAGAACACAGGTGAAAACAGACGATCATAGGTGGGAAGATTTATTTGTCGTTTCGCTTTTCTAGGCATTTGGGTTCCCTTCTCTATCTATTTTTTCATGTCACATATGTTGCGGTGTCCGCGTATACTCAAACATCACACGGTCAACCTGATTCGGAATTTTCGACACAATATCACTCACTTTATCAAACCCCATTCGCAGCATCACGCGCTCCACTTTTAACTTTGAACTTTTAACTTGAAACTTTTAATTCTCCACCCCTCCCTCGCTCTGCAACATATCCGCAATATCAAAATACCCGCGTTCCAGCGCAACCGTCAACGGCGTCTTGTTTTCATAGTTCGCATAATTTACATCTTGAATCCCATTCGCCAAAAGCCAATTCACCATTTCCGCGCTGCCCGATTGCACCGCCGCGTGCATCGCAAATTCCTTGCCCTCTTCGCCGCCATAACTTTGGAGCAGTTCCGCAATATCGGGATTGCCGCTCAAGCACGCGTGATACAACACAGGATAATCGTGCGAACCCTTTGCGTGCGCGAGCGACGGGTCTTGTTGCAGCAGCGCATCCACGCGCTTGACATCGCCCAACAGCGCGGCGGTGCAAATGTCAACGGGAGCGCCTTGCGAAATCAAAAATTCGGCAATGTCGCGCTGTCCCGTCTGCGTCGCGGCTTGAATCGCCGTTTCGTTGAATTGTTCCCACACCGCGTTCAACAGTTCGGGATGTTCGCGCAGCATCTGTTTCACCACATCGAAATTGCCGTGCGCGTTGCCGACGAATTGGGCGACGAGAGATTGGTCGAGAGATTCTGTCATGTTTCGAGTTCAAGGTTGAAGGTTGAACGTTGAACGTTGAACTTTCAACTTTTCAATGGAACTACCACACGCTTTTTCCATCGCGGCGCTTTCATCGTTTCCGTTTGATACACATATTCGACTACGCGGTCGGTTTCGGTTGTAAAGCCAACATGATTGCCCTGCGCGTCCACTGCAACCAAATTCATCCCCGGCGGAAACGGCACCGTGAGCGCGCGCAAATCGCGCATCGCCTCGCGCGCCGCGCGTTGTAATGTCATTCCCATTTTCATATACAGCACAACCGAGTGCGCCGTATTCGCGCGCATTGCCATTTCGCCATAGCCCGTGCACGCGCACGCGCCGTAACGATTATCGCAATAATTTCCCGCGCCAATGATGGGCGAATCGCCGACGCGCCCCGGATATTTCCACGCCCAACCGCTTGTGCTGACGCCGCACGCGAAATTTCCATTTGCATCAATCGCAATCACGTTCGTCGTGCCGAAATGTGTTTCATCGCTTCCATGTGATTCATCACCATACTCGTCAACACTCGCCGCGATTTCGGGATCGTGCGTCGCGCGCGAAACCAATTCGCGCATCGTATTGTAACGCGGCGAATCGCTCACTTTGTTTTCGTAAATCGCGCGCGCCGCGTCAGTCAACAAATTCCTTTTTTTCATCCCGAGTTCGCGCGCAAAGCGTTCCGCGCCCGCGCCCGCCAACATGACGTGCGGCAAGCGTTCCATCACTTGGCGCGCAATCGAAATCGGATGCTCGTAATGTTTGACCGCGCCTACCGCGCCCGCCGCGCGCGTTTTGCCGTCCATGATGCTCGCGTCCAATTCCACTTGACCGAGAATGTTGGGCAAGCCGCCGTAACCGACGCTGTGGTCATCGGGATTCGATTCAACAGCGCGAATCGTCGCTTCCACCGCGTCCAACGCGCTGCCGCCCGCTCGCAGAATTTTCATTCCCGCCGCGAAACCGATTTCGGCATTCGTACTTGCGACTAGAATCAAGGTGAAAATAAAAGGTTAAAAGCTCAAAGTTCAAAGCTAAAAACGGCTGGCTTTACTTTTAGCT
>Ga0232064_100071_pt1 | contig 23950 bp, 19 predicted proteins | sample LAC_MetaT_8_FD_169130 | JGI IMG/M metagenome (GOLD analysis project Ga0232064, IMG submission 169130) | Metatranscriptome of anaerobic ammonium oxidizing microbial communities from anammox membrane bioreactor (MBR) in UC Berkley... | ecosystem: Engineered > Bioreactor > Anaerobic > Unclassified ... | reverse complement strand
GCTCCTCACGGCGTGCCACACGCCACACCGACGCGTTCCGTCACGACGCACACTCATACGCATCAAACCCGTGAACGGTTGCGCGGTTGTTCAGAGCTCCCTACAATCCCAACACAGTTAAGAGGACGAGCTAGACGACCTGGGTGCTTGGCGTCATCCTCATTGTTGGCGTCATATCCTTGCAACTGCCTCAACTCCACTGGACTGTGCGCCATGGTCTCGCGTACGGACTAGAATCGGGAAAGGCAAGCCTCCAAATTTGCTGGAGTATGCTAACCCTCATGGCAGACACCGCGGTCCTCACCGCATGGTGCATCTGGAGGCCACGGAAGTGGTGGTGGGCCGTCGGAATCGCCGTGGTGCTCTTTCTCTTGAGGATGCTGATGCTTCCTACGGGAATGCTCGTATCCATGCTCCTTCACCAAGTTGCTCCGTACTCTGGGTCATGATGGGTTGGGGCTTCACGACAGGAATGGCACAGGCAGTCCTGTTCAAGACCAATGTCCAGCGTCGCACGACATCTCGAAGATGGTTGCCTACGCCGCGATCCGCTCGTCATGCTTGTGCAGCCCGCCCAGCCTGGTCCGGCAGACGAGGCGGCGGCCTGCCGGCTTCGGCTCCGACCCCTGGCGTTGGTTCGTGTACGATGAACGCTGGCGTGTGATCGCGGCGTACCGGGGGACGGACGAGTCCGTCGAGTCGGACGCGAAGGAGCGGTTCGTGTACCACGCGGCGGGCTCCAGGTCGTCGGGGTCGTACATCGACGACCTGGTGCTGCGCGACCGCGACGCGGTGCAGCCCGAGGCCGACCCCGCGAACACGGACCCGGCCGAGACGTGGCTGTTCGAGAGCGACGGCGTGGTGGATTCCGACGACACTCGCGCCTGAGCATGTCGCGCAGCGCTGGCTGTTGACACGGCACGCGGCCCCGCCGCCCTACCCTTCCCCGCCCGGGCGGGTAGCTCAGTTGGCCAGAGCATTCGCCTTACACGCGAAGGGTCCCGGGTTCGAGTCCCGGCCCGCCCATTCACCCACGACCCCCACTCACGACCCCCACTCACGACCATGCGCGGAGGCCTGCGCTGAACGCCCTCGACCTCGCCTATCTGCTCGTCGCCGGCGCGACCGCCCCGTGGTGGACCCGCAAGGCCCGCGGCGGGTGGCGCGAGCGCTTCGCGCTGGACCTGCCCCCCCCTCGCGCCGACGCCTCGCGCCCGCGCGTGCTGGTCCACGCCGTCTCGGTCGGCGAGGTCAACGCGATCCGCGAGTTCGTGCCGCTGCTGGGCGAGCGGGCCGAGGTCGTCGTCGCGGCCTCGACGGACACCGGCCTCGCCCGCGCCCGCGAACTCTTCGCCGACGCCCACCTCGTGGTGCGCTACCCGCTCGACGCCTCCGGCGCGGTCCGCCGGTTCCTCGACGCCGTCCGCCCCGACGCCGTCGCGCTCGTCGAACTGGAACTCTGGCCGAACTTCGTGCGCGAGTGCGTCCGGCGCGGTATCCCGATCGGCGTCGTCAACGGCCGCCTGAGCGACCGCTCGTTCCGCGGCTACCGGCGCATCCGCCCGTTCATGCGGCGGAGTTTCCGTTCTCTTGCCTTCGCCGGCGTGCAGGACGAGACCTACGCCGAGCGGTTCCTCGCGATGGGCACGCCGCGGGAGCGCGTCCACATCACCGGATCGATGAAGTTCGACTCGGCGCGGGTCGGCGCGGCGGAGGGCGCGGATGCGCTCGCGCGAGACCTGGGCATCGACCGCGCCCGCCCGCTGATCGTCGCCGGCAGCACCGGCCCGGGCGAAGAGGCCCTGCTCCGCGAGGCCTGCGAGCGCGCCCTGCCGGGCCGGGGCGTGCAACTCCTCTGCGCCCCGCGCAAGCCCGAGCGGTTCGACGAGGCCGCCGCCGCTCTGCCCGGCTGTGTGCGCCGTTCGCGGCCCGGCGCGCCCGCCGACGCCCCCCCCCGCTGGTTCCTCCTCGACACGATCGGCGAACTGCGCTCGGCCTACGCCCTGGCCGACCTCGTCGTCGTCGGGCGCTCCTTCTTCGACCTCTACGGCTCCGACCCCCTCGAACCGGCCGCCCTGGGCAGGCCCGTCCTCATCGGCCCGCGCGTCGACGATTTCCGCTCGGTCGTCGAGACGCTCGGGCACGCCGGCGCGATCGTGCGCACCGACCGCGACCGGCTCGGGGCGGACCTTGCCGCGCTCCTCGACGACGCCGAGCGACGGGCGGACCTCGGTCGCCGGGCGCTGGCCTGCGTCGAGGCGAACCGCGGCGCGAGCCGTCGAAACGCCGGGTTGGTCGCCGCGGCGGTCGGGGTCTAGGATTCCCGCTTGGCCGCGCCGGCGACCCCCGCCCGCGCGTCCCGAGGGCGTAGCTCAGTTGGTAGAGCAGCGGACTTTTAATCCGCGGGTCCAGGGTTCGAGTCCCTGCGCCCTCATTGGCGGCTTGCGGCTTGGGGCCTGCGGCTTCGGGTGTGGCCAGCCCGGGCCGGAACGCCCGCCGAGGGGAGTACGAGAACGAACATGTGCCTGGCGAGTGCGTCGATGACCCGAACCCTCAAGCCGCAGGCCTCAAGCCCCAAGCCTCACCGATGCTAATCGTTCACGCAGTGTGGGCGGGCGATTCGGTGCGGCTGTGGGCGGAGTCGGCCGCGCTGTGGCCGCTGCGCTCGCGCGTCGATGGTCCCGCGCATCCCTTCGCGGCGCGTGCCGATGAGATGTCGGTTGCGTTCGCCGGCGTGTCGCCCGAGCCGTTGCGTCTGTTGCTCCCCTCGCTGGACGGCGTCCCCGAGCCAAGCCCGCGCCTGGCGCACGCCGTCGGGCACGAGAGCGAGGAAGCGGGCTTCGCCCTGCGGGCCTTCGAAGTGTCCGCGCTGAACCTTCCCCCCGATCGCGTCGAGGATGCGCTCGAACGCCTCGCCGCGCGTGAGGCGGGGGAAGGGCTCGCGTCCGGCGAGTCGGTCGAGTGGTTCGCCGCGGCCGTCCGTTTCGCGCGCCACCTGCGCGCCCAGGAGCGATTCGTTCCCATGCTGCTCCAGGAAGCGGACGGCAATCTTCACGCGGCCTGGTCGCCCTGGCTAGCCGACGAGCAGACCTCGTCGCGCGCGGTCGCCCTTGCGCGTGCCATGCCCCCCGCCGCGCGGTGCGCCGAGGCCGAGCAGGCGCTCGGGGCCTGGGGCGTGCTCGAAGCCCTGCTCGGCTCGCTCACCGACGCGGCGTGCCGACGCGCGCTGGTGCGCGAGTCGATGGCCGAAACGCTGGAAGGGATCGACCGCGCCGACGCGCAGGCCGCGTGGCTCGACGGCCTGCTCGGCGGGGCATCTGGCGTCGCCGTCGCGGCCGCCGTTCGACCGGAGGTCGTCCGCCGCGTCCGATCGTGGATCGGCGCGCTGGACGAGCGCGGCACCGCGGGGGAGTGGCGGCTCTGCCTCCGTCTTGAGGAGCCGGTCGAGAGCACCCTGCTGGACGACATGCGCGCCCCGCCCGAGAGCGTCGAATGGACGCTGCGCTTCGCGCTGCGGTCGGCGGAGGATGAGCGCGTCTCCATCGAGGCCGAGGACGTGTGGCTCCTGCCGACCGAGTCGGTGACGGTCGAGGGGCGGCGCGTCGATGGCGTGCGCGAGGTGCTGCTCGGCGAACTGGGGCGGGCGTCGCGGCTGTACCGGCCGATCGAGCGCGCCCTCGAAGAGAACGAGCCGGTCGAGCTGCGGCTGACCACCTCGCAGGCGTACCAGTTCCTGCGCGAGGTCGCCCCGATCCTGCGCGAGCAGGGCTTCGGCGTCGTCGCGCCGGACTGGTGGGAATCGCCCGCGATGCGCCTCGGGGCGCGGATGCGCCTGAGCGGGGGCGAGCCGCGCGAGGGCGACAGGGCATCGCCGTCGCCCGCCGGGCCGGCCGCGCTCGGGCTGGGCGCGCTGGTGCGCTACGAGTGGGAGATCTCGGTCGGCGACCGCACGCTCTCGCTGCACGAGTTCGAGCGGCTGGCCCGGGAGCGATCGCCGCTGGTGCGCGTCGGTGGGCGATGGGTCGAGGTGCGCCCGGAGGACGTGGAGGCCGCCATCCGGTTCATCCGCGAGAACCCCGGCGGCGAAACCTCGCTCGGCGATGCGCTCCGGCTCGCGTACGCCTCCGACGCACGACGCACGGGACTGAACATCGTCGGGTTGGAGGCGGACGGCTGGCTCAGCGCGGTCCTCGGCGGCGAGGGCGAGAGGCGCACCCTCCCGACGCTGACGACGCCGGAGGCCTTCCACGGCGTGCTGCGGCCCTACCAGCAGCGCGGCCTGGCGTGGCTCTCGTTCATGGAGACGCACGGGTTCGGCGTCTGCCTCGCCGACGACATGGGCCTCGGCAAGACCATCCAGTTGCTCGCGCTGCTGGCGCACGAGAGGGAAGGCCGAAGGGCGAAGGATGAAGGTGAAGTGGGGTTCGGCGCAGGCGGGACGCCCGTGCCACCGGCTCCCGTCGGTCCGACGCTGCTCGTGGTGCCGATGTCGGTGGTCGGCAACTGGGTGCGCGAGGCGCGCCGCTTCTGCCCCTCGCTGCGGGTGCTGCTGCACCACGGATTGGACCGCCTGAGCGGCGCGGCCCTGCACGAGAAGGCCCTCGCCAGCGACGTCGTCGTCACGACCTACGCCCTCGCGCACCGCGACCGCGAGCAACTCGAGTGCATCGCGTGGCACCGCGTCGTGCTGGACGAGGCCCAGTACGTCAAGAACCCGCAGTCGAAGCAGGCCCAGGCCGTGCGGGCGTTCGAGTCGCCGCGCCGGGCCGCCCTCACCGGCACGCCCGTCGAGAACCGGCTGAGCGAGTTGTGGTCGATCATGGACTTCCTGAATCCCGGCTATCTCGGCGGGGCGTCGTCGTTCCGGCGGCAGTTCGGCGTTCCCATCGAGCGCTACCACGACCACGCGCGCGGGGAGAGACTCCGCTCACTCATCCGACCCTTCGTGCTCAGGCGGCTGAAGACGGACCCGTCGATCATCGCGGACCTGCCGGACAAGCTGGAGAGCCGCGAGTTCAGCCACCTCACGCGGGAGCAGGCCGAGATGTACCGGGAGTGCGTGGCGCGCATGATGGGCGAGGTCGAGCGATCCGAGGGCATCCACCGCCGCGGCCTCGTCCTCGCCGCCCTCGTGAAACTCAAGCAGGTCTGCAACCACCCCGCCCAGGCCCTCAAGGACCACGACTTCGCCGGCGCGACCCCGCCCGATCCGTCGCGCTCCGGCAAGTGCGTGCGCCTGCTCGAAATGCTCGACGAGACCCTCGCGGCCGGCGATCGCTCGCTCGTCTTCACGCAGTTCCGCCAGATGGGGCACCTGCTCTCGCTCATGCTCCGGCACGAACTCGACCGCGACGTCCTCTTTCTGCACGGCGGCACGACCCAGAAGCAGCGCGAGGCCATGATCGAGCAGTTCCACGAGCCGGGTGGGCGGCACCCGATCATGATCCTCAGCCTCAAGGCGGGCGGCGTCGGCCTGAACCTGACCGCCGCGACGCACGTCTTCCATTTCGACCGCTGGTGGAACCCCGCCGTCGAGCAGCAGGCCACCGACCGCGCCTTCCGCATCGGGCAGACGCGGACCGTGCAGGTCCACAAGTTCGTGGTGCGGGGCACGCTCGAAGAGCGGATCGACGAGATGATCGAGGCCAAGACCGAACTCGCCGAGCGGATCGTCGGCTCGGGCGAGCGGTGGCTCACCGAACTCTCGACGGACGACCTGCGCGGCATCCTGACGCTCCGCGACGAGGCCGTGGGGGTGGATGAATGACGCAAGATGCGACGATGGACAGTGGACATGGGAACGGTCGTTGAGCACGGAAGGGGTTGACGGTGTCGAGCTTCCATAGAGGCGGCAGACCGCGGGTGAGCGTGCCCTCCGTGCATCCGCGCCGGGTGCGGGGAGGGGTTCGCCCGGTGTCGCGCGATGCGGCTCGCCCCGCCGGGTGGCTGGGGCGCGCGTGGGTCGCCCTCATGCACGCGGCCGCCGCCGAAGACGCCCGCACCGAAGGGCTGGACTACGCCAAGCGGGGCCAGACGCGCAGGATCGAGGTTGAGGGTGGGGTCGTCCGCGGGCTGGTGCAGGGGCGGTCGGAGGGCGCGTACACGACGACGGTCGGCGTTGAGAGGTTCAGCGTCGAGCGGTGGGAGTCGGTCGTCGCCGTGCTCGCGGAGCAGGCGATGTTCTCCGCCAAACTGCTGACCGGCGAACTGCCCGAGAGCGTCGGCGCGACGCTGCGCGGCGTGGGGGCCGCCCTGGAGCCAAAGGACGCCGCCGAAGTGCGCACGGTCTGCACCTGCGGCGGCGGGGCGTGGTGCAAGCACGCCTGCTGCCTGGTGTACCTGCTCGCCGACCGCTTCGAGCGCGAGCCGACGCTGGCCTTCGCCCTGCACGGCCTGCCCGCCGACGAGGTCATGGAGCGCGTGCGCCAGCGGAGGCAGACGACCGAGGGCGGAGGGGCGGCCATGCCCGCCTACGCGGCCCACGTGCCGGGATCGGCCGAGGCGCAGGGCGACCCGCTGGACGCGAGCGTCGATCGCTTCTGGCACGCCGGCGCGGGAGTGGACGAGCTCGAGTTCGCCCTCGACCCGCCGGCCGTCAGCCACCCGCTGCTGCGCAGGCTCGGAGCAAGCCCGTTCCGCGAGAGCCGCCTCCCCATGGTCGGCCTGCTGGCCACCTGCTACGAGGTCATCGGCGCGGAGGCACGCGGTGAGCACGCCGAGACAGAGCCGGAGGCGCTCGACGAGGCCACGTTACGGGAGGAATGAAGGCGGGCGGATGGGAGAGACACCCGCGAGACAATCGTGTCGGCCCGTGCCCGGCCGAACTCCCGCCCCTGTCGGGTCGTCTCTATCCGCGACCTTTGCGCGACGAGGGCTTGGCGCGACGCACAGTCGAGGCCCGGCGTTCTTCGGCCAGACGCTTGAACAGATCCGACGGCGATTCGTCCCGTTCCTTCCAGAGCCTCCGTCGGATCGTTCGAATCTCCTCGACCGCCTTCTCCGCCGCGGACAATCGGTGCTTTCGGCTCATTGTTCCGGCTCCGGCATGAGCGTCAAGGGCGTTGTGAGTGTAGCACCGGAAGCCCGAGACGGTTGTTGATGCGTGTGAGATGAACCGTCTTGTTCATGTTCGCCAGGTGACGGCAGTTCCACGTGAGCCGAAAGTCGATCCGATGGATCGACGCGAGCGCGAGGTGTGCGGCATCCCCTTCCGCGTCGCGGGGCATCAGCCGGTGCTTGAGATACGTGCCGACAACGCCGTCAAAGTCGGGGGTTGGATCGAGCAGCCGCACGCCTTCGAGCATCCGGAGGCAGCGAGCCGCGCGCGGGCCGCGAATCCGCTCGAGTTCGGCAATCACGAACACCGACGTGCAGAGGCGATACCTCATTCTGTAGTGATCCCACCACGCCCTCGTTGCTTCGCGCCAGGCGACAATCGTTGCTGAGCGCCGTGCGTCGGTGTAGAAACTTGGGATCGTTGTCTCGACGTAGACGATCCGCACAATCACGCCCTCATCGAGACGCCCGCGAACAGGTCCGCGAACTTCCGCGCGGTGCGCTGCTTCCACGAGCCGCGGTGGTAGGCGTCGCTGGCGAGAATGGGGAAGAGCGAGGCGATCTCGCCGTAGACCATCTGCTCGTGGACGACGTCCACCTTGCCCCACGAGCAGGCCTCGCGCAGCGTCGAGCCTGAGAGCGCGCCGTCGCGCGAGTCGGCGACGGTGATCTGCACGGCGTACTTGTGCATGGCGATCCCGCCGCGGGCCGAGCCGCCCCGCGCCTCGTCGAGCAGTTCCGCCGCCACGACGATGTCCTGCGCGAAGTTCTTGGGCACGCCACCGCCGAGCATCAGCAGCCCGGTGTCGCCCGCCGCCAGCTTGATGTCCGTCAACTCGCGGAAGTCGCGACCGGAGTCGAACGTGACCATCGGTCGCCCGGCCGCGGCCCGCTCGGTCTGGTGCAGCACGATCCCGAACCCGGCCGAGCAGTCGCTGAACGCCGGGCAGAAGATCGGCACACGCTTGCGGTGGCACTCGAGCACGAACGATTCGTTGCCGCCGTGATGCTCGGCCAGGTGCGCCCCCATGGCGTCGATCAGTTCGCGGCTCGAGTACGCCCCCGGCTCCAGCGAGTCGAAGATGCGCCGCGTCGCGTCGTCGCACGCCCGCAACTCGTCCTCGTCGATGTACGTGTCGTAGATGCGGTCGATCATCAGGTCGCGCAGCGTCCGGTCGTCCACCGGCGGCGCCTCGGGCGAGCCCGGCGCGATGAAGTGCCGGAAGCCCAGCCCCTCGAAGAAGTCCTGATCGACGACGTTCGCACCCGTCGAGACGATCACGTCCACCATGTTGTGCCGCACCAGCGTGATGATCGCCTTCTTCAGGCCGGCCGAAACCAGCGACCCCGCCAGCGTCAGGACGACCGCGCACCCCGTGTCCGCGAGCATCCGGTCGTACACGTCCGCGGCCTGCGCCAGCGTGCGCGCGGAGAACGCCATCGAGCGGTAGGCATCGATCACGGGTCGGGCGTCGAAGGCGGTCACGTCCACGTGCTCGACGGGTCGGGAGAGCAACTCGGCCTTGGTCCAGGTCTTCGCGGTCATGGGATTCCCCTCTCTGGCGCGCGGCGCGGGCCGCGGCACGGATGCGTGCGCTCGCCCGGCCCCCCTGGCGGCGTCGCGTGCGTGCGGCCCCGGGGGTGACGGGGCGGCGTCGAGTCGCAAGTGTAGGAGCCGCGCCCGCCGCGGAGTAGACTCATGCCATGGACCCGAAGCCACGGCCGAACGAGGAGCGGTACCGCCGGATCATCCGGCGCATGACGCCCGCCCAGCGGATCGAGAAGGCGGGTGAACTCTCCGACATGACCAAGGAACTCGCGCTCGCCGGGCTTCGCCAACGGTATCCCGATCTCGACGAACTCGCCCTGCGCAGGCGACTCCTCGAACTGAGGACGCGATGGGCCAGATCGACCTCCTGATCCACGCGGTACGCGCTTTGGATGCGGTCGGCATCCCCTACATGCTGACCGGGTCGTACGCGCTGAGCGTGGCGGGCGCGATCCGTTCCACGCACGACATCGACATCGTTGTTGAACTCGACGAAGCCTCTCTGCCGGCTCTGCTCGACGCCTTCCCGGCGAGCAGATTCCACTTCAGCAGGACCGCGGCCCTGGACGCGGTCCGCCAACGGAGCATGTTCAACGTACTCGACGAGGAGGAAGGGGATAAGGTCGACTTCTGGATGCTCACGGATGACGCGTTCGATCGCAACCGATTCGAACGCAGGCAGACCGTTGAGTTCCGCGGCACGCGGCTTCCGGTCTCGACCCCCGAAGACACCATTCTGATGAAGTTACGGTGGAGCGCAGACGCGGGCGGCAGCGAGCGGCAGATGCGCGACGCGCACGCCATGTACGGGATGTGCGCCGGGACGCTCGACGAGCGTTATCTGAGCGAGTGGGCCGATCGCCTCGGCGTTCGCGGCGACCTGGAGCGAATCCGCGGCGAGAACCCCCCGCCCGTCCCCGATCACTCCAGGTAGGTGTACCCCTCCATCCCGACGTCGTAGAACTTCAGCAGGCTCTGCCCCTCGGCGACGCTCAGTTTCCCCGCCTTCACGGCCCGCTCAACGTCGCGGCGCATCGCCCGCACGAGGTCCTCCGAGTCGTACTGCACGTACGACAGCACTTCCTTGACCGTGTCGCCCTCGATGATCTCGTCGATGTTCCAGTCCCCCACCCCCGGCGAGTCGTCGAACGACACGTGCACCACGTGCGTGTCGCCGTAGAGGTTGTGCAGGTCGCCCAGCACCTCCTGGTACGCCCCCAGCAGGAACATCCCGAGGAAGTACGGCTCGCCCGCCCGCAACTCGTGCAGTTCCAGCGTCGGCTTCGAGATCTCGCGCTTGTCGATGAACCTGTCCACCTGCCCGTCCGAGTCGCACGTGATGTCCGCCAGCACGCCCCGGCGCGTCGGCGCCTCGTCCAGCCGGTGGATCGGGCAGATCGGGAACAACTGGTCGATCGCCCAGTGGTCCGGCAGGCTCTGAAAAATCGACATGTTCACGTAGTAGATGTCGCTCAGCACCCGCGGCAGATCGCTCAGTTCGTCGGGCAACTCGCCCTTGCGCGACACCTGCTCCAGCACCTTGCGCCCGATCGCCCAGAACAGACGCTCCGTCGCCGAGCGCATCGGGAGGCTCATGTACCCCAGGTTGAACAGGCTCATCGCCTCGTCCACCGCCTGCACCGCGTCGTGGTACACCTCCACCAGGTTCACCCGCGGCATCCCCAGCGCCTCGTGCGCGTCGATCAGTTCGAGCACCGGCTGCGGCCGCTCACTCTCCTCTTCCATCAGCCGCTTGATCTCGGCCACGTCCGCGTCCACCGGGAACTGGCTGCTCCCCAGCACGTCCACCAGCAGGATCGACGAATGCGCCACCATCGCCCGACCCGACTCCGACAGGATGCGCGGGTGCGGCACGTCCGCCGCGTCGCACGCGCTCTTCACGCGGTACACGATGTCCGCCGCGTACTCCGCCACCGTGTAGTTCACGCTCGAATGGCTCGCCGACTGCGACCCGTCGTAGTCGATCCCCATGCCCCCGCCGACGTCGATCGTGTCCAGCCCCGCGCCCAGTTCCTTCAACTCGCAGTAGATGTGCGCCAGTTCGTTCACCGCCGCCTTGATCGACCGGATGTCCCCCACCTGGCTCCCGATGTGGAAGTGCAGCATGTTCAGGCAGTCCGCCATCCCGTGCCGCTCGAGGAACGCCAGCGCGTCGAGCAGTTCGGTCACCGTCAGCCCGAACTTCGACCGCATCCCCGCCGACGACTCCCACCGCCCCACGCCCTTGGCGGACGGCTTCACCCGCACGCCGATCCGAGGGCGCACCCGGTACCGCTCCGCGTGCTTCACGATCAGTTCCAGGTCGCTGAACCGCTCGACGACCGGGATCACGTGCCGCCCCAGTTTCGTCGCCAGGATCACCGTCTCGATGAACTCCGAGTCCTTGAACCCGTTGCAGACGATCGGCATCTCGGGGCGGTTCTCCGTCAGCCCCAGCACCGCCAGCAACTCGGGCTTGCTCCCCGCCTCGAACCCGAAGCCGAGCGCGGCCGCCGCGTCGCGCACTTCCTCGCACAGCGGCCTCTGCTGGTTCACCTTGATCGGGTAGACGCACGAGTACGTCCCCTGGTAGGCGTGGTCGCGGATCGCGGCGTCGAAGGCCTCGCGGATCTCGCGCAGCCGGTGCCGCAACAGGTCGCCGCACCGGATGATGACCGGTGTGCCGATCTCGCGCTCGCGCAGCCCCTCCAGCACCTCGTACAGGTCGATCTGGCGCGCGGGGTTCCGATCCGGCAGCACCGCCAGGTGCCCGCGCTCGTTGATCGTGAAGTACCCGCTGCTCCAGTCGCGGATGCCGTACAGGCGGATCGCGTCGTCGACCGACCACGCGGGCCCTGCCGCCTCCGCGCGCGCACCGTCCGTCTCCCGCGGCGAGGAATCGCCCGGACGCTCCCCCGCGCGGACGGAGGGCCGGGATTGCGGCGACAGGCTTGTCATGGCGTGGGTCTCGGGCGTGGCCCCGCGCGACGGCGTCGCGGGATCGGTGCGATGGCCCGCGCGTGCTCGACCCGGCCACCGGCCCGGCAACCGCCCACCCTCGGCGGCCCGCCGAACCCTCCCGGGTGAATCGCGGCCCGCACAAGTATTCCGAACCCGACCCCCCGGGGCAACGTTCATCCCCAAATCGCACGCCCCACCCGTGCCACCACCGTCGGCCCCGCGACGGTGGTGCCGATCCGTCATCGGACGCCCGTGCCCATCGCACCGCCTCCGACCCAGAGCGCCAGCGGTGGTGGCACATCGTCTGCGGCGCGGCAGATTCAGTCCGCCGCCTGGCGTTTCGCCACGAGTTCCAGCAACTCCCCCGCCACGTCGTTCGGCACCTGGAACGTCAGGTTGTACTGGGCGATCCGCCACCGGCCCCCGCTGAGCGCCAGCACGCCCGTGCCCCGCAGGTCGCCGTACTTCTCATTGCGGACCACCTCGTCGAACCACGCCACCTGCCCGCACGACGCCACCGAAACATGCCGCTCGACCGCGTGGTACGTCCACGCCGACTCTCGCTCGAAGTACGGCTTCGCCCACGCCCGAAACTCCTCGACCGTCCAGCGCTCCGTCGGGTCGGTCCCGAGGAAGACCGCGTCCGGCGTGAAATGCCCGAAGTACCGCGCCGCATCCGCCTTCGCCGCGGCGTCGTGGAAGTCGTCCAGCGTCTCGGCGATCACCTCGACGAGCGGTCGCCCGACGATCCGCTGCGGCCGCTCCGGCTGCAACGCAAACGCCCCGAGCGCGACGGCGACAATCGGCACAACGAGCGTGATGCGACGCATGGCGAGGCTCCGGTGGGAAAGTGACGGAGTGACGGAGGGATCATACTCGATGCCGCGCCAGGCTCCGCCCCCTTCGCGCTCTTCGTTCGGCTTCCCCAACGACAGCGGGGCCTGGAAAGGCCCCGCCCCGTGGAGTCAGGAGTGAGGAGAGAGGAGAGAGAGCGGAACTCGGAGGCCGGTCAGGCCTTCGTCTTGGTGCGGAACTCGAGGTACCCCATCCGCACGAGGAACGCGGTCGCTTCTTCGACCTCGTACCTGCTGAACGGCACGAGGCACGCTGGCTGGTCCGGGGTTCCCATCAGGTCCACCGGACGCGGGCAGCGCCCTGTGAGCCGATCGGCGACCTCCGTCAGGGCGTTGATGACGGCCTCGGAGGCCTCGAACAGGCGTTCGGAGTCGATGGTTTCGAAGAACTCGTTCATGGCTGCGCTCCCGATACGTTGATCGCTTTCCGGGGTTTCTGGTTTCGGCGTTTCCCGCCGATCCTCTGCTTCTTCAAGCGGCGTTCGGGTCTGCCGCTCACGCCCAGAAGCGCGAACTCTGCGCTGCCTCCGCCCCGCTCGAACCCCGGCAACCGCCCCGTTTGCCACCGGAGGGCCGCCCGCCGATACTGCCCCCATGCGCAACCACGCCAGAACCGCCCTCACCTCGACCCTCGCCGCCTGCCTGCTCGCCGCCGCCGGCTGCAACTCGAACGACGGCGTCGGCCCGGGCCTGCTCGCCCCCGCGCCGCGGGCGCAGACCACCCAACTCGCCATCACACTCGACGGCAGCATCGACGAGTGGCCCGCCGACAAGGCCGCCCTCGCCGACGCCCATTACCTCTACCTGCGCCTGGCGGTCGAGGGAGAGTCGCGCGCCATCCAGGCCTCGCACGAGCCGCTCACCATCCTGCTCGACGTGGACGCCAACGCCGCCACCGGCGTACGCATCGACGAGCCGGCCAACACGCTCGGCGTGGACCTCGAGGTCCGCTTTTCGCCCCGGCGCGACGACGGCTCACCCGGCCGCGGCGTCGCCGTCATCGCCCACACCGCCGACGGCCCCCGCGCCCTCTCGCACGCGGACATCGATCTCCTCGTCGCGCCCACGCACGCCGCCGACTGGTACGAGGTGCGCCTGAGCCGCCTCCTGCCCGACGGCCTGCCCCGCGCGGGGCTGGCGAGCGACGGCCGCGCCTCGGGCTTGATCGTCCTGCACGACGCCGGAGGGCAGGTCGCGGGCTGGTCCGACCCGTTCACGGTCGCACTCTCGCCCGCGGCGAGCGGGACGCACCTCGGCGAAGCCGACCTCCCGCGCAAGCCCCGCGGCGCGATCCGCATCGTGTCGTGGAACGTCGAGCACGCCGCCCCCATGCGCAACGCCGGCCCCTTCGCCAACGCCATCCTCGCCCTCGAGCCGGACGCCGTCCTCGTGCAGGAGTGGACGCTCGACACGCCCGGCCAACTCCGCGGCTGGTTCACGGCGTCGCTCCCCGCCTCCGACGGCCGCCCGTGGCACACGCGCACCGGCGACGGCTGGGGAGTCGGCATTGTCTCAAAGCACCCCCTCGAACCCCTCGGCCCGACGCGCCTCGAACTCCCAGGACACGAGGCGCCGGTCCGCTTCATCGGGGCCATTGCGCACACGCCATCCGGCCCGGTCGCCCTCGCCTCGCTCCACCTGAAGTGTTGCGGCAGCGCGGGCGGGCCGGAGGACGCCCAGCGCATCGCCGAAGCGAGGCTCATCAACGCGACGCTCGCCGACGCGCTCACCGGCGTCGCGCACGGAGCGCTCGTCATCGCGGGCGACGTGAACCTCGTCGGCCGCCGCACGCCCCTGGACACGCTCGCGGGCGGGCTGGCCTCGGGGGGGGGCGACCTCGCCGTCGCCGCCCCGCGAGTCCTCGGCGACGCCGCGTACTACACCTGGAGCGACCCGGAAACCGAGTTCTCCCCCGGCCGCCTGGACTTCGCCCTCGTCGGCGGCGGTCGGATCGTCAACGCCTTCGTGCTCGACACCGCCCGCCTCTCGGACGCCTCCCTCCAGCGCATCGGCCTCGACCGGGGCGACACCGCCGCGAGCGACCACCGGCCCGTCGTGATCGACGTGATGCCCAAGTAGTCGATTCCGGCACAGGCGGGACGCCCGTGCCACCCCCGCAGACGCTACTCCGGCGCGCCCGCGCCCTCCACGATCCGCACCTCGCCGTCGCCGTCCTCCACCGCCACGCCCAGCGCTCGCAGCGCCAGCAGCGCGGCCTGCTGCTCCGCCTGCTTCTTGCTCTGTCCCCACGCCGGCTCGAAGCGGCGCGAGTCGATCTCGACGCACACCTTGAACGCTTTGGCGTGGTCCGGCCCCTTCTCGTCGAGCGTGCGATAGACCGGCGTCCCCTCGAACCGCTGCTGCGCGTGCTGCTGCAGCACGCTCTTGAAGTTCTGCTGGTGCCCGCTCTGCGCCGCACGCTCGATGATCGGGTCGATGTGCGGCCCGATGAACGCCGCCGCCGCTTCGTACCCGGCGTCCACGTACACCGCGCCGATCACCGACTCAAGCACCGCCGCCGCCAGCGACGGCGGCTGCGTGGACGACTGCATCCCCTTGCCGAGGATGAGCAGGTCCTGCAAGCCCATCGCGCGAGCGATCTGCGTGCACGCCCGGCGCGACACCGCCGCAGACTTGATCTTCGTCATCTCCCCTTCGAGCAGTTCGGGGAAGCGCCGATAGATCCGCTCGCACGCCACCATCCCCAGCACCGCGTCCCCCAGGAACTCCAGCCGCTCGTTCGATTCCACGCGCGTCTCCGCCACCGACGCGTGCGTGAGAGCGCGGCACAACAGCCCCGGATCACCGAAACGGCGCCCGATCACGGCTTCGGCGCGGGCGCGGTGGGCATCGTCCATGGTCGCGCAGCAGCCGGCGCAAGAACGCACCGGCGCGGCCGGTCCTTTCGGAGTCGCCACGGACGCGAACGCTCGCCGCCAAGCCGCCTCCGTCGGCGGTCAGGCCGCGGGCGCACACGCCCGATGCGGGCGGGATCGCCCCGCCGCCACGAGTCTACGAAACAGGCGCCGCCCGACCAAGGGTCTCGGGCCGGATTCGTTGGTAGCCGGGGCCGGTCGCGGGGCCTATATTCCCTCCCCCACGGGACGAGGCCAGCCGCGGAGGTCGCCATGCATTACCCACGCAGAGCCAGCAAGATCAAGCGCGCGAGGAAGTCCGGATTCCGGGCACGGATGCGCACCCGCAACGGCCGCAAGACCATCAACCGCAAGCGCCGCGTCGGCCGCTCCGTCAACGTCCGCGACGCCAACTGACCGCCCGACCCTGACCTAGACCCGAACGCCCGCCGGACAGAAGCCGGTGGGTGTTTTCGTTCCCGCCCCTCTTGTGCCGCGAGCCGACTTGGCGCACCATACGCCTCCGCGCGATCGGCCGGCCCGCAACCCGGCCCGCGTCACCGGAGGCCGACATGACCAACCAGCCACCGCCCCCCGGCTCGGCCCGCCCGTACCGCGAGGTCACCCTCGCCGCCATCGTCTTCGCCATGGTCATCGGCCTGGTGATGAACGCCTCGATCACCTACGCCGGCCTGAAGATCGGCTTCACCCTCGGCGGCTCGGCCATCGCCGCCGTCCTCGGATTCGGCGTCCTCCGCGGCCTGCTCCGCAAAGGCTCCATCCTCGAAACCAACATCGCCCAGACCATCGCCTCCGCCGTCAACACCTCCAACTCCGGCGTCATCTTCACCGTCCCCGTCCTCCTCCTCCTCGGCTTCACGCTCTCCTGGGACCAACTCGACTTCTGGCTCATCACCCTCGCCTGCATGGCGGGCGCGGTCCTCGGCGCGGCGTTCATCATCCCCCTCCGCAAGCAGATGATCGAGATCGAGCGCCTGCGGTTCCCGTCGGCGATGGGCGTCGCCGCCATCCTCAAGTCCCCCGGCGCGGGTGCGAAGAAGTCCATCGTCCTGCTCGCCGGCATCGCTCTCTCCGCGCTCATCTACCTGCCCGTCGGCCTGCCCGGCATCCGGCTCCCCGCCTCGCTCGACCGCCTCGACTCGCTCGTCGAGCGCGAGCGCATCTCACCCGCCGACGCGGAACGAACCCGCACCATCGCGGGCTGGATCGAGCGCGGCGCCGCCCCGGACGCGGTGATCGCCCTCGGCCGTGTCGAGGCCGAACTCCACGACCTGATCGAAACCGAAGAGCCGGACGAAGCAGCGATCGCGGCCGTTCGCGAGCGCATCCGCGATGCCGCCGTTCCCGGCGTCTCGCCCCGCCTCGCCCACGCCGCCCTGCTCGCCTCCGAGGGCGTGAAGCCGTGGGACTCGCTCCGCAAGACCGACCTCGGCTGGGCCGGCTCGCCGCTGCCGGGCTACCAGGACCTCAACATCCGCCTGCCCGCGAGATCCGACGACGAAGGCAAGCTCCTCGCCAAGGTTGACCACAACGGCGACGACCGCCCAGACCTCGTTCTCACCGACGACCGCATCTCGCTCGGCCGCATCCTCGGCCTGCCCGACGAGTTCCAACTCGTCTTCGCCATCGCCCCCTTCGCCCTCGGCGCGGGCTTCATCACCGGCCGCGCGGGGCTGATGGTCCTCGCCGGCGGCATCCTCGCGTACTTCGTGCTGACACCGATCGCCTTCCGCCTCGGCTGGATGCCCGCGAGCGTCACGCCCGCGACCGCGCCGGGCTACGGCTTCGGCGCGTTCAACCGGCCTCTGGGCATCGGCCTGCTGCTCGGCGGCGCGATGATGGGCATCCTCGCCGCGCTCCCCGCCATGCGCGCCGCCCTCAAGAGCATCGCCGTCGCCAGCCGGATGCCCCGAGGCTCACGCGACGAACTCGGGCTGAAGGTTCTGGTCGCGGCCATCGCCGGCGCGCTCGTCCTGCTCTTCATCGCCGCCGATTTCGAGGGCAACCGCCCGCTGAACGAGGGCAAGCCGTGCCCCGTCTCCGGCCTCAAGGTCTCCGAACAGGTCGAACCCGCGACCTACAAGGGCTACGTGATCCGCTTCGCCTCCGATGAGGCAGCCGCGGCGTGGAAGTCTTCCGGCCCGTGGACGGGCCTGAACGCCGACAGGAAGACGACTTCCACGGTCGTCTGGGACGACGCGCAGAAGGACAAGTACCTCGCCTCCATGAACGCCAGGCCCGGCGCACTCGCCGCCCTTCCCTCTCACCTTCGCGCCGCCGTGATCGCCATCGTCGGCGCGCTCTGGATCTGGTTCGCCGGCATCATCATCGCCCAGTGCACGGGCATGACCGACTGGTCCCCCATCTCCGGCATGGCGCTGCTCACCGTCGTCATCGTCATGCTCCTCGCGGGCACGGGGGCGGTCCTCAGCGCCGTGCTGCTGGGCGCGGCCCTCTGCGTCGCCATCACGCTCGCCGCCGACATGATGGCCGACCTGCGCACAGGCCACCTCGTCGGCGCACGCCCGATCCGACAGCAGGTCCTCGAACTCTGCGTCGTCCCCATCGGGCCAGTCGTCTGCATGTTCACCGTCCTCCTGATCGCGGCCGTCAACATGAAGACCTACGGCGTGGCGCTCGGGCCGGAGACGCCGACCAGCGCACCCCAGGCCCAGGCCCTCCAGGCCATCATCACCGGCGTGCAGGGCGGCGAGATCCCCTTCGCCCTCTACGGCTGCGGCGCGCTCCTCGGCGCGCTCCTCGGACTCGGCGCGTTCAGCGGCCTCGGCGTGCTGGTCGGGCTGAGCATGTACCTCCCCTTCTTCTACATCGCCACCTACGGCATCGGCTGCCTCGCCAACATGACGCTCGCGAAGGTCAAGGGACGCGCCTGGGCCGAGGAGTGGGGCGTCCCCTTCTGCGCCGGACTCATCGTCGGCGAATCCGTCCTCCAACTCGCCATCAACTGCGTCGTCCTCGCACTCGGCTGATCGGAGACCCGCGATGAAACTCATCGGATCGCTCGTGGTCATCGCCTCGCTCGTCTTCGGCGTCCTGAGCGCGGCCACCGCCTACCTGCCGAAACTCTCGCTCCCCGACGAGCGACTCCTCGGCCTCACACTCAACGCCCACGCCGGCGGGCCGCCGCCGATCGCAAAGCCCGGCGACTCCCTCACGCCCGAACTGCTCGCGACGCTCCGAGCCGAAGGCGTCGAGCGTGTCCGCGTGAAGGAGTTCGCCCTCGACCGCTGGTCGCACTCGCTCTGGTTCGCGCTCTCCGTGCTCGCCCTGACCGCCGGCGGCCTGACCGTCAAGCAGGCGGCTCGCGCGCAGTACGCCGAGAAGGGCACGGGCGCGACGCGCGAGTCGCCCGTCTCCGCCGCACGCGACGCCCTCGCCCGCGTCCGCGAGATCGCACGCGGCCTTGCCGACGACCTTCCCGGCATCGCCGACGAGCACGACCGCTGCCGCACCATCGTCCACCGCCTCGACGAGGTGCAGCGCCAGCACGCCCTCACCATTGTCGAGGCGAAGCCCGCCCTCATCGCCGCCCTCGGCATGGGCGGCTTCGCCGAGTTCATGGACCATTTCTCCGCTGGCGAGCGCAACCTCAACCGCGCCTGGTCCGCCGCCGCCGACAACCACGCCCCCGAGGCCGAGCGCAGCCTCGCCGCTGCCCACGAGCCGCTCGACAGGGCCGCCGAAAGGCTGGGGGCGGAGGCAACGCGATAAAGCGAAAAGCGAAAAGCGAACATCGGACAGAGGATCTCGCAATTCGCTGTTCGATGTTCGTTATTTTCTCTTTGCTGTTCGTCGTTCCTGTTTCGTGCTTCCTTTTTCCTCTTTTCGCTTTTCGCTTTTCGCTTTCCCTCACTGCCGGCGCAGGTACCCGGCTTCCAGCGCGCGGTCGATCCGCTCGCGCGAGTCCGCCAGGTGCGCCTTCGAGTACGGGTCGATCCCCTGCGCCTCGGGCCGGTCGCCGATCGCCGCGCGGATGTCCCGCAGTTCCTGGCGCGCCAGTGTCGCCAGCGTCTTGCCCGACGCGTTCGGCCAGTTCATCCCCGTCGCCAGGTCGATCAGACGGTCGAGGTGCTCGCGCTGCAGGTTCCGCTGCAGGCTGCTGACGTACGGGTTCCGCGCCGTCGCCCCCTGCGGCGGGCGGGCCAGCGGCGACCACACCTCGTTGCGAACCGACCGCAGCACCTCCGGCACGGTCAGCGCATCCTGCCCCGACGGCGTGCGCAGTTCGTTGTCCAGAATCCGCCGCAGCCGCGTCGGGTTCATCAGCATCGTCATCGCGCTCGCCTGCGCGCCGAGCACCTGATCGTGCACCGGCACGTCCTGCGGATCGCCCCAGTTCGAGTCCGGCCACTGCTCGGTGCCCAGGTGCGCCAGCAACTCGTGCGTCAGCCCCCACGCCTCGTCGCGGAACGCGTTGTCAATGATGAACTTGAGCGCGCGCCGCTGCCGCTCCACGTCCACGGGCCGGATCGGTTCGGGCGCGCCGGGGTCGCCCTTGCGGTATTTGTTGAAGTGCGCCCCGCCCACCCAGTTCGACGCCGTCGAGAGCGCGCCGAGTTGCTTGCCCAGCAACTGGCTCCACGCCTGCCGGGCCTTCTGCCACGGCTCGCCGTCCTTGACCGCCTTCTCCAGCAACTTCGGGCGCACGTGCAGCACGAACCGCATCTCCGAGTCCGCGAAGTCCAGCGAGTTCTCGCCCAGGTCCCACGTCTTGGCGTGCGGGTCCGGGCCGGGCTGCCCCTCCTCGCTGGAGAACGCGTGCCCCGGCTCCGCCGCCCGCGTCGCCACCTTCGCCGGGTCGTCGAACGTGTACCCCCACTCGATCGCCCAGTGGTCGTACGTCCCGATGTCGATGCACGTGTAGTCGCCCTGCACCAGCCCGTCCCCCTCGACCACGATGTTCGACGGCGCATAATCCATCACCGTCGAGAGCAGCGGCCGCTTCCCGCGGAACGCCTCCGAGTTGATCTCCGCGAACGGGTGCGCCGCCGACCCCTTCCAGTTGTGCATCAGCCCGAGCGTGTGCCCCACCTCGTGCATGATCACGTCCTTGAGCAGCGGGCCGACGAACTCCTCGGGCAGCCCGTCGAGCAGGCTCGCCTCGTCGCGCTCGCCGTCGTCCGGAAGGATGATCCCCGCGTCCAGCGCAAGCCGAACATCCGCCACCGACATCGCCAGCCCCGGCATCGCCGCGCACACCCCCGCGCGCGCACCGGCCCCCGGCTGCTCCCACACCATCGGCAGCATCGTCGGCGGGGCTTCCGCCGGGTCCGCCGTGCCTTCCTTGATCGCCCGCGCATACGCCGCGACTCGCGCCCGGTCCTCCGGCTCCGCCAGCCGGTACCGCGGGTCCCACTGCGGGTGGTCCAGCAGCCACTCCGCGGTCTCCGCGTCCAGCGACCTCATCGCCGCCGCGGCCAGGATCGACGACCGGTACTGGTGCGCCCACCCCGCCAGGAACCCCTCGTCCATCACGATGTCCGCCTCGTAGATCTCCCCCGTGTCCGGGTGCGCGTGCACCGGCCCGATCGCGAACCCCATGCTCGAGTTGGTCCAGCGCACGAACGAGTACCGCAGGTCCTCCGGGTCCTTGTCCATGTGCGCGCCGGTCTGCGCGTCCTGCTGGTACACCTCGATCGCGTTCACGATCCCCACGCGCTCGAACGCCTTGTTCCACGCCAGCACGCCGTCGCGCACCCACCGCCGGTACCGGACCGGCGTCGTGTGCTCGATGTAATACACGATCGGCTTCTTCGGCGGGCTGATCGCCCGCGACGGGTCCGCCTTCTCCACGTGCCACCGGTTCACGTACCGCATCGTCTGCCCGTCCACGCCCCGACGGCTCCGGTCCGTGAACGACGTGTAGTAGTACCCCACGCGCCGGTCCGCCTCGCGCGGCTCGTACCCGGGCGTCTGCGGCGGCACGCCGATCGAGTAGTGCACCGACGCCAACTGACCGCCCGCCCGCGGGAACTCCAGCGTCAACTCCACGTTCGAGGGGAACGTCTTCGCGGACTTGATCTTCGCCAGCGACACGTCCGCCCCGCGCGTGAAGTTCCCGAAGAACGCCCCGGACTGGCGCAGCAGCACGTCGTCCAGGTCGATCACCGGCCCGCCGCCCGGCCCCATCGCCACGATCGGCGTCGTCAGCACCACACGGTCCGTGTAGATGCGCTCTGTCGCCGCCTGCGATTCCGCGTCCCCCGTCGTCCGCACCGCCATGTTCGGCTCGATCAGCGCGAGCCGCTTGTCGTGCTGCTGCCAGTACAGCGACCGCGCATCCTGCCCGATCGCGTAGTGCCAGATCGAGTACACCCCCGCCTGCGCGTCCCCCCCCGCAACCGTCGGCACCACGAAGAACCGCTGCCCCTCGAACCCCACCGGCAACTCCGCCAGCATCTGCCCGTCCCGGTCACGCACCCACACCGTGTACAGCGGCGCGGACCCGTCCGCCGGCGGCGTCACCTTCCGGTACCCCTCAGACACCTTCTCAAACGGGGGAAAGTCCTGCTGCCCCGCGGCCGGCAGGGCAAACACCGACCCGGCAAGGACGACGACAGCGAGCGTGCGGATACGGACGGGGTTCATCGGAGGCTCCTCTGTGCCGCGGCCGGGCCACCCCGGACGGCTGATTCCACACAATACCACCCCGGACGCGCCGGGCTGCGGGAGCAGGCGAAGCCGGTTCAGGACGAAGGCGGGGGCCGACACACGCGGGCAAATCGGTCACTCCGCCGCGAGCGCTTCGAGTACCGCGATGAGATCAGCCCCGTCCACGACATCATCGAAGTTGACGTCCTCAGGATCGGCAAGCCAGGCGGTCACGTCACCCTGATCCATGAATCCGCCAAGATTGATGTCCTCGATCTGGAGCACACGCAGCCGATAGTCGTAGTCGTGGACAGGCACGTCGCCCGTTGACGCCGGCAGCCCGTCGCACGCAAGAAGACTCTCGCCCGTCGTTCGAGGCTCGATGAGGTAGTCGTACGGAGCGACAAAGGAACCGCTGATGAGAATGGCACGCGTCGCCCCGCTCGGGTGCATCGTGTGCGAAAAGGACGCCGTCACGTCTTCCCAGTCACACGACGTATCGCTGACCGGCTTGCGTTTGACCGTGAAGGGCTTGCCCTCGCCGACGGCCTTGATCGGGCCGTAGTGGTGCAACGTGACGGACGGCCAGAAGCCGCTCGGCCCGACGCGTCGGAGCGCGTTGTAGTAGTCGTCGCACTCGTCCTCCCGAAGTGTGTTCGATGCAGGAGAGCAGTCCTTGAAGTGGATGCTGAACGGCACGACGCCCACCGCGCCGCCGCCGAGCGAGGCGGAAGTCTGGTCGTACCACGGGATCGGCGAGAGCGAGACGCCATCGACGGTCACCGATCCGTTCCCGAGCGTCCCGTCGTCGCCGGTCATCCACACGCCGTCGTCGTCGCGCGCGTTGATGACGACCTGTCCCTGCAAGCCGCTCGAAGAGGTGATGGAGATCGGACCGAGGAGCGAGCGACCAATCCAGAGATCGCCCGCGAGGATCCCTTTGATCGAAACCTCACCCGTGTTTTGTGACTGATTATTGATCGTGTTCTTCTGGAGATTGATGCCGATGTCAATGATACGACCGGGCAGGAAATCGCCTTCCACCTCGAGGGGCTCGAGGGCGGATCGAGCGATCGTCACGTCCGCGTCGAGATCGCCGTAGACGAATACGCCCTGCGTGCTCCCGGCAGTGGGATCGCGGAGACGGTCGAGCGAGAGCGAGCCTGAGAACGTTCCGCTTGTGGCCTGCAGGCGCCAGACATCCCACGTTCCTCCGCCGCCCGGGTCAGACGCGTCGATGTCGGCGTAGATCGCGTTTGCCACGACCGACCGGATATCGCCGTCTGCCGTGATCGATACCGGAGACATGGAAGTGCCGATGTCGCCAGCGACGGCAATATTCAGTATCGCTCCGCCCGCGTCAACCGGAGCGAACAAGCCGCCTCCGACGCTAAGGTTGTTGATGCTCCCACTCATCGCCGCGATCGTGCCGCGACAATTCTCCGTAGTTACAATAGTGCCGATACTGCCGGCATAGGACACGATGCTCACCCCCGTCGCGATGTCGTGCACGTTGATCACGGCAAGTACCGGCGTCTGGTCGGCGCCGTCGTTGTGGTCGACATCACCAAGGAGAGATCCGTCCGCGTCGAGCCGAACAACCCTCCATGCTTGAATCCAGTCCACCAGGTCTTGCAGGGCGCGGGCCTGTATCTCGGCTCGCCCGAGCGGCGCCCTGATCCGGCCTATGTCTCGCCCACCAGCGACATCGAGGCGTTTGGTTGAGGTTGGTTTCGTCGTACTATCCGTAAACCGGCCGACTGTGAGAAACACCGGCTGCGTCCCGCTCGAAGCCGAGATCGTGATGTCACCAATATCCGGGACTCCTGAACAACCAAGTTGAGGATGGCGGATCGGGTGGTTGGGCGTCGATGCGGTCATGTCGATGCGAGTTTGGCCTTCTGGATGAGCCCGATCCGAGGTGCCGCGATCGTCGGCTCATCGCCGCATCCGGCGTTTCCGCGGCGTCTTCACGCGGATCGCGCGGACTCCCGATCACCCCGCCGCCGAGCTCAGACTCAGGCTCCTCTTCCAGTTGTACG
>Ga0232064_100070_pt1 | contig 23988 bp, 21 predicted proteins | sample LAC_MetaT_8_FD_169130 | JGI IMG/M metagenome (GOLD analysis project Ga0232064, IMG submission 169130) | Metatranscriptome of anaerobic ammonium oxidizing microbial communities from anammox membrane bioreactor (MBR) in UC Berkley... | ecosystem: Engineered > Bioreactor > Anaerobic > Unclassified ... | reverse complement strand
GGTAAGAGTAGGGTATGGCACAGAAGATCAAGACGTCGATCGGGCTGGACACGGGGCTGCTGTCGCGGCTGGACGCACTGGCGGCGACGGTGGGCGTGTCGCGGAGTGAGGTCATCACGCGGGCGTGTGAGGCGTTGGTTGGGACGACGGCGGCGGGTCCGATGGTCGAGTGCGGCCGCGTCCTGGCTCCGCCATCGCAGGCGGCATCGGCTGTTGCGGTGCTGCTGCCAAAGAGTGACGAGTGGGGGCCTGTCGAGGTGGTGGTGCGTGTGACGCCGCAGCGGTTCGAGGCCTGGTGTCGAGCCTCGGGCGTCGAGGACCGGGGGCCGTCGTCGGACCTGTTGGGTGCGGTGATCGCGTGGCAGAGAACCCGTAAGTCGTGGCCTGAGGAGGTGGAATCGTGAACGGAGTGACGGCGTCAATGGGAGCGGGTGGGGAGCGGTTCGTGCGGAAGCAGGAGATCGCGGATCGGCTGGGCGTGACGACGCGGACGCTGAACCTGTGGGACAGTCGAGGGGTGCTGCGTCTTCGTCGGCTGTCGCCGACGGTGGTCGGGATGCCGGAGTCGGAGTTGGTGGCGTTCATCCACGGCCGCGGCGGGGAGGGGGGGGGCAATGGCGAGCGTCGTTGCTGAGGGCGGGGGCCGGTACCGGATCAGCTTCGTCGGGCTGGACGGGCGGCGGAAGCACTGGCGGTTGGGGAAGATCCGCAAGGCGTCGGCGATGGAAGTCTGCGTTCGCGTCGAGCGGCTCCGTGTGCTGCTGGCGCACGGCGAGGACCCGGGGCCGGAGTTGCGTGCGTGGCTCTCGTCGTTGGCGCCGGAGGTCTACGGGCGTCTGGCTCGGACGGGCCTTGTGGATGCGTCGGGTGCGTGCTGCTCGTGGACGGTGTCGGCGTGGGTTGATGAGTGGCTTCGGATCGTGCGGGAGGCGGGCCGTTCGACCCGGACGCTTGAGCTGTACCGCCTGGCGGGACGGAATCTCCTCGGGCATGTCGGGACGGATCGTCGTCTGCGGTCGGTGCGGACGCCGGACGTTGTGCTCCTGGCGGACTCGTTGCGTGCTCGCGGGCTGTCTGAGTCGTCGGTGCGGATGCAGTTGCGGGCGTTGAAGTCGTGCTTCTCGGCGGCGGTGGATCGCGGGGTGCTGCACTCGAACCCGTGCCGGTCGAAGAGCGTGCGGACGGCGGGGCTGCCGAGCAGGCATGAGGCCTACGTCTCACGAGCGGACGCGGAGCGTGTGCTTCGGTTCCTCCGTCGTCCGGGCGATCGTCTGGTCTTCGTGCTGGCCCGGTTCGCGGCGTTCCGCGTGCCCAGCGACACGCACGGGCTTCGGTGTGAGGACGTGGACGTTGAGCGTCGTGTGCTGCTGCCGTGCCGGGCGAAGACGGCGGAGAGTCGGGGCGTGCGTCCCGTGCCGATGGCGGAGGAGGTCTACCGGGCGTTGGTGGACGCTGGATGGGAGGCAGGGCGGACGGGGCCGGTGGTCGATGTCTCATCGAACAACGTCGCACGGACGCTCCTGCGGGCCGTGGAGGCGTCTGGCGTGCGTCGGTGGCCGATGCTCTGGAAGACGCTGCGAGCGTCGTGCGAAGCGGACTGGGTGGACGCTGGCGTGCCTGAGCGGACGGCGGCGGAGTGGGCGGGTCACTCGTCGATGGTGAGCCTGCGTCACTACCGGACGGGAGCGACGCGATACATGGCGGTCGTGACGGGGAGGGACCCGGAGCGCTCGGCGGAGTCTGGACCGCATCAACCGGCGGTGTTGAATGGCGAGGAAGGTGGCTGCGACGGGGCGAAGGGGGCTACTCTGGGGGCGTTGCGTGCGCATCACGCTGCGCATCAGGGGGCGTCGGAAGTGGCGCGAATGGCCCAGAATCGCGGTGACCGGGCGATCGCGGCGACGGTGGCGGAATCTCGCGGAAGTCGCCGCAAGTCTTTGGCGTTACTGAGGTTGCAGAGTGGCCCCGCCCGGATTCGAACCGGGGACCGAGCGATTATGAGTCGCCTGCTCTGACCGCTGAGCTACAGGGCCTTGGGGCATGATACCGGAGGCCGGGGACTCGGCGCGGCACCCGGCGGCGAGGGGGTGGTCGAGGCGGGGGATAGGCCTCCCCACCGGTCAGCGGATCGCCAGCATCTCGCGGTACTTCGGCAGGGTCCACAGGTCGTCGGCGATGTGCATCTCCAGTTCGTCGCCCAGTTCGCGCAGATCCCCCATCGCGGGCCTGACCACACGCTTGATGTGCTCGGCGTGCTTGTCGGGATTGGACGATTCGTGCCGCAGCGAGGCCTCCACGCGGCCGATCGCGGATCGGAATCGCGTCACCAGGTCGGCGAACGCCACCAGCGCGGCCCGAGCGTCTCCCGCGTCCACGTCCGCGGCCTCGGTCGCGGCGACCGTCTCGGCGATCTCGGCCTGCTGGCGAAGAGCGGCGGGCAGGATGATCGTGCGCGCCATCGACGCCATCGTCTCGGCCTCGATCGTCACCTGTTTGATGTACTTCTCGACGAAGATGTACGCCCGGCTCTCCAGTTCGGGTTTGCTCAGCACCTTGTACCGCTTGAACAGGTCCGTCGCCTTCTTCGACTTGAGCACCGGCAGCGCGTCCACGGTGTCCCGCAGGTTCGGCAGGCCGCGCCTCTCGGCCTCGGCGTGCCAGGCGGCGTCGTACCCGTCGCCGTTGAAGATCACGCGGCGATGCTCCTTCACCACGCCCTGCAGCACCTTCCAGACGCTCGACTCCAGCCTCTGGACCGTGGGGTTGGCGCCCGCGGCCTTCTCGAGTTCGTCGGCCAGGTCGTGGAGCGACTCGGTGACGATCGTGTTGAGCACGGTCGTCGGCCACGCGACGCTCGCCGAGGAACCGACCGCGCGGAACTCAAACTTGTTGCCCGTGAACGCGAAGGGGGAGGTGCGGTTGCGGTCGCCCGTGTGCCGGGGGATCTGCGGCAGGGTGGCCGCCCCGAGGTCGAGTTTGCCCCCCCGCATGGTCTTCTTCGGCGCGCCCGCGGCCAACTGCTCGACGATGTCCGTGAGCATGTCGCCCAGGAAGATCGAGATGATCGCGGGCGGGGCCTCGTTGGCGCCGAGGCGGTGGTCGTTGCCCGCGCTCGCCACAGATGCCCGCAGCAGATCGGCGTGCAGGTCCACCGCGCGAATGACGGCGCACAGGAACGTCAGGAACTCCATGTTCGAGTGCGTGTCGTCCTGCGGGTCGAGCAGGTTTTCGCCCGTGTCGGTCGCCATGGACCAGTTCAGGTGCTTGCCCGAGCCGTTGATGCCGGCGAAGGGCTTCTCGGCCAGCACGCAGCGCAGGCCGAAGCGCGGCGCGACGCGCTTGAGCGTCTCCATCACGATCATCTGGTGGTCGCAGGCGACGTTGGCGGTCTCGTAGTGCGCGGCCAGTTCGAACTGCCCCGGGGCCACCTCGTTGTGACGGGTCTTCACCGGCACGCCCAGCCGGTACAACTCACGCTCGCACTCGGCCATGAACGCCAGCACCCGCGGCGGGATCGAACCGAAGTAGTGGTCCTCCAACTGCTGCCCCTTCGGGGGCCTGGCCCCGAAGAGCGTCCGGTCGCAGGTCGAGAGGTCCGGGCGCGAGTAGAAGAGCGACTGGTCGATCAGGAAGTACTCCTGCTCCGCGCCGACCGTGGCGTAGACCCGGCGCACGCCCGTGTCGCTGCCGAAGATGCGCAGCACCCGCAGCGCGGCCGCGGAGAGCGCATCCATCGAGCGCAGGAGCGGGGTCTTCTTGTCGAGCGCCTCGCCGGTCCAGGAGACGAACGCCGTGGGGATGCAGAGCGTCGCGTAGTTCGGGCCGCGCATGAGGAAGACCGGGCTGGTCGCGTCCCAGGCGGTGTACCCGCGGGCCTCGAACGTCGCGCGAAGGCCGCCCGAGGGGAAACTGGACGCGTCGGGCTCACCCTGCACGAGCATCGTTCCCGTGAACTCGCTGATCGCGCCCCCGTGACCGTCGGGCGTGAGGAACGTATCGTGCTTCTCGGCGGTCAGGCCGGTGAGAGGCTGGAACCAGTGCGTGTAGTGCGTCGCGCCGTTCTCGACGGCCCAGTCCTTCATCGCCGCGGCGATGACGTCCGCGACCTCGATCTCGAGCGGGTCGCCCTGATGGATCGTGCGCAGCAGGCGCCGGAACACGTCCTTGGGCAGGCGCTGCTGCATGACGCGCTCGGTGAACACATCGCAGGAGAAGGTCGACTCCACGTCCTCCCAACGCGTCATCGCGCTGCCCTCCATGCCGTTGCGTTCCGTCATGCCAACGTACGCGGTGCGCGCACCGTTGCCGTTCGACTCTCGCCGGACCATGCGTGACTGCTCCTCGCGACCCAGGGCGGCGTATCTCCGATGCGCCGCCGTGCGGAGCCGGACCCCCGTCGGACCCGACGCGGGGATTGTTGCACGCCCAACGCGATTCGCAAGCCCGGGACGGTCAGGCCGCCGAGGTTTTGGGCGCCATGCCGCGCGCGCCTCAGCCGGGCGTGCCCGCGAGGCCGGCGGCGAGTTCGCGGGTGAACGCCTCTGCGGCCTCGGCCGGGTCGAGGCCGGACCCGGACGCCCGCTCGATCCGACGGACCATCGCGCTGCCGACGATGGCCGCGTCCGCGTGGGCTACGACCGCCCTCACGTGCTCAGCGGTAGCGATGCCGAACCCGCAGGCGATCGGCAGGTCGGTCGCTCGGCGAAGGGCGGCGACTCGCTCGGCCACGTCCGGCGCGTCGCTCCGCTCGCCCGTAATCCCGGTTCTGGCCAGCAGGTAGACGAACCCGGTCGAGCCTTTGGCCAAGGCCGCCGCCCGATCACGGGGCGTCGTCGGCGCCACGAGGTGTGAGAAGGTCAATCCCAGTTCCCCACACCGATCCCGGTACGCCCCGCTTTCCTCGAAAGGCAGGTCCGGGATGATGACGCCGTCAAACCCGGCTTCCCGCGTGCGAGCGGGGAACCCGTCGCGGCCACCGAGGCGATGGGCGATCGAAACGCTGACCATCGCCACAAGTCCTATCCCGAGCGCATCCCGAACCGATCGGACCTCCTCGAAGACCCGCTCGGGGGTGGAACCCGCCTCGATGGCCTTGTGCATGGCACCAGCGATCACGGGTCCGTCCGCGATCGGGTCGGAGAACGGGATGCCGATCTCGACGACGGACGCCCCTCCTCGCTGAAGCGCGGCGAGGAGAGGACCGGTAACGCCCGGCCTGGGGAATCCCCCGCAGATGAAGGGCATGAGCAAACGGGCGTCGGCTTGTCTCGCTGCTTGGAATGCCCGCTCGATCCGGTTCATGGCCGGTGAGGGTAGTGCCCGGGATGGAGGCCCGTCGAGCGCGGAAAGAACCCCGTGAGTCTTGACAGGGGCTGTCATCCGAGTTACTTTCGGGAATTGTGGCCCTGGAAGGGGGGCCTCTGCGAAGTCTCATGGGGGGATTCGGTGCCGGTGCCGCCATGCTCAAGATGCGCGGTTCGCGCTGTGGCGTCATCGGTCGGCGGATCGGAGAAAGGGTCCGGCCGCGAGCCGGGCCGTTCGGACTCATGCGAAGAAAGGAACGAGGCATGAAGTGGGCACGCGATCGGATCGCACTCTGTCTTGGCGCGCTCATGGCGTTCGCCGGTGTGTCGTCGGCGTCGTCGGATGATGCGCTCACGTTGCACATGGCCGGGATCGCTCCGGAGAATCCCCGAGCAGCGTTGCACTCGCTGCTCGAGGATCCGACGGTCCATCTCGAGTACGACCCGTTCACGATCCTGGTGCAACTCACGCCGGGGACGCCCGCTGAGGCCGTGGCGGCGATCATCGGCGGGCACGTGCTCGACCGGTTCACGCTCGTTCCCGATCTGGTGCACCTGAGCCTGGGCGGCGGCGTGAGCGTGAACGATGCGATCGCGCTGCTCTCGTCGCCCGCGCTGTCGGGCGCGGTCGTCTACGCCGAGCCGGACTACATTCTGCGGACGTGCGTGATCCCGAACGACACGCACTTCTCTCGCCTGTGGGGCATGCACAACACGGGCCAGACCGTGAACGGCGTGACCGGGAAGGTGGACGCCGACATCGACGGGCCTGAGGCGTGGGACGTGTACAAGGGAAACCCGAACTTCGTGGTGGCGATCATCGACACCGGCATGAACTACAACCACCCCGACCTGACCGCCAATCGCTGGGTGAATCCCGGCGAGATCCCGAACAACGGCATCGACGACGACGGGAACGGGTACATCGACGACATCTACGGGTACGACTTCTACAGCAACGACAACAACCCGTACGACACGGGGCACGGCACGCACGTCGCCGGCACCGTCGGCGCGGTGGGCAACAACGGCACCGGAGTCGTGGGCGTGAACTGGCAGTGCAAACTGATGGCCCTGCGGTTCCTCGGCTCGGGCGGCGGCACCACCACCGGCGCGATCAACTCGCTCCAGTACGCCGTGAACAAGCAGGTCAAGGTCTCCAACAACTCGTGGGGCGGCGGCGGGTACTCCCAGTCGCTCTACAACGCCATCGAGAACTCCAAGGCGGTCGGGCACATCTACGTGTGCGCCGCAGGCAACAACGGAACCAACAACGACTCAAGCCCCTTCTACCCCGCATCCTACACCAACACCAACCTGCTCTCCGTCGCGGCCACGACGAGCAACGACACGAAGCCGAGTTGGTCGAACTACGGCAAGACGTCCGTGGACCTGGGCGCGCCGGGCGCGAACATCTACAGCACCTACGGGACCAGCGGCTACGCCTACATGGACGGTACCTCGATGGCATCGCCACACGCCGCCGGCGTCGTCGCCCTCGTCTACGGCAAGAGCCCGGGAGCGCCCTGGTCTTCGATCTACCAGCAGGTGATGAGCACCACCCGCCCCATCTCCGCGCTGACGAACATCACCGTCACCGGCGGCGTCGTGAACGCCGCGGCCGCGATCGGCTTCACGCCCAACCAGCCCCCCGTGCTCACCGTCCTGACTCCATCCAACGGTTCGCAGTTCGTGCAGGGATCGCCTGTCACTTTCTCCGGCACGGCCATCGATCCGGAAGACGGCGACATCTCGAACCAGATCGTCTGGATGTCGCACCTGGACGGTGTCATCGGTGTCGGCGCCAACGTCACAACATCGTCGCTCTCCCTCGGTGTCCACTACATCACCCCGTCCGTGACCGACTCGGGCGGGCTGATCGATGATGACTTCTTCAGCATCTCCATCGTCCAGGCGAGCATCCCCGTCGCCCCCACCATCGTCTCCAGCGACGAGGGCAACCCAGGGCAAGCCGTCGTCGTGTGGGCTGACAACTCGGGCAACGAGACCGGGTTCGAGATCCAGCGGCAGGAGAGGGTCGCCGGCAAATGGACGAACAACACGATCGTCGGCACCGTCGGCGCGAACGTGACGACGTTCTCCGACAATGTCGGGCAGGGCGGCTGGCGCTACCGCGTCCGCGCCAAAGGCAGCGGCGGCGACTCCTCATGGTCCACGTGGTTGGCGCTCCGCGCCGCACGCCCCGCCAAGCCCACCGGCTCCGCGACCGGCGGCACGATCTTCATCGCCTGGAGTGACCCGTCCGGCATCGAGTCCGGCTTCGAAATCCAACGCCAGGAGCGCGTCGGCAGTTCCTGGATCAACACCACCGTGATCGGATCCGTCGGCGCCAACGTCACCGGCACATCCGACAGCCCGCCCTCGGGCCGCTACCGATACCGAGTCCGCACGCTCTCCGACGGGCGCAACAGCCAGTGGTCCGTCTGGTCCGCGCCGATCGACAACTGACACGCGGATCCAGCAGCAGCCTTGCGGGGGCCGGTCCGGAGGGGCCGGCCCCTTCTTCGTCGGCTCAGCCGACCTCGTCGGGAAGCGCCTCCAGCCCCTCGGTGAGCACGCGCGGCCCGGCCTCGGTGATGAGCACGTCGTGCTCGTAGTGGACGCTCATCGACCCGTCCGCCGTGAAGATCGGCCACTCGTGCCGCGCCTGGCGCGTTCGACCCGTGCCGACCGCGATCATCGGCTCGACCGCGACGAGCGTCCCCGGTCGGCACGGCTCCGCGCCGTCGGGCCACTCGAAGGGGGACCCGGGCACCACGTTCGACACGAACGGCGGCTCGTGCAGCCTCCGCCCGTACCCGTGCCCTCCGAGGCCGCGGACCAGGTGAAAGCCACACTCGCCCTCGACGTACGACTGCACGGTCCGCGCCCAATCGAGATAGGTGTTGTCCGGGCGGAGTTGCGCCACGCCGCGTCGGATCGATTCCCTGCCGCACGCCATGAGTCGCCGGACCTCGTCGGTGGGGGGGCCGAACGAGTAGGTCCACGCCGCGTCGCCGATCCACCCTCGATGGACGACGCCGACATCAACCTTGAGCAGGTCGCCGTCCGCCAGGGGGCGGGTGAGGTAGCCGGCGGTACCGTGGACGATGCAGTCGTTCACGCTCAGGCAGGCGTGCGAGGGGAACGGCGGCGTCTTCGGCACTCTGTAGTGCAGGAAGCACGACCTGCACCGCAGGTCCTCGAGCGTGCGGGCGACGAAGCGGTCGATCTCCGCGAGCGTCTGGCCGCGGCGCAGGAACGCGGCGAGGCGGCGGTGGGTCTCCACGACGCACTGCGCCGCGGCGTAGGCGAGTTCGGCGTCGGCCTCGGTAACGATGCTGGACCGCGGCATGGCCGCAATGGTAGCGGCTCGCGCCGGCCCCCTACGCTCCTCCCCGCGTGAGAGTCGCACTGCTCGTCAATGCGCGTTCGGGCAGGGGTCGTGCGGGCCGTCTCGGCGCGTCCGCCGCCGAGGCCTTGAGCCGCGCCGGCCACGACGCCGCCCTTGTTGCGGTCGGCCCGGGGAGCGGCGGCCACGATGCCGCGAGCGCAATCGACGGAGCGTCGCTGGCCGTCGTTGTCGGCGGCGACGGCACGGTCAATCACCTCCTGGAGAGCCTGGCGGCTCTCGGCATCCCGCTCTACCACCTGCCCACCGGCAACGAGAACCTGCTCGCGCGCGAGTTCGGCATGAGCGCCAGCGTTCCGCGACTCCTCGCCGCTGTCGAGCGCAACCGCGTGGTTCGCACGGATCTCGCCCGGTGCAACGGCCGGCCGTTCGCCCTCATGGCGTCCGTCGGACCGGACGCGGGTGTCATCCACCGCCTCGACGCCGTGCGGACGCGGGCCATCGGGCACTCGGCGTATTTCCGCCCCGTCCTCGGTGAGTTGATCCGACCGCGCCTGGCTCGATTGACGGTTACGGTCGACGGCGAACCGATCGTCGAGGCACGCCGCGGGTTCGTCGTTGTCGCGAACAGCCGCCACTACGGCCTGCGGATCGATCCGTGCCCGATGGCCGATATCGCGGACGGCTTGCTCGACACCGTCTTCTTCCCGGCTTCGACGGCCGCCGGCGCTCTCGCCTGGATGCTCGCCGCACGATGCCGCGTTCAGTTCATGTTCCCGTCGTGCCGAGTCGCTCGCGGGCGACGCATCGAAGTGAGCGCCGACGACACCGATGCGCCGTGCCAGATCGACGGGGAGACCGGCCCCGCCGGCATCCGTTCCGAGACATCGCGTCAGGTCGTCTGGCGGTGCGCGGCGGAACCGGGCGCACTCTCGATCCTCGCGCCGCGATGAGGGCACGGCCGCACAGCGTCATCCCGACGCGACTCTTCCACCGCACACCACCACGTCCGCGGCGTCCATGCCGAACTCCCACGCGAGCGTTCGTTCATCCGTGTGCCTGAGCAGGACGAGGTCCGCCCGCGTGCCCGGCGCGATGACGCCGCGATCGCGCAATCCGAGGACGCCCGCCCCGTTCACGGTCGAGGCGCAGACGGCCTCGGCGACGCTCAGGCCGCACATCCGCACGCCGAGGGCGATCGCCATGGGCACGGAGCCGCAGGGCGCGCTGCCGGGATTCCAGTTGGTCGCGAGCGCGACCGCGGCGCCCGCGTCGATGAGTTGACGCCCGCTCGCGTACCGGCCGTCGAGGTGGAAGCCCGACCCGGGAAGCAGCACGGCCGCGGTTCGCGAGGTGGCGATCGCCTCGAAATCATCCAGGCCGCTCGCCTCGAGATGATCCACGCTTGCGAACCCGCGCCGCACCGCTTCCTCCGTCATGCCGAGCCGCGTGAACTGGTCGGCGTGGACGCGGCACGGGTGCCCGCGCTCCGTCGCCGCTTCGAACAGGCGCACGCACTCCTCAACGGTCCACGCCCCGTCCTCGCAGTACGCGTCGATGGCGATGCCGGGGAACTCGGCCGAGACCGCGGGGAGCGTCTCCTCGATGGTCCTGCGTACGAAGGTGTCGCGGGGCACGTCCGGGTCGATCGCGTGGCCGATGCAGGCGGTCGGCACAACCGTGCCTCTCCATGCTCGGCCCGCGATCCGGATCGCCCGCAGCATCTTCAACTCGTCCGGCGTGGTCAGGCCGTAGCCACTCTTGACCTCGATCGTGGTCGTGCCGAATCGCAGCGCCCGTTCCAGCCGCTCGGCGAGGCGCTCGGCGAGTTCCGATTCGCTCGCCGCTCTCACGGAACGCACGGTCGCCATGATGCCCGCGCCTCGGCGGATCGTGTCGAGGTACGTCTCGCCGCGCAGTTTCGCCTCCCACTCGTCGAGCCTGTCGCCCGCCCAGCAGGCATGGGTGTGGCAATCGACGAATCCCGGCAGCAGGACGCGCCCGCGGGCCTCGATCGTTCTCGCGTCTGACGGAGCCTCGACTCCGCCGCGATGGACGATCGCCTCGATCGCGTCGCCGCGCACCAGCACGTCGGCACGGCCAACAGCGCCGATCTCGCTCATGGCGACGCCGCGCCGGATGCCCGGCGGTCCGGCTGCCGTCACAACCCGGGCATCGCGGATGAGCAGGCTCACGGCTCACGCTCCGCGATGCCGCGCAGGAACTCCAGAAACAGCCACGCGGCAAGCCTCGCCGTCCGGCCCCCCTCGTCGGTCACGGGGTTGAGTTCCATGATGTCGAAACAGGCCACACGCGGGCAGCGGCCGACCTCGCGGACCGCCGCGGCTGCCTCGGTCGCCGACCAGCCCGCCGGGTTCATCGCGCTCACGCCCGGCGCATGGGCCATGTCGATCACGTCCAGGTCGAACGTGACGAAGAGCGGCGAGCCGCCGTGCGCCAGAACGGTGCGCAACTCCGCCCGCTCCTGAACGTGCCCGCCGTGCGCCGCGAACCAGCCCGCGTGTTCGGCGCTGTTGACGATGGGCGAGAAGCCGAACAGGTCCACGCGACGAACGCCGCACCGCTCGATCAACGCCCGCATGGGCATCCCGCTGCCCGGCCGCTCGCGCACGTCGAGGTGGGGATCGAACGACACGCCGTTCAAGCCCTCCGCCCGCTCGGCCGCTGCTCGTGCGAACGCGAAGGTCAGGTCGTGACCGCCCCCGACGCCGACAGGCAGCAGTCCCGCATCGATCAACGCCCCCGCGGCCTCCGTGACGCGACGGTGCGTCCGGTCAAGATCGTCGCCCGCCGGCGCTATATCACCGGCATCGAACACACCCGGCCACGCGAAGCCGCCCGGCGTCGCCGCCCCCAGTCGGGACAGCGCGGCTCGGAACGCCGTCGGCCCTTCCTTCGCCCCGACGCGGCCGCCGTTCAGCCGCACGCCCGTGTCGTCCGGCATTCCCAGCAGGGCGATTCGGCACCCGTCCGCCCGATCCGTGCGCACGAGCGACGCGAACCGGCCAGCGGTCCGATCGGGCCAGGTCCCCGCCTGGACGTGAGGCACACGCACCGCACCAGCATAGAGCCGACCGCGCGACCCTACTCCAGGCTCGTCCATCGGGGCGCACCAGGGCCGTTCGATGCCTCGATGCCTGCCTTCAGTCACCCCCGATGCTCCGGTCCCCTGCCTTGCACGCCCTCCCCGCGATCGGCGGCATTCCCGGCGACCGGTCCGCCCGATACGATGATGCCGATCCAGGAGAACCAGCCATGTCGCGCCTTGTGCTCCTTTCGATCGTCCTGTTCCTCGCCGCTCTTCCGCTGGCGGCTGTCCGGGCGTCGATGCTCGGACCTGCTGAGCCATCGGTCTCGGACGATGGGGAGTTTCGCGTCCTGCTCTTCAGCCGCACGGCAGGGTTCCGGCACGGTTCGATCGCGGCGGGGATCGCCGCGGTGACCAAACTCGGCGAGAAGCACGGCTTCGCCGTGAACGCAACGGAAGATCCTGCGGAGTTCACGGAAGAAAACCTGGATCGGTACGCCGTGATTCTCTTCCTCAACACGACGGGCACGGTGCTGGATGCCGACCAGAAGCGTGCGTTCGAACGGTTCATCGCCAAGGGCCGCGGCTGGGTGGGCGTGCACTCGGCGTCGGATACGGAGTACGACTGGCCGTGGTACGCGGGGCTGGTGGGGGCGTACTTCAAGGGGCATCCGGCGATCCAGGAGGCCACGATCCTGGTCCACGACCGCGGCCATCCTTCGACGAAGATGCTCCCGGAGCGTTGGGTGCGAACCGACGAGTGGTACACCTTCCGCGACAGCCCGCGCGGTCGTGTGCACGTGCTGATGTCGGTCGACGAACGCACCTACGAGGGCGGCGGCATGGGCGATGACCATCCGATCGCCTGGTGCCACGAGTATCGCGGCGGGCGGGCGTGGTACACCGCGCTGGGGCACACGAACGAGTCCTACGAGGAGCCGCTGTTCCTCGAGCACCTGCTCGGCGGCATCCGGTGGGCGGCGGGCGTCGAGGGGGACGCGCCGGCGAAGGCTCCGGCGGGCGCGCCGGCGTCTTCGTCGCCGTGACGACGGGCGCGGTCAGACGAGCAGCGAGGCGGGGCGTTCGAGCATCTGCTTGACGGTGCCGAGGTACTGAGCCGCCATCGCGCCGTCGATGATGCGGTGGTCGCTGGACATCGTCATGGCCATCTCGCGGACGACGGCGATTCGGGTTTCGCCGTCGTCGTCCTGCTCGAGCGTGGGGCGCTCCATGGCGCGGCCGACGGCGAGGATGGCGGCGTTTGGGGGGTTGATAATGGCCGTGAAGTGATCGACGCCGAACATGCCCAGGTTCGAGATGGTGAAGGTCGAGTCGGACATCTCTTCGACGCTCAGGCCCTTCTCCCGGGCCTTGGCGGCGAGGCGGCGGGTCTCGTCGGAGATCTGGCGCAGGCCGACGCGGTCGGCATCGCGGATGACGCCGACGACGAGGCCGCCACCTTTCTCCGCGGGGAGGGCGATGGCGACGCCGACGTTGACGCGACCGTGCAGCCGGATGGAGGGGGAGTCGCCGCCCTTGCCCTCGACCCACGAGGCGTTCACGAACGGGTGCTGGTGCATGGCGAGGGCGCAGGCGCGGACGAGGAAATCGTTCACGCTGAGTTTCACGCCCTGCGGCCCGAGTTGCTCGTTGAGTTGCTCTCTGAGCGACAGCAGCGCGTCCATCCGTGCGCTGACAGTGACCTGGTAGTGGGGGATAGTGGTCTTGCTCTCGACCAGGCGCCGAGCGATGGTCGCCCGCATGTTCGAGAGCGATACGGTGCGGTCCTCGAGGCGGGACGCGGCGAGTTCGGGGAGCGGCGCCGCGGGCACCTTCGCCGCGACCATGCGCTCGGTCTGAGCCTCGGCGACGGCGCGGCGGGGCGCGGACCCGGCGGCCTCGACGTCCTTGCGCGTGATGCGGCCGGATGGGCCGGTGCCCTCGATCGAGCCGAGGTCCAGGCCGCGCTCCTCGGCGATCTTCCGGGCGAGCGGCGAGGCAAAGACGCGGGCGCCGTTGCGCTCGGCGCGGGACGAATCGGGCGGGGAGGCGGCGGTCGCGGCCGACGAACCCGGGCGTTCAGGAGGCTCGGACCCGGCGTCGGCGCGTGCGGCCTTGCCGGCGCTCGTGCTCGGCTCGGCGCGGGCGCCCTTCCCGGCGGCCGAGGCGTCCTCCCCCTCCTCGGCCAGCACGGCGATCACGGTCCCGACGGCGACGGCCTTGCCCTCATCAACGGACAGCCTGGCGATGGTCCCCTCGTCGAAGGACTGGAGTTCCATGGTGGCCTTGTCGGTCTCGATGTCCGCGATGACGTCGCCGGACGCGACGGCGTCGCCCTCCTTGACGTACCACTTCACGACGGTGCCCTGCTCCATCGTGTCGGAGAGGCGGGGCATGGTGATCTCGATGGGCATGGTCGGACCTCAAAGCAGCAGATCAGCAAAGCAGCAGAACAGCAAATGGTGGAGCCGATGTCTATTCATGTGCGGTCCTTGTGGCGCACGCGGGCGATCATCGCCCCAAGGATACGCTTCAACTGGATCGACTCGTCTTCCAAGCCGGCGAGCCGTTCCGGGGCAATCCAGCCGCGAGCGGCAGAGAATCGGATCCAGTAACGGGTTTCGCTCAGTTCTTTGACGGCGATGCCGAGGGTCTTGCAGAAGTCGGCACGGCTGAGGGCCTCGTCGGCTTCAAACACGTTCGCCGCGACGGATGTGCCGGAAGCAAGCACCTGATCGGTGATCCGGCGCGGTCGCCTGTCGTGATCGAGGGCAGCGGCGACGTCCGCGACGCGGCGGGAGAAGGCCTCAACACGCGCGATGAGGGCCGGATCGAGCCGCGACCGTCTGGCAGCTGGTGCGGCCCGGCTCGCCTCTGCTGTTCTGTCGCTCTGCTGCTCTGCTGCTCTTGCGCTCACGCCAGCGCCCTCTTCACCGCCGCTACGATCTTCTCCGCGTTCGGCAGGTACGCCGCCTCCATGTTCTTGGCGTACGGCGTCGGCACGTCATCCGTGTTGACGCGGACGGGCGGGGCGTCGAGCCAGTCGAAGGCCTTCTCCGTGATCTGGGCGATCACTTCGCTCGCCACGCCGCCGAAGGGCCAGGACTGGTCCGCCACGACGACGCGGTTGGTCTTGCGCAGGCTGCGGACGATGGACTCGATGTCGAGCGGGCGGACGGTCCGCATGTCGAGCACGTCGCACTCGACGCCGTCCGAGGCGAGCGCTTCGGCGGCTTCGAGGCAGAAGTTCACGGGGCGGCCGAAAGAGACGAGCGTGCAGGCGTCGCCCTCGCGGGCCAGTCGGGCGCGGCCGAAGGGGATGTAGTACTCCTCCTCGGGCACGTGGGCCTTGTCGCCGAGCATGCGTTCGGATTCGAGGAAGAAGACGGGGTCGGGGTCGAGAATGGCGGTCTTCAGGAGGCCCTTGGCGTCGTAGGGATTGCTGGGGATGGCGATCTTCATGCCGGGGACGTTGGCGTAGAGGCCCTCGACGCACCAGGAGTGGGTGGAGCCGAGTTGGCCGCCCGCGCCGTTGTTGCCGCGGAAGACGACGGGGCAGCCCCACTGGCCGCCGGACATGTAGAGCATCTTGGGGGCGTTGTTGAGGATCTGGTCCGCGGCGACGAGGCTGAAGGACCAGGACATGAACTCGATGATGGGTCGCAGGCCGTACATGGCGGCCGCGATGCCGAGTCCCGCGAAGCCGTTCTCGGAGATGGGCGTATCGATGATGCGCTTGGGGCCGAACTCGTCGAGCATCCCCTGGCTGATCTTGTACGCGCCGTTGTACTCGGCGACCTCCTCGCCCATCAGGAAGACGCGCGGATCGCGGCGCATTTCCTCGGACATCGCCTCGCGCAACGCCTCGCGGAACTGGATGATGCGGTCGCCCTCGCGAGGCGGCAGCTCGGCGTCGAAATCGGGAACGGCGTAGCCGCCGGGGAGCGCAGGGTGCTCGACACGGCGGGCGCGGGGAGGAAGTGGGGCGAGGGCAGTGGTCATGCGGCGTGCTCCGGCAAACAGCTCTAGTGAGTTCCTGGGTTGCGTAATTCGATCGGCGAGCGGGGTGGTGGCGGATCCGTCGCAGCGATCGCATGCGGCATGTCGAGCTCGGAAAGCACTGACACGACTCGGACTCGAGGAAACAGGGCATTGACGGCCAGTCGAAGGTCAATGTCATTGGTAACGAGTATGCCAGAGTAGGATGAGGTCCATGCGACCAATGCGTCCTCATAGCAGTTCTCGAATCGCGATTCGAATCCGATCACATGTCGCATTGAATACCACTCAAGCGCGCGGAACCACCGTGCGATGGCATGAATATCCGGAAACACAGAAAGAACCTTGCTCCATTCAGCATGACGATATCGGTCGTTCTGGGGAAGATTGTGGAGCCAGACGGCCAAATCAGAGCGCCGAATATAGTCAATCTGATCGCGTCCGCTGCCCCGCATGGCCTGCATGAGCGAAGACGAATAATGCTGAGAGCTGCGAAGATGAGTAGTACGTTCCTTCACGAGTTCAACAAACGTTCTCTTTGTTTTCGCGTGTTCTTGGACAAGTGGTTTCAGTTCTTCTATAACAGCGGAGATGTCGCCTTGCCGAATCAGCCGGTCGCCTCGCAGGCCGTACGTGAGCTCCCAATGGATAAGGTCATCCGGTGTCATTGCGCAGCCTGGTGTACGCTCGGATCGGCTGACATCTTGCCAGTATTTTGAGACAAGAAGGCGATCGCCGCATCGACGGAAGAGGTCAACAACCTTGTTCGCTAGTCCTGTGGGATCGGCACTGTCAGTCGAGAGTAGTTCGAGCATCGCGATGTCCAAAATGACAAAGTTGAAATCGGTTGGTAGTGGTTGAGATCGCCCCAGTGCTCGAAGAGCCACGGTATCGAGAACGACTGACGGGTTGGTCCCGAGCCCTCGACTCATAGCAGCGGGTTCTTCTCGCCGTGGACGTAGTCACGGATCGGGCTGGACTGCGGCAGGGGGTTGATGAACACGTCGCTGTAGAGTTCAGCCTCGATGTCCGGGGCCGGAGCCGCCTCGGCGAACTCCAACGCTTCTTTCACGATCTCCCGGATCGAACGCTGCATCTCCTTCCACTCGTCCTCGGTCAGGCAGGCGCGGCCGCCGTCATCCTTGCTCCGCATCAGGTGCGAGGCGAGGGCGGCGATCGAGTCGCGTTCCTTCCACTCGTCGACCTCCTCCTTCGTCCGGTACTTCTGCGGGTCGGACATCGAGTGCCCCATGTACCGGTACGTCTTCAGGTCCACGAATGCCGACCGCTGGAGGTCGCGGCACTCCTCCGCAAGCGGACGGAACTGATCGTAGACGTTGAGCACGTCGAACCCGTCGATCTCGACGCTCTTGATGCCGTAGGACTCGCCGCGCGCGGTGAGGCGGTCGTGGTTGGCGGTGTGCCGGTGGATGGCGGTGCCCATCGAGTAGCCGTTGTTCTCGATGACGTAGATGACGGGCAGCCCGAAGAGCGAGGCGAGGTTCAGGGCCTCATGGAACGCGCCCTGGTCGATCGCGCCGTCGCCGAGGAAACACAGGCACACCTTCTTCTTCCCCGTCTCGAGCACTTCCCACTCGTACCGGGCGGCGAACGCGAGTCCCGCGCCGAGAGGCGTCTGCGCCCCGACGATGCCGTGCCCGCCGAACAGCCAGTTGGGCTTGTCGAACATGTGCATCGACCCGCCCTTGCCCTTCGCGCACCCGGCCTGCTTGCCGAACATCTCGGCCATGCAGACCTTCGGGTCCATGCCGCGGGCCAGGGCGTGGCCGTGATCGCGGTACGCGAGAATGACCGGGTCGTCACGCTCGACGGCGGCGATCGTGCCGACCGCGCACGCCTCCTGCCCCGAGTAGATGTGGCAGAACCCGCCGATCCTGGCCTGCTGGTAGGCCTGCATCGTGCGGGTCTCGAACTCGCGGATCAGCTGCATGTCGTGCAGCCACCCGATGAGCGTCTTGTCGGGCAGCGCATCCGACGGGCGGTCGCCCTTGGTGTGTGCGCGCGGGGTTTTCGCTGAAGTCTGGGACATCGTGGCCCGTCCTGGTTCGGGGTGCGCGGGGATCGCCGGACAAGTGTAGGAAAGCGCACCCGACCCGACAACGAACAGCCGGGTGGGTGCGGCGAGGGCGAGGTATCGCCGGGTTGCCTCAGCGCACGGCCGAGGTCGGCTCACCGAGGGGCTTCATGGTCGTCCGCGAGGCGATCGGCGCGAGGGTGCGGCTCTGGAGCAGCACGAGGGCGGTGTTCAGTTGCAGGTCGATGCCCTCCGCAAGAAGGTCATCGGGGTTGGGCGGCGGCTCGGCGTCGTCCCGCTTGGCCGCGCCGTTCTCGTCCAGCACGAGCAGGTCCGCCTTCTGGCGCAGGAGGAGCGACGCCTCGATCTGCGAGGGAAGCATGGACACAGGGACATCCGGTTCGATGCCCCAACGCGTCTCGCCGGGATGGCGCTGGCGGTGAATAAGCCTACCGGCCGGGAGTTTGTAGTACTGCGTGGTGAGTTTCAGCATGGCGTCCGTCTGCACGGGCAGCGGCCAGACGTTCTGGACACTTCCCTTGCCGAAGGAGCGCTCACCGACGACGATGGCGTCGATTGTGCCGGCGCGAGCGTAATCCTGGATCGCGCCCGCGACGATCTCGCTCGCGGAGGCCGAGCCTTGGTTGATGAGCACCACGACGGGCAGGTCGGCGAGCGTGGCTCCGCCGAGCGCGGTCTCGACGCCGGCGATGGAGCCGTCCGCGGCCTCGGTGGTAACGATCCGCCCGCTCTCGATGAACTGGCTCGCGACGCCCACGGCTTCATTGAGCAGCCCGCCGGGATTGAAGCGGAGGTCCAGGATCAGCCCTCGAAGGCCGTCGGCCCGCATCCGAACGATGGCGCGCTCGAGTTCCGCGGTCGTGTTCTCCTGGAACTGGGTCAGCCGGACGTAGCCGATGCCCGCCTTGCGGTCGATGAACCACTCCCAGTCATCCTCGCGTTCGCCCCGCTTCCATCCCTTGACGCTCTTGACGTCGATCACGTCGCGGGTGATGACGTACTCGATCTCCTGATTCTGGCCCGCGGCCTCTCGCTCGATGGTGAGCGTCACTTTCGTGCCGCGCGGTCCGGTGATGACGTCCACGGCCTGGTCGAGCGAGAACCCGACGGTGGAGACCCCGTTGACCTTGCTGATGACGTCGCCGGCTCGGATGCCGGCCCGTTGGGCGGGCGTGCCTTCGAGGGGGGTCACCACGGCGAGGCGCTGCGCCTCGTCGAGGTGGATCTGGACGCCGATGCCGACGAAGGAGCCGCGGGTGTTGCGCTGAAACCGGCGGACCTCGTCGGGCCAGATGATGGAGGAGTACTCGTCGAGACGGCCCATCGCGCCGTTGCCGAACTCGTGGAGCAGCGCCTCTTCCGGGATGCGCAGGGACAACTGATTGGTCGAAAGGAGCGACTCGATGAGGGCGGTGATGTCGCGCACCCCGAGCGCACGGTTGCCTTGGCGCAGTTCGCCGCGGGTCTGGTCGACGAACCTCACCATCGCCTCGCGAGCGTCCGGGGCCGCGATCCCGGGGAACGCGTCGCTCAGGCACTCCGTGGTCGCGAGGGTTCGCACGGCCTCAAGCCCGCCGTCGAGCAGCGAGGCGGTGGTCACGCCCTCGACGTTCGACTGGGCGGCCTTCAGCAGGGCGCGGATCACCAGGTAACGGCTGATGCCGTTGAGTTTCTGCGACCATCCGTCCGCGGTGGCGTTGTAGGGCGGGAGCGGCGTGTCCGCTTCCATCAGGCGTCGGGCGTTCCGCAGTTCCCACAGTTTCTCCGGCACATAGAGACGGATCATCGCCAGGCGGTCGTTCTGCCGATCAAGATCGTCGAGATGGCGGCCGTCCACCTCCTCCGTCAGCACGTTGAGGCGGTGGAACAACTCGCTGGCCATCAGCCAGTCCGCGCGGGTTTCCGCGCTCTTCGCCGCCGACTCGGCCCGCGAGATCAGTTCGGCCACGATCGGCTCGCGGACGACAACCGCCGCGTCGCCGACGAGCATCTGCCACTCGGCCGCAAGGCGCATCGCCTTGCTCAGGTCCAGGTCGGTCGGTGCGCCTTCGGCCGGGCGCAGCGCGGCCTCGATCTCGGCGCTCACGGACTCCGTGCGTGCGACACGCTCAGCGTTCCGCTTCTCCAGATTCGTCTCGAAGAGTTCGAACGAGTCACGCAGCCGGGCGATCGGCTCGTCGGCGCCGTCGGCGGGGAAGTCCGACACGAGACCGAGCAGGGCGCCCTCGCCCTTCTCCCGGGCCTGCGCCCAGACACGCGCCGACCATGCGTCGTCGATGGCCGTCGTGCGTACCTCGGCCAGAGCGTGCTGCTGCGCGATCGCGCCCGGCGCCTGGACGAGCGTGACCGCGAAAACGAGCGACAGTCCCGCGGCAAGCCGGCCCGACGTGCCTCTGATGGTCATGGTTGCTCCACACACTCGGCGTTATCGGCCGGGGCACACAGCGCCAGCCGCGTCCTGATCGACCCGCCGCTCGGGACGGTTCAGCCTGACAGGCCCTCTCGGGCCGCCGCTCCATGCTATCGGCCATCCCCTTGTACGGTTGCCGCGTTTGGGAGGTTTGCGGGATTCGATCTCGCGCCGCGGACGACGAGGCGAGCGACCACGACCCCGACCCCAAGAAGCACGATTCCGACCGAGGACAAAACGGCAACTTCGACGGCGACTCCCCGCAGGAGGCCGGTTTCGACGCCCAGCGTGCCCGCGAGGCCGCACGCCGGCCCGAGGGTGAAACCCAGGCCGATGAGGGCTTCGTGCTTGCCCCCGGCGGACACTTCGGCCTCGCCGACCTCCATGGCGTAGTAGAGAGCCGCCGAGTAGATGATCCCCATGCCCAGGCCGAGGATCGAGAGTCCGGCGATCATCGCGGCGGCACCCGGCAAACCCGGGCCGGCGAGCGGGGCAAGGACGCTGACAGCGAACCCGATCCCCAGCAGGAAGGCTCCGGCGAGCGGCGTTCGCCATCGCCCGTGCCAGCCGTGCCACCGCTCCATCACAATGAACACGATCACCCGGCTGGCCATCCAGGTCGCGACGAGCGGAGTCTGCCACGCAACGGCGATCCCGATGCGCTCCACCGCCGTGGGAGCGAAGGGCTGCCACGCCGCGGCGATGAAGTAACTGGTGGGGAGCAGGACCCGCAGGACGCGGAGAAGGGAGCGGTAGACATGGGGGTGAGGCTCGGCGCGGCTTTCCAGGTGGCGGCCAGGCTCCGCCCCGAGCGGCCAGGTGATCGCGGCGGTCAAGACGTGCAGCACGCCGAGGATGGCGATGATGCCCAGGGGCCAGGGCTTCACGAGCGGGGCCATCAGCCAGAACGCGGCAACGACGGCGACGCCCCACACGACGTTGAATCGGCCGATTGCGGAACGGAGCGCCCTGTCGCGCCGACCGCCGCTGAGGTAACTCTCGATCATGGGCCAGAGAGACCCGGAGAGCGCGCTGTAGCAGGCCGTGAAGAGCCAGATGGCCCAGGAACCCGCGTCCAGTCGGGCGGCGAGCAAGGGCAGGAAGCAGAGAGTGCCGAGCATGGCCGTGACGCCGATGAGCACGGCGCGCGTGCTGATGGACGCGTGCCTGGAGGCGAGGCGCAACAGGAGCGGGCTGACGCCCAGCGCGCCGGCGACGTAGAAGAACCCGAGGAGGAGCCCGAGGCCGTAGTTCCGGAGGGGGCCGAAACCGTAACTCTCGCGGGCGACGAAGAAAACGCCGTTCGTGACGATGCCGGTGCCCAGGCTGTTGACGAATGTGACCGCGAGCACGGCCGAGAGGGGCGCGCAGACGGGCGTTCGGCCGGAAGTGGACGGCGTCTGAAGGGGAGGCATGGGTGAGCCGGGGATGGGGCGCGGTCTTGCCGGGTGGGGCGGATGATCGTACCATGCCCAATGCGGGGCGTCCGTGCGGCCCCGGAGTTGCGCCCGTAGCTCAATTGGATAGAGCGCTGCCCTCCGAAGGCAGAGGTTCCGCGTTCGAGTCGCGGCGGGCGTATTGAGGGGGTCGGGCCGGCGCGGGAGTGGTCGCAACCCCGAGTCACGTCGGCGGTTGACTCCCGGGGCGCGCCCGCGCCGAGGAGTCCCGCATGAACACCCGATGTCGCTTGTTTGCTCCCCTCGGTCTGGCCTGCACCATCTCCCTCGCGGCGGGAGTCGGGCTGCTCGGAACCCCGCCGGCATCCGCCCAGGGCGAGGGACTCCCTGCCGGAGAGGCGCTGCCGGCAGCGAAGGCGCTCTTCGAACGCCACGTCGAGGCCGTGGGCGGCTGGGAAGCGTTCAGGAAGCAAAAGAACCGGGTCATGCACGGTTCGTTCACCAGCAACCAGCCCGGCGCGCCGCGGCTGCTGCTGACGATCTGGGCGGCCGCACCGGACCGGATCCGGGTCGAGATCGACGAGCCGGGCGTCGGGAAGACGGTGCGCGCGTTCGACGGCAAGGTCGGGTGGGAAACGAACCGCGCGGGCGTTACCGTGATCTACGAGGGCGACGAACTGAGCGACTTCCGGGAGACGGCGTACTTCAACGGCGAGGCGGACTACGAGAAGTTGTACGCGTCGTACGAGACCGTCGGGCGCGTCAACATCGGCGATCGCCCCGCGTTCCACGTCAAGGCGGTGTCGCCGACGGGCAAGGAATCCGCGGTGTACTTCGACGTGGGAACGGGGCTGGCAACCGCGAAAGCGACAACCCTCAAGAGCGAACGGGGGAACGAACTGATCCGGGCGCTCTTCCAGGACTACAGAGAGACGGAAGGGCTGAAGTTCCCCATGCGGGTGGTGCAGGCGATGGGGCAGACGGAGTGGCGCGTGCAGTACAGCCGCATCGACGTCAACGCCGACGAGTCGAAGTTCCCGAGTTTTTCGCCGCCGCCCGGGGCGATCGCGCCGAACGCGCCGCCGGCCGGGAACTGACCGTCGCGGCCGACCCGCCGGACGCGCCTCCCTTCGCAGGCTTCGCCGAGACACGCAGTTCGCACGCCCGCCCGAAGCGCTGGCAGATCGCGTGGTCGGAGCACACGGGCATCCGCGCCTTGCACGCGCGCCGACCGTGCCAGATGAGCATGTGGCTGAGGTCGCACCAGCGGTCACGCGGGAAGAGGGACATGAGGCGGCGTTCGATCTGCGCAACGTTCGCGCCGTGCGGGGCAAGGCCGAGGCGAACGGCGAGGCGTTCGACGTGCGTGTCCACGACGAACCCCTCGTTGATGCCGTAGGCGTTGCCGAGCACGACGTTGGCGGTTTTGCGGGCGACGCCCCGGAGCGTCAGCAGTTCATCCATTGTGCGAGGAACCTCGCCGCCGAAACACTCGGCGACCTCCTTCATCGCCTCGCGGACGGCCCTGGCCTTGTTGCGAAAGAAACCGAGCGTGCGGACGTACGGCTCGATCTCCGCCGGCGAAGCGTCGGCGAACGCCCTCGGCGTCGGGAATCGCTCGAACAGCGCGGGCGTCGCCTTGTTCACCGCGACGTCGGTCGTCTGGGCTGAGAGGATCGTCGCCACCAGCAACTCGTGCGGCGAGCGGTAGTCGAGCTCGCAGTGGGCGTCCGGGTACGCGACTTCCAGGGCGCGTGCCAGTTCGAGTGCGCGCCGCTTCTCAGCCGCCGTCGGCTGCGAGTCGTCAGTGCGGACCGACTTGCGGGGCTTCGCGATCGCTCGGGCGGGTTTCTTCGTCGTCTTCTTCCGGGCCATCGTCGTCTCTCCTCAGGCGCGTGGCGTCGAACGCGCCGGCGGCCAGCGCGAGAAGCACGAGGATTGCGTTGACCGCCATCGCGCGAGTTGCTGTCGGATGGAGTGCGGCGAAGGCGGCCCGTTCCTCCTCGGCCCGGTCGGCCTCGCCTGCGATGGCCGCGGCACGGTACGCGCCCAGGTGCAAGTCCATGCGGGGGCGCAGCGAGAGCAACTGCCAGGCGAGCGACACGCTCAGCGAAACAACGAGCGCGATGCGCACAACCGGCATCGTCTTCCGAGCGCCGAAGAAGGCAGCCGCGATCGGCAGCGTGAGCCATGCGATGCCGGCGAGAGCCACCTGCGCCGTGTCGCTGGCCCGGAAGTACCGCTCGGCGACGTGCCCGGCCGCGAGCGTCCAGTGGGGAGGGTCGAACGCGGCGTAGGCGGGGAGAGAGGGGTCGAGGGCCTTCATCGCCGGAAACACGAGAGCGGCGGCCGCGCCGGTGGCGATCAGGATGCCGAGCCACAGGCCGAGCGAAGCAAGATGGACCGACTCGACGGCTCGACG